>ENA-UEQH01001261-UEQH01001261.1-human-gut-metagenome-genome-assembly--contig:-NODE-1261-length-10490-cov-10.906655_pt1 | contig 10490 bp, 9 predicted proteins | sample MGYA00242945_ERZ507943 | MGnify/ENA primary metagenome ERZ507943 (study PRJEB26167, sample SAMN06115418) | human gut metagenome | host: Homo sapiens | place: China:Hubei | collected 2015-03-06... | reverse complement strand
GTTCCTTTACTCGTCTACCTTCAGATTCCTGCGATAGGTAGCGAGGAGTTTCTTCATTTCCTTTTCTACCTTCTGCAATTCTAAATTTAATGAAAAAGGTGGCGCTTAAATGCGTCACCTTTTTAAAAATAGCTTTATTTAAAAACACCGGCAATATTTGCCGGTAAAGTAATATTTATTTAAATTTGAAAGGGAAACCATGTATCGCTTAATCCTTATGCTTGTTATAGCCTGTATTCTTTCCGGATGCGCAACAGAAAACTTTGGCCAATCTGCGAAGCTTGCAGGCAAAGATAACGCAATCGTTGTAACGGACGATACCGGTTATCAGGTAAAACTAAAGAAGAAGCCGGAAAAAATTATGACCAACAATATTTATCTTGATAACATCCTTTTGGGATTAGTGGAGCCTGAAAAAATGCTGTCTGTATCTAAAAATATGGATAACTCGGCAAAATTGTTTGGCAATATGGTAAGTTCATTGGTCGAAAATAAGATTACAAATCCGGGATTGGAAGCAGTTCTGGCTTTAAAGCCGGATATATTCATTATTAATGAGGTAATTGGTGCAGATAAAATTCAGTCTTATCGTGATATGGGTATACCTGTTTATGTTGTAAGGCTGTCTACAAATATAGAAGAAGTCAAAAATGAAATTATCAAGCTTTCCCGGCTAGTAGGTGAAGAGCAGCGTGGTAAGATTTTAGTCCAAAAAATGAACGATAAACTGGAGAGGATTGAACGCAATATACCACAAGAGCTTCATTACAGTAAAAGTACTGTTCTTGTATCAGCCAATTACGCGTCCTATGGAGGCAAGGGTTGCATGTATGATGATATCTGCAAGCATGCCAAGATAAGAAACGGTATTGCAGATTTGGGAATGAATACCGGGCAAACAGTCAATAAAGAGGTCATGATAGAGATAAATCCGGATTTCTTCTTTCTTGCAAAGCCATGGAAGGATAATAAGGCTAAGGATGAGAAATTGCTGGGTGAGTTTTTAGCTGATAAGAGCTTAGAAAATTTGCGAGCGCTAAAAAACGGGAATGTAGCTCTGCTTGATGAAAAATACATTTTTATCGGTCATCAGAATTGCGTGTGGTCGGTGCAGAAGCTGGCACATTTGGTTTATGGTGACTGTGTTATTTTAGAGCCGGAGGAGTTTTTGAAAGGGTTTTGATAATTAAGCATAAAAACATGGCATTGGTCCAAATTTTGGGGTTGGGCTGTTACATGAGTGTGGGTCGACCTAGTCCGTAGTTGTGGGTAGACCTATTACAATATGTGGGTCGTGCTAGTACAAATTTTGTGGTCGACCTAGTCCATGTTATTGGGTTTCAATGGCTGGAGCGTATTGCTCCAGCCATTTTCGTCTTTAAAGAGTGAAGTTATCGTATTTGTTGAGACAATAAAGGATTCGGTTACGGGTTCGTTTAAAATTTCTAAAGCCGTTGGCATTTATAATAAGTTTCTTCAAAATTCTGTTCTTCGATTCAATGTAACTGTTATTTATGCGCCTGCCATTAATCGTTGTAAATGAGTTTAGTATTTCTTGTTTCCAATTAACCAGAAGGCCATAAAATTCATTGTATTCAGGTATTCCTGAGTCACTAAATCGGTTCTTAAGTATATCATAGTTTTCTTCGAGACTGCCGGAAGCTTTGTAATATTCTCCACTCTGATTAAATTTCAGATACAATTCTTTTAAGTTATAAGCAATTTCCAACTCTGGAAATTGAGCTAACAGTAAGTCTCGGATATCTCTTAAATTGACATAACGGCCTAAGGCTTTGTTGTATTTTGGTTCATTATCTAAGTCCGTAGTATGGTTAAATACAAAATTAAATTTTCTTAGAAGATACTCATAGGTATGGTTTTCAGTATTTCGTGCACATCTTAGCCTAATCTTATTAAAGTCATCTGTAAGATGTTTGGTTACATGAAAGCTGTCTGCACAAACAATGGCATCCGGGAAACATATCTGTGCAACATCCCTAAAGTTGTCATACAGATCCATGGATATATACTTTACATTGTTGAGTTCGCTGCGTTTGAGAGTGTAGTTTTGAATATCTCCACGGATAGAGGAAAAATAGTCAATAAGGTAATGCTTTCTGCGTGTGGGAAGTACATCTATTACTTCACCCGTGATAAAATTCATGAGCAGGCAGCAGTAAAGAGAATCCATATCAGATTCAGGGAAATAGTGCTCATCCATGGATAATACCATTGGTAAAGGCTTACGCATAATATCTACGTGTTTGTCAAATAATCTTAGAACAGTAGCTTTGGAAACATGGTATCGTTCAGCAACACTTGTATAAGTGTCTTCGGGATGCTTTAAATCTTTCAAAATATTAATTTTGGTTTCGTGAGTTAGTCCGTCATTGGCTTTAGTAAAGGGATTAAGTTCGTTAAAAGAATAAGAACACTTGGGACAACGGAATCTTCTTTGGCGATAAACAATGCTACATTTACGGTTGACCAGTGTAGAGTGTGTGAGAGTTCGTGGATAGTATCCATGAATTTTTACAGGTCCGGAACAGAACGGACAGATCTTAGAGGTAACCTTTAGCTTAAGATTAATAATGATTGAGCCGTCGGACTGCGCAATGGTTTGTAGTTCCTCAATCTTATCCTCTTGAATGTTAAGCATATTTGTGATAAACTGACGCATAGATAAAAAATCCTCCTTCGTCTTAGTAATATAGGCAATTACTATTTTAACGAAGGAGGATTTATTTGTTTAGATGTGGCTTGTACAGAAATTTTAGTCTGTACAAGCCATTTTTGCTTATTGTTGAACAGGGTATTAGGGCCTACGACCACAAAAGTTGTACTAGGTTGACCCACAGATTTGGACTAGCTTGAGCACAAGAATGTACTAGCGAAACCACAAAATGTACCAGGTCTTAATCGAGCACAAAAATTGGACTAGGTCGACCCAACCACAAGTAATGGACTAATGCACTTTTAACTATGTGGTATTGTATCCGTAATTTTCGTAAGCTGTTAATACAGTCAGCTACGTATTTAGATACTGGTAATCTTTTTCTTGGTTCCGAAAAGCTATTTAAATATAAGTTCTATAAAATACTTAGGCTTTTGCACTTGACGAATTTTGGAAAATGATAAACAATTATATTTAAAGGATTTTGGGAATATAATAGGATATCGAATGATAGAATACTTCTTACAAGATTTGACGATGGGAATGACGGATATAGTCCTAATGTTATGCAGAATCTTTTTTATGACTAATTCTGCATTGAAGCATACAAGGTTACGTGCCTTGCTTAAGTATGCAAAATGAATAAATTCTTTTTTCTTTAAAAGCGATTCAATTCATACAGGAGCAGAAAAATGATTGATAAAATGCTTATTCGTGGCGCTAAGGTCCACAATCTGAAAAATATTGATATAGATATTCCCTTGGGGAAAATTGTCGGCATTGCGGGTGTATCAGGCTCCGGAAAATCATCCCTGGCGCTTGGCGTGCTGTACGCCGAAGGCTCACGCCGCTATCTGGAGGCACTTTCTACCTATACACGCCGCAGAATGACGCAGGCTGCCAAGGCTTCCGTAGATGAGGTGCTGTATGTTCCTGCTGCCTTGGCGCTGCACCAACGTCCGGGAGTGCCTGGTATCCGCAGTACCTTCGGCACAGGCACGGAGCTGCTGAACAGCTTGCGCCTTATGTATTCGCGGCTTGCGTGCCACTGCTGTCCCAACGGACATTATCTGGAGCCGACGCTTTTGGTTGCCGCAGGCAAGAAGCTTACCTGCCCGGAGTGCGGCGAACAGTTTTATGCACCGTCTGCCGAGGAGCTGGCCTTCAATTCGCAGGGGGCTTGCAAAACCTGCGGCGGTACAGGCAGCGTCCGCACGGTAGATTTAAGCACGCTGGTGCCGGATGAATCGCTTACCATCGAGCAGGGCGCTGTTGCGCCGTGGAACAGCCTGATGTGGTCGCTGATGACTGATGTCTGCAAGGAGATGGGAGTGCGCATAGATGTGCCGTTTTGCGAGCTTACGGAGCAGGAGAAGGAGATAGTCTATCACGGTCCTGCGGAGAAAAAGCATATTCTCTACCATCCCAAGAAAAGCAACTCCAACGATTTTGCCGAGCTTGATTTTACCTACTTCAACGCTGTTTATACAGTCGAAAATGCGTTGTCTAAGGTAAAAGATGAAAAGGGCATGAAGCGCGTAGAAAAGTTTTTGAAGGAAGATATCTGCCCCGACTGCCACGGTACGCGTCTTTCCGTAGCTGCGCGTGCGCCGAAGCTGTTGGGAATTTCGCTGGCTGAGGCCTGCCAAATGACACTGGTGCAGCTGGTATCATGGGTGCAGCGCATTCCGCCAAGCCTGCCGGAGGCAATGCGCCCGATGGCGGAACGCATTTGCGAAGCTTTTACCGGCACTGCCAAACGTCTGCTGGACTTGGGACTCGGTTATCTTACGCTTGACCGCTCCGCTGCTACGCTCTCTACGGGGGAGAGGCAGCGGATGCAGCTGGCGCGTGCTGTCCGCAATCGTACTACCGGAGTTCTTTATGTGCTGGATGAACCCTCAATCGGTCTGCATCCTTCCAATATCGTGGGACTGACCGGCGTAATGCATGACCTGGTGGCAGACGGCAACTCTGTAATCCTTGTGGACCATGATACGCAGATTTTGCAGGAGGCGGACTGGCTTGTGGAAATGGGACCGCAGGCAGGCGCCGGCGGCGGCCATGTAATTGCGCAGGGAACAATAGCAGAGATAGAAGCAAATCCTGCTTCACAAATCGGCCCGTTCCTTGCCGGAAAGGCAGCGGCAAAGCGGAAAAGCTGCGCTCAGAAGCAGGAGCTGTTTGCTGGCGGCAGCATTCATCTTGCTACCGCGCAAATTCATACCGTTAAGCCATTGAAAATAGATATTCCGAAGGGACGCTTGACGGTTGTCACCGGTGTATCCGGTTCTGGTAAAACTACAATGGTTTTGGAAAGCCTTGTACCTGCGCTGGCTGTGGCGATTGACGGCAAGGCGCTGCCTGAGCATATCCATGCCGTTAATGCTGAGGGGATTGAGCACGTAAAGCTCATTGATGCTACGCCTATCGGAATTAATGTTCGTTCTACTGTGGCTACCTATGCAGGCATTCATGATGATTTGCGTAAGCTCTACGCCAAATTGCCGGAAGCCAAAGCACATGAATATAAGGCCGGTGCTTTTTCATACAACACAGGCTCACTTCGCTGCCAAGGCTGTGACGGAACAGGCGTTGTCAGTTTAGACGTACAGTTTTTACCGGACGTGGATATACCCTGCCCGGACTGCCGCGGTTCGCGGTACGCGAAGGCGGCCTACGATATCAGCCTGACGAACGAGGCAGGGGAGAGTGCTTCGCTGCCGGAGCTGATGGCTATGGACGTAAACACTGCTCTTGAGTTCTGCAAAAATATGAAGGGCATCAGCCAAAAGCTGAAGGTCCTGCGTCAGTTGGGCCTTGGTTATTTAACGCTAGGCGAGGAAACACCGGGTTTATCCGGCGGTGAGGCGCAGCGCTTGAAGCTGGCCAGTGAAATTGGCAGGACGCAGCATGATTCTGTCTTTGTTTTTGATGAGCCTTCGATTGGACTGCATCCATTGGATGTGCAGGTGCTGCTGGAGGTTTTACAGGCGCTTTTGGATAACGGAGCAACGGTTATCGTCATTGAGCATGATTTGGACGTTATTCGTAACGCTGACTATATAATTGACATGGGACCCGGCGGCGGTGATGCAGGCGGACGCGTTGTGGCTTGCGGAACGCCGGCAGAAATTAAGGCAAACGCAAACAGTATTACAGGCAGATTTTTGTGAGCAGGGGGGAGAAGATTATTTCCGTTGATAGTATTACCGGATTTCGGAAAAAGGCTTTTATTTGTGCAGTACGATATAACTGAGAAATGATATGGGAAAAATTCAAAGAGAGAAAATTTGACGTACTGATAACAATGTAATATGATTGTAATATAAGAAAATCTAACCAGTATCTATTTATTAATGATTTTTAGAGGAAGGAGTCAATAAAATGATGCACGCTTTTATGCAGTTAAATGATGGAACAGAAATAGTTCATTCTGATATCTTGTATGACGAAGAAGGCAAGGAGTATGTAAAAGTTTATATGGAAAAGCCTATAATGCAAGGATTTAAGTCAGCTTATTGCATACTTCCTGCTTATAACTGGCAAAATATAGAAGGCTTTGATGAGTTGGAGCTGGCTCAATTGAAGGATATCATAAAATCTACCGCACATCTTATTATTCGGTTTGCTCGTCAAGGAGGCTTGGGAAATGCCGCAAATTTTTAGGGTTGCAGGATATCTGATTTATTTTTGGTCTAATGAAAATGAGCCTTTAGAGCCGATCCATGTACATATTACTGATGGAGTACCGACTGCGAATGCAACAAAAGTATGGATTACTCAGAGTGGTAAATGTTTATTGTGCCATAATAATTCCAAAATCCCTAATAGAATATTAAGAGATATTATGGATGTCATTGAAGCTCGCTCTAAGGATGTTATGGAGCGTTGGTATGACTTCCATAATGAAATAAGATTTTATTGCTGAGCTTTTTATTAAAAGGTAAGTATTGAGTAAAATCAATGCGTTAAGTTTATTTGCAATACAAAATAAGAGCTGACCTTAGCTTTTGCTAAAGTCAGCTCTGTTTTTATGCTTTAGTGTTATGCAGTTATATCCTTAGGCATTTTCCTTTTTCTTTCATTATGGAGTGATGCATTGCAGTGTCGGCGTTTTATCGTCCTTTTTCAGGCGATTGTAATACCAAAGGCAGGCAAATAGCTCAAAGGCTGCGGCAAGCGCTCCTGCCATACCGATTTGGAAGATGCTGGGAACAGCATGACTGCTGGCAACCCCCGCATAAGGCAGCTTAACGACAAAGATAGACAGAAGGCTTTGGATCATTACGAAGTTTGTGTGCTTAGTGCCGTTAAAGTAGCCTACCAGACAATATGCCGCAGATAGAATGAAGCACTCTATGCTCGTAGCCTTCAAAAAGTCGGCTGCTGCCAGCAATACTGCCGTTTCGTCTGCCTTGATAAAGAGCGTGGAAAGCCTGGTTCCGTGGAAGATGGAGAAGTAGGCAAAGATGCTTCCCAAGAAGGTCGAAAGCATCATGCCGAGCCACAGGGATTTTTTGGCACGTTCGGTTAAGCCGGCACCTTCGTTTTGCGCCACGAAGGCGGAAATAGATTGCATATAGGCGGTGGGAATCAGCAGAATAAACATAGCAATCTTTTCTGCGATGCCTACGCCTGCCGATGCTACTTCGCCGAGAGCATTGACGAAGCCTAAAATTACCAGATAGGAAATCTCGTTGCACATACTTTGCATAGCGATAGGTGTACCAAGCTTTAAAATACTGCCGGATATTTGGGATTGGGGCTGCAGATGCGCTTTGCTGAAGTCAAACGGCAGTGCTTTTCTACGAATCAGTATTATCGACAATATTACGCTGACAGCCTGTGCCGTTACGGTCGCGATTGCAGTGCCTGCTGCGCCCATGGGAATGTATTTTGTCAGTATAATATCACCCATAATGTTAATCACACAGGCGATGATTACGAAGTAAAGCGGTGATTTGGAATCACCAAGGCCGCGGAAAATGGCACTGATTAAATTATACGCCACGATAAACAGACTTCCGGCACCGCAGATGCGGATATAGGCAACTGTTTTGGCAAACGCTTCAGGGGGTGCATTGGTGATGCGGGCCAGCCACGGAGCAGCAAGAACAATGGCTATTGTGAGTATTACGCCGAGAATTGTAAAGACGAAAATACTGCTGCCGACGACCTTGGCTGCATCATCAGGCTTTTTGCGGCCTATATAAATGCCGAGCAATACTGTCGCACCGGTAGCAAGGCCTGTTACAAGGCCGGTAATAATCTGCATAGTCTGCGAGCCGGTGGCAACTGCGGAAATATCTGCAGTCGCAGCAAACTTGCCGACAGCCCACAAATCCACTGCGCCGTAAAGCGCCTGTAAAATAAGTGCCAAGAGCACAGGGAAGGAAAATCTTAGCAGAGTCGGCAGAATCGCTCCGTTAAGAAAGCTGCTGTTTATCTGTTTCATGATTATTATCCTCCGTTGATTTCCTCAAAGTTGATTTCGGAAATCATGTCCAGCATTTTGCAGAACTGATTGATTTCCTCGGTGGTAAAGCTTTCAGTAATGCGCTTGATGGCTTTCAGGTTTTGCTTGCGATAAAACTTGTATTGCGAGATAGCCTCATCGTTAATGGCAAGATAATGCTTGCGTTTATCATCCGGGGCGGGGGTTTTGGTGATTACGCCCTGACGCAGCAGCTCATTGACCTTGGCGGTTACTCCCGGCTTGGATACATGGAGCATTTCCGCGAGCTTGGATACGGTGCAGGTGCCGTTCATGGTATAAATAATATCCATATATAAAAGGCTGTTATAGGTTATGTTTTCATCTACAATTTGTTGATTCATCAAGCGTAAGTCACAAAGCGCAGTGCTGTAGTAAAAGGTGTTCAATGCTTTGCTCAGTTTCATAATCAATCCTCCAATTTAGTTAAGTTGTTATAATTATTATAGCTTAACTAAATTACGCTGTCAAGCTGAGTGAGAGCTTGGAGATAAACTCGAAGATAGTGCAAGCAAGAGGGCTTATTTGTGATATAATAAAAGAAAAATTACTTAAGCAGAGCATTACGCTGAAATATAAGCTGTAAAAGCTATGGCAATAGGGAGGTTAAAGACATGATTGAGTTGAGCAGTAAGGCAAATTGTACAGGCTGCAGTGCCTGCGCCAATATCTGTCCGCGTGGGTGTATAAGAATGATGGCGGACGAAGAAGGCTTTTTATATCCCAAGGTCAACGAAGAAATGTGCATGGATTGCGGTTTATGTGAAAATGTTTGCCCTATGCTGCACAAGCCGCAGCAGCATGAGCTGCTTGCTGTGTATGGCGCCAAGAATAACGATGATGCAGTGCGCTTTACCAGCTCCAGCGGAGGAATGTTTACGCTTTTTGCCGAAGAAATTCTGAAGCAGGGAGGTGTTGTGGTCGGCGCGGCGCTTGACGAGCAGCTTAATGTGCAGCATGTGTTGGTGGATAACCTTGCAGATTTGCCTAAGCTGCGCGGTTCGAAGTATGTGCAGAGCAAGATTGGCAGGATTTACAGCGAGGTGCGACAGCTATTGCGCACAGGAAGAAAGGTTCTGTTCAGCGGTACGCCGTGCCAGATTGCCGGTTTGAAGCGATATCTGGTGAAGCCGTCTGCAAATCTCTTTACGGTTGATGTTGTCTGTCATGGCGTGCCGAGTCCCAAGGTTTACCAAAAGCATTTGCAGGAGCTGGCGCAGGAGGCAGGCGAGCCTGTTGTGCAGGTCAAGTTTCGCGATAAGGCGAAGGGATGGAAGCAGGGAGAGACCTTGTTCTTTACCGAGCATCAGCGTTTTGGCGCGAGCAAAAGGCAAGAAACCTATATGCGCCTTTTCCTGAATAATATCAGCATCCGCCCATCCTGCGGCGAGTGCGCGTTTAATAATAAGCGCAGTCTGGCAGATATCACGATTGCCGATTATTGGGGAATTGATAAGCAGTTTCCGCATTTTGATGATGATAAGGGTGTTACGCTGGTGCTGGTGAACAGTGAGGCCGGAGCGGAGTTGCTGGCGAGTGTCAGTGATAAGGCGGAGTTTTTGGCAACGGACTTTGCCAAGGGTGCGGAATATAACGTGGCGGTGAGCAAGTCGCTGCCGCTGCATCCTAAGCGGGCATTCTTCTTTGAGCATCTTGAAGAGTATACGCTGAAAGAGATGGTGGAGAGGTGCTTGGAGTGAGTGGAGTTAGGATGGTGAGAAAAAAAGAAATAAAGCTGTAATGCTGGAATAAAATACTGCACAGGCAGATATTGCATAAAGGTTGGAATCATGATAACATTTGTCAGTTGTCTGATTAAAAAAGGTGGCATTGTAAATGAGATGTTTGTGAGGCTTTAGAAATAAGTTGGATATAACCCATGTGAAGATAACTAATAATAAGAATTGATTATATCAGAAAAGATAATTAAGGGGAGATACGTAAATGAAAGCGAATAGAATGTGGCTTTTTTCAGATGTTTTAGAAAAAAATAAAAGAGTTTTTAAAGTTCCTGTTTATCAGAGAAATTACGATTGGGATAATATACAATGTGAAAAATTGTATCAAGATATTATCAAGTCTAACGAAAAGAATAGTCAGCATTTTACTGGTACTATTGTATATATTGATGATGTTAATGGCGGAAGCGGTTTAAACGAAGTATTGATTATTGATGGGCAACAGCGCATAACCACAATGCATATTTTATTAAAGGCTCTATATGATGCATCTAAAAATATTTCATACCGTCATGAGCATGCACCAGTTTGTACATTTTTCCGAGCATAGCCTCTATCAAGTCATAATTGCTTTGATAGT
>ENA-UEQH01001253-UEQH01001253.1-human-gut-metagenome-genome-assembly--contig:-NODE-1253-length-10568-cov-5.349442_pt1 | contig 10568 bp, 12 predicted proteins | sample MGYA00242945_ERZ507943 | MGnify/ENA primary metagenome ERZ507943 (study PRJEB26167, sample SAMN06115418) | human gut metagenome | host: Homo sapiens | place: China:Hubei | collected 2015-03-06... | reverse complement strand
CCTCGAATATCGAGGAGATTCGGGCCCGGGGCGGCAAGATCATCGCCGTCGTCGCCCGTGACGACCAGCAGGTGCGCCGTTCGGCGGATTACGTGATCGAGGTTCCGGTCATCGCCGAATGTCTCATGCCGGTCGTAGTATCGGTGCCGTTGCAATTGCTGGCCTATTACATTGCGGTTTACAAGGGCCGTAACGTCGATCAGCCCCGCAACCTCGCCAAATCGGTGACCGTGGAGTGAATCTCCGTCCGGGCGACGAAAAAATCCGCAGTCTTCGGAAAGAGGACTGCGGATTTTTCATGCGCCGGGAGGCGCTTTAGTGGCCGTAGTTGGCGTCGATGTAGTCGGCGATCTTGAAGTCTTTCGGCTTCCGGGGAGTGTCGAGCGGCCTTATGCGGGTTTCGACCGCCTGCCGCTGTCCGCCGAAGACCAGTTTTTCGAGGAATGCGTCGATCTCCGCACGGTTTTCCCGCATCGGCCGCCACGCCATCGAATGATCGGTGTCGGACACGGAATGGAACCAATACGGAATTCCGCGGTGCGCGAGATCTTCGGCGATGCTTTCCGATCCGAAGAGCCACACCCCATCAAAGCCGATCTTGCCGTAGGGAACGTTGCGGTCGGCGTCGCCGTGGAAAAGCATCATCGGTGCAGGATCGCGGTCCCAGCGCAGCGTATCCCGGCGATCGCAAACAGCCCCCGCGAAGGCGATGACCCCGGCGTAGCCGAAGTCCCGACCGAACTTGCCGCGGGTCAGCGGATGACCGTTGCACAGTCCGTATTCGCCCATCAGGACCGTGATGGCCCCGGCGCTCGATCCGCACGTTACGATTCGGGTGGGATCGACATCGGACATGCGTTCGCAGACATAGGCCGTAGCGTCGTAGAGGTCCTCCATCGCCATCGAGAGCGTCGAATCCAGCGCCTGCGCGAAATGAGCCTCATCGAGCAGGCCGGCCGCTTTCGCCCGCTTCATCCCCAGCCGGTAGTCGATCGAAACGACGACGAAACCCTTGCGGGCGTAGTAGTCGAAGAAGGGCCGGAAACGGCGGTTATCCCGCGTTCCGGTCATAAAACCGCCGCCGAAGAGAAACATCAGGCAGGGTCTTTTCCGACTGTCGGGCGTGAGGGCGGCATAGCGGTCCAGCCTCAGCGTATCCGACTCGCGGACGGCATAGGCGAAAGTCTCCTTTCGGATCTCCTGTGCGCCGGCCGTCGTCGCAATCCATAGCGCGGCAAGTAAAATCAACCGTTTCATGCTACATCATTTCGTCGTAGGCGTACTGCACGGCGCGGTTCAGAATGGCGATGAACGGCTGCGTACGGCGGAACTCCTCGACGGTGCGCTCCAGCAGGTCCGGAGCGAGCAGGTACTCTTCGGTGATCGGCCGTTCGAGGTAAAAATCCTTCAATTTCAACATCTCGGCGTATTCGCTGTCGGCGGGAAATCCTGTCGGTATGCGTTTGAGCTTGTTGCCTTCGTAGAGCCGGAATCCCCGGGCCTTGCCGACGGCCGCCTCGATCTCCGCACCGTTATCGAGAATCTCCTCCCGCACCGATCGCAGCACCGTCGGTTCGGGGCAGTAAAGACCCGCCGAAAGCAGGTTGCACCCCACCAGCGAATCGGCGCAGGGCTCGATGTGGAAATAGTATCCCGCGAAGCCCGATTTCTTGCCCTTCGGGGCGATGTAGGCTCCGATATGGGTCTTGTAGGGCGACTTGTCGTTCGAAAAGCGCGTGTCGCGGGCGATCCGGTAGGTGCAGTCCTGCGGACGCAGGCCCCGCACCGTAGGATCGAACGACGAGATGCCCTCGATCAACTGTCCGGTGAAATCCGCGAACCGCCCTTTCACCCGGGTCCATTCGGCGCGGTGGGCGTCGAACCACTCCCGGGTATTGTCGTCGTGCAGGCGGCGGAAGAAGTCGATAACCTCTTTCATCTTACCACGCGAAAAGCGGATAGTCGGCCATCAGGGCGTTCACATCCTTGCGGACGGCGGCGATATTCGCCTCGTTCTCCGGATCGTGCAGCACGCGGTCGATCAGCTCGACGATGTAATCCATCTTGTCCTCCTTCAGACCGCGGGTCGTAATGGCCGGGGTGCCGAAGCGCAGACCCGAGGTCTGGAACGGCGAGCGGCTGTCGAACGGCACCATGTTCTTGTTGGTGGTGATGTCGGCGGCCACGAGGCATTTCTCGGCCAGCTTGCCCGTCAGTTCGGGGAATTTCGTCCGCAGATCGACCAGCATCAGGTGGTTGTCCGTACCGCCCGATACGATCTTGTAACCGCGCTTCACGAAAGCGGCGGCCATCGCGGCGGCGTTCTTCTGCACCTGAGTCTGATACTCCTTGTAGGCAGGCTCCAGCGCCTCGCCGAAAGCCACGGCCTTGGCGGCGATGACGTGCTCCAGCGGACCGCCCTGGATGCCCGGGAATACGGCTGAATTGAGGATCTGCGACATCATCTTCACGGCGCCCTTCGGCGTGGTCTGCCCCCAGGGATTCTCGAAATCCTTGCCCATCAGGATAATGCCGCCGCGGGGTCCGCGCAGGGTCTTGTGGGTCGTCGAGGTGACGATATGGGCGTATTTCACGGGGTTGTCCAGCAGCCCGGCGGCGATCAGTCCGGCCGTGTGGGCCATGTCCACCATCAGCAGGGCCCCCACCTTGTCGGCGATCTCGCGCATGCGCTTGTAGTCCCATTCGCGCGAATAGGCCGAGGCGCCGCCGACGATCAGTTTGGGCTTGCACTCCAGGGCTTTACGCTCCATGGCGTCGTAGTCGATCGTGCCGGTCTTCTCGTCGAGCTGGTAGCCTACTGCCCGGAAGTATTTGCCCGACATGTTGACCGGCGAACCGTGCGAGAGGTGCCCTCCGTGTGCGAGGTCCAGCCCCATGAAAGTGTCGCCCGGCTGCATGCAGGCGAAGAAAACGGCCATGTTGGCCTGCGCGCCCGAGTGGGGCTGCACGTTGGCGTATTCCGCGCCGTAGAGCTTGCAGATGCGCTCGATGGCCAGCGACTCGACCTTGTCCACGACCTCGCAGCCTCCGTAGTAGCGGGCGCCGGGATAGCCTTCGGCGTATTTGTTGGTCAAAACCGAGCCCATGGCCTCCATCACCTGGTCGCTGACGAAGTTCTCCGAGGCGATCAGCTCGATGCCTTGCATCTGCCGCCGCTTTTCGCTTTCGATCAGATCGAATAGTTTGGTATCCTTTGTCATTATCTTATTCTTTTTCCCCTCTGTAACATCCTTTTCTACATGCTTATAGGCCTTTTTTTGTCTTTCTGTTGGCAGGAGTTCCGAATCTCTGGTTATCGTATAGAACTGCGCCGATACGCTTACCGGCAAAAACATCAGTAACAATGAAATCAGAATAGTGTTGCGCATTTCTTTTTCAGGGGATTGCCGTAAATACATTTGTGGCATTCAGGCGGTTAGAACCGCAAATATAACAGCTTAATTACAGTAATATGGAAATGCACAACAGAAATCAGTCCGATTTGTTGCCATACGAAAAACTGGCAATACTGGGTATCAACCGTGAGAAAGCGGACAGCTTGCCCATGGAAGTGAAGGAGAAGCTGATGGCAGGTGAAGTGACTCCCATCATGCAGGTATCCATCAACGCAAGGAACGGCAGCATCATCACCATGCCGATGAAACTTCAGATGACTACAGACAAAAACGGTGCTCCGGCTCTGATTGCCTATCCGGTACGTGCCGAACTGGACCGGGAACGCAACAAGGTTCTCAATCTCACTCAGCAGGAGGCTGAACGCATGGCCAGAGGTGAGGTAATTCAGAAGGCGGTCAATGTGAACGGTGAAAAGACTCAGCAGTATCTGCAGCTTGATCCCGAAACGAAATCCGTCATTCACAAGCGTGTCACTGACATCAAGCTGGAGCAGCGTCTGAAGGACATGGAGAAGGTAAACGACATTGAACTGGGTATGCAGCAGAAGCAGCAGGTACGGGAGGGAAAACCTGTTGAACTGAATGTGGGCGGCGAGAAGGTTTCAGTCGGCATTGACCTGAAGGAGCAGCAGGGATTTAAGCTTATCAAGGGAGACATGAAGGAATGGGAAAGACAGCAGAAACTCCACTATGACGAGGTTCATCCTGAATATCTCGGTCTTGTCATGACTGACAAGAACCGTTGGGAATATCAGAAGGTGGTAGACAAACAGGCCGTGGAGCGTGCCATTTCCCTCTCTCCATCCCGAAAGGAAACAAAAGCAAACAGCCTTAAACTTTAATACTGATTTCTATGGCCAAAAAGATAGATTCAGATAATAATAACGGTATCATCCGGCAGTTCAACGAACTGAAGAAGAAGCATCCGGATGCCATGCTGTTGTTCAGACGGAACAGTTTCTATGAACTCTATAAGCAGGATGCCGTCAAGGCTGCCGCAGTGCTTGCCATCGAGATTGCAGACAGGATTCTGCCTGATTACAAGAAACCGGTAAAGGTTGCATCATTCCCTCAATCAGCACTTGACGTTTATCTGCCCAAACTGATACGTTCCGGAATTAGGGTTGCAATCTGTGATGCATTGGACAGTCCTTTGAAGAAGAAGGCCGGACAGGATAAGGCTGAAAATAATGAAAGAACCATTCAAAACAGTACAGATATGGGAAAGAAGAAAAAGGAACAGGGTGCGCAGGAAACTCCTGACAGAACAGTGGAGAATACTGTTGATGTAAAACCTGCAAGGGAAAAGAAGTCGAAGGCCAAAGCTGAAACCAAAGCTGAGACCGGGACGGATAATGAGGTAAAGACCGAAAAGAAGGACGAACAGAAAACGGAGGCAGCCCAGGAACGAAAGCCCCGTGAGCCGCAGATGGTAACGGCCAACGGTGAAAAGGTTACTCATGGTCATGCCTACCAGAGTACCACCAATCCTGCCGACTGGTATTTTACCGCAAAAATTGACGGACAGCAGCTCAAGCCGCAGAAGATGGATGCATCCGACCTTGCTGCCTATCAGAACAAGGAAATGACGGTGCCGCAGCTGATGGAACGATACTATCCGACAAAGCTGATGCCAAAGGTATCTGAGGAAGCCTTCCGTATGCCAATGGAGATTGCAGGACCGGACGGTTCCATAACCGTAAACAAGTTTAATGTCTATAAGGAGAAGGACGAGCAGCGTCCTGACTTTGGGAAATACAAGTTCTATGTTCAGGTTGGGGATACGAACATGTCTGCCGTGGCTTCACGCCAGGACCTGAATGCTTACTTTGACAGGGTGGCCACTCCAAACCAGCTTATTGAAAAGAACTTCGGGGAACGTCTGCATCTGAAATCCGCATACGAGAAGTATCAGCTTCCTGAAGGTGTTGACCCCAAGGGTGTGCGTGTGGCCAAGGACAGGAATGACAACAAATGGAAGGTATCGGTTGACCTCGGAGAAAAGGGACAGACCTCCAGGCATGAAATCTCCTTCGATGACGGCTATTCGCTTTTCAAGACCAAGACGGCCACAAGGGAACAGATTGCAGCCAAATATCTGAATACGGAGATAACCGGTATGCTTGCTGCCAACACCGCAAAGGTGGAGAAATCGGCTTCGATGAAAATGTAACATAATCAGAAAACTAAAATACAAGTTATATGTCAGCTAAAATGAATCATGAGGAGCTTGTGGAGCTTCTGCAGGAGGGCAAAATCGGTTTCCTCCGCTTTGTTATGGACAGTGAGAATGCAGATGATTATCTGGAGTGGTGCCGTTCACACGGTACGGACCCTTCGGATGAATCGGCTGAGTTCTATGTGGAACAGACGGACATCGAGCAGATGGACCGTCAGGTAATGGATGACGACAGCTATGGCATCTGGAACTGACACTCAGGGAAACAGCGGACAGGCGGCCATAGACCGTTTCGCTGCAATGATGATTGAGCGTATGCAGCAGATGAAGGATACCGGATGGAAACAGGGATGGATTGGCGGCGCATCGGGTTATGCCGGACTGCCGCAGAATGTGGGTGGCCGCAACTATTCGGGTTCCAATTCCTTTTTCCTTCAGATGCATACCGCAGCCATGAACTACCAGCTTCCGGTATATCTGACCTTCAAGCAGGCTCATAACCTGAAGGCTCATGTCCTGAAGGGTGAAAAGGCCTTCCCGGTAGTGTACTGGGATATGATGATAAAGGACAGTCACGGCAAGAGGATAAGCACGGAGGAATACCGTACAATGAGCAAGGAAGAGAAGAAGGATATGGATGTCATTCCTTTCATCAAGTCATTCCCGGTGTACAATGTGGCTCAGACAAACCTGGCCGAAGTACAGCCGGAGAGGATGCAGAAGCTCATGGACAGATTCAAGGTTCCGGAACTTCGGGATACGGAAGGTATGTACACCCATGCCGCACTCGACCGTATGGTGGAGACGCAGCAGTGGCTATGTCCGATACGTACCGACAAGCGTGAGAACGGTGCCTATTATTCTCCCTCGAAGGATATAGTGGTGCTGCCCATGAAAGCGCAGTTCAATATCGGTGATTCCCCGGAAGAAACTTACCGTGGCGGAATGGAGTATTATTCTACCATGCTCCATGAAATGACTCACTCCACCATGACACCGGAGCGTCTGAACAGGGAGATGGGTGGCAGGTTCGGTGATCCGAAATATGCCAAGGAGGAACTGGTGGCGGAACTTACGGCTGCCATGATCAGCCATTCCATGGGCTTTGATTCCAGGATAACGGACAACTCGGCTGCCTATCTGGACTCGTGGATTGGTGTACTGAAACAGGAACCGAAGTTTATCGTATCGGTCATGGCTGACGTGAACAAGGCTTCGGACCTGATTCTTGACCATGTGGACAAACAACGTCTGGCTCTCGGCGAACAGCCTTATCTGGCAAAGAATGACCCGCTGGCTCCTGTCAGTGCGGACGAGGAGATGCCTTTCAGGAATGCGGCCATTGTCAAGACCCGTTCCGGAGACTATGCAATCCGTGCGTCATACGATGGTGTGGAGCTGGGGCTGAAGAAGGTTTCCAAGGAAACGGCCAAAACATTCTTCCAGCTTACGGACTGGAAGGACAAGGAGGCTTTCCTGAACATGACTGCACGGAAGACATACGAACCGGAGATTACCATGATGGGCAGGAACCGGAATGCCGGTACAGGACTTGGTATATGAAATTCTGTATAACATCTTAAATCGGAAAACATGAGTGACTACAAGGTTAATTTCAGGGATATGAAATCCCGTGTGGGGATTGATGACATTGCATACGCCCTGGGATACCGTCTGGACAGGAAGGCCGGTGTCGGACGCTACATCGAGCTGGTACTTGGTGAAGGCGGTAACAGAAGGGATACGCTGATTGTCAGCCATCCCAACGACAAGGCGGCACAGACCTTTTTCCGGCGTGACGGTTCCAAAGGCGATGTGGTGACACTCATCCGTGAGAATCTTTCTTCCTTTACAGTATCAGGAAAGGATGAGTGGCAGAAGATAGCCAAGGTCATGGCACGTTTTGCCAACATGCCTGAACCTGAATACAGGGAGGACAGGGAGTATGTTAAATCGGCAGGAAAATCATGCGGTGTGTTTGACGCTTCCAGATATGAGGTGAAGCCGGTTGATACCGGGAAAATACCGGGACTGTTTTTCCGGCGCGGACTGTCCAAAGCAACCGTAACTGCTCTTTCGCCTTTTATTTCCCTTATAAGGGACAGGAACAACGGGAAGTTTGAAGGTTACAATATCGGATTCCCATATACAGACGGAAAGGGAAATGAAGTCAGGGGGTATGAAATCAGAGGACATGGCGGTTACAAGTCGAAGGCTGCCGGTACGGATTCGTCATCCTCGGCATGGGTGGCTGTTCCTTCGGGTATCAGTCCGGACAATGTAAGAAGCGTATTCTTCTGTGAATCTGCATTTGATGCCATGGCCTTCTACCAGATGAACCGGATACAGATTGGGGACAGTGCGGCTCTGGTTTCACTGGGCGGCACATTCTCTGACAGGCAGATAACCGGAGTCATGGAACGCTTTCCTAATGCACGTGCCTTCGACTGTTTTGACAATGACTTGGCCGGGAGGATATACGGACTGCGCATGATGGCTCTGCAGGAAGGTATTCAGATGAAGATAAGCAGGACTGACGGCGGTATCCGGATTGAAGCGAAAGGAAAGGTATTCGAGCCTGACATGGAGCGTCCCCTACTGGCTCAGGTTGCCAGACAGCTGAGCATCCGGTACCGTATGGGACAGTGGCTTCCTCCAAAGGTTTTCAAGGACTGGAACGACTGCCTGCTGAACAGGCCGATGGAGCCGGTGATTTCACCACACAAAGAGGAACGTGAACAGAATCTGAGCGAACAAAGGAATAAAGGACGTAAAATCTGAATGATATGGACAGAATCAAGTTAAGAATAACGGTAGTGACTGCTTTGGCGGTTTTTCTGCTGAAAGGTGCGGACACTTTTGCACAACAAACAGACCCTACACTGACTGGTGCTGTCTTTGCACAGACATCCACACTGAAGAATATCTATGACAAACGCCAGAAGGCTCATGAGAAAATCATTGCTGCTGAGACTGCCGTAACGGTTGCACTCGACAGGGTACACAGTGTGGAGGACAAGATGCTGGAATATCTTTCCAATGCACAGGGTGCCATGCAGAATCTCTATCAGATTAAACGTGCCGGGGAACTGGTTGCCACAGAGATACCCCAAAACTGTAATCTGCTGCTCAAATCGGTCGGCAGTAACCTGAAGGGAACGGCCATTGCTGCAATCGTCTCGGACGAGCTGGCTGATGCCGCAACCCAGATGGCTGCGCTTTATCCGTTCATGAAGCAGCTGGTGACTTCCGGAAGCTATGATACTGGCGGTTCTGACGGAGGCAAGGAGAAACACAAGGTAAACCTGCTCAGTTCCTCCGAGCGGTACTACATTGCAAACGAGGTACTGACCAGACTGGAGGCTGTCAATACCGACCTCTTTATCCTGGCATGGCAGGTACGCACACTCTCATGGAACGACCTCTGGTTCTCTCTTGACCCGGAAGGATGGGCAAGCGTGATGTCCGGCAAGAACATTATAGGAGGAATCGTTGCGGACTGGAACCGGGGGTTCTCATTCAATTAATTCAAACAATGTAACTTATCAGGAATATGGATTCAGAAAAGAAGATTATAGGACGCTGTCCGTTCTGCGGCGGCAACGTGGTGAAGACCTGCAAGGGGTATCGCTGCGAGAACAACACAGGTGAGCATCCTTCTTGTGTGCTCAACATCAATGCCATCATCGGCAACCGGAAAATGAATGACGGGGAGATTGCCGAGTTTCTGGAGAAACGCCGTATCCTTCTGGACGGTTTTTCCACCAAGGAAGGGAAGACTTTCCCGACAGTACTGGAACTTGCTGATGACAGTGCAGTCAATATGCAGTCTGTTATCGGCAGGTGTCCGCACTGCGGCGGTGAGGTACGTGTGGGAACAAGGGCTTTCAACTGTTCCAACTACAGTAATCAGGAGGTACCGTGTTCATTCGCTATCTGGAGGAATATAGGAGGCCATCAGCTGACACTGGAAGAGGCGAAGGAACTTTGTGAGAAAAACATTACTTCATCCGAACTGGAGATGTACCGTGAAGACGGTTCCATTTACCGCAAACGTCTCGGTCTGGCTCCGGACAAACTTCAAATCGTAAAGATATGAAACGGGGAAAGAAACTTCTGATACTGCCTGCTGTGGCAGTTCTGCTCGGAATGGGTACCGGCTGTTCCGACAACAGCGGGAATAAGGCACAGGATATGGCCAAAAAGGCACTGATGGCTTCGGTGGACAATCCGGAATCCGTAAAGATTGTCGGTATCAGCAAACCGGATTCTGTATTTGGCCGTGAGTATGTTACAATGAAGGAGAAGATAGCTCTTTCTGTTGCCATAATGAAAATCAGCCGCAGGTTTATGGAGGATACGGATTTTGATAATCCGGATGCGGAAAGTCACATGATGTCAGGGCAGATGAAACGTCAGATGGATGCCATGACGGCGCTCCGTTCTCTGATGGTTTCCGGTGAACTGAAGCCTATAGGTGATGAAAGTAGTCAGGAACGCAAGCCGTTCAGCGGATGGAAGGTAAAGATAGAATATGAAGCCACTGATTCTGACGGACAGTCATACCGCTCTGAATACTGGTTCATTATGGATAAGGAAGCACAATGTGTTATCAGGTCATTTGAAATCCCACTGTCATGAAACTGAAAAGATTTTTATTACCGATACTGGCATGGAGTGGGCTGATGCTCACTTCCTGCCACTGTGAACATGAAAAGTTCACAGGTTATTTATCTTCCCTTCAGGTTGGCAATGTGGTCTGTTCTGACGGGAATATATTGTCCATAGACAAATTTAGGCAGTCCGGCAAAGAACCTGTTGCTATAGTTTTCCATGTTAACCGTAGTCCAGATGCAGATAATCTCGGTTATGCAGTTTACATTCATGATATGGAACCGCTGGCTTTTGCAAGTCTGGCATTCAAATATTTACGGATTTTGCTGTCTTCCAACAAAGCATCACCATAATCATTG
>ENA-UEQH01001252-UEQH01001252.1-human-gut-metagenome-genome-assembly--contig:-NODE-1252-length-10569-cov-47.738944_pt1 | contig 10569 bp, 10 predicted proteins | sample MGYA00242945_ERZ507943 | MGnify/ENA primary metagenome ERZ507943 (study PRJEB26167, sample SAMN06115418) | human gut metagenome | host: Homo sapiens | place: China:Hubei | collected 2015-03-06... | reverse complement strand
GACAAACTTTTCAAAGAACTCATTTTATTTACTGCCAGAGCCGCTTAGGCCGGGCTAATTTTTAACGAACTATTGAATAAGAGAACAGGTAACAGTAGAAATAAAAACCGCTGCCTATAACAACACAAATAAAATAGCACAAGCAGAAACACTGCTTTTCCCACAAAACATTGGTGATCAAGCTCAATGGGAGAGATACTGCGATGCAATAAAATATGAGGATATCAGCTTGGGAAAAAAGGTTCTGAAAGGAGTAATTCTAACTTCAAAAATAGTAAGCGGATACAGCAAACTATCGGGAATACTTGACAGCTATATCTGGGACTCAAATGAAGATTCAGGAAAAATTCTGTTTTCTGATAAAGCAGGTGAAACTCTTAATTTCAAGAACAAGGAAGTACATTATTACAAGAAATCGGAAGGAGATCCTCTTGAATCATTAAAAGATATACTCAAAGGCATACAATAACATATACACCATCAAGCATGAGAACAATAGCAGAACAATTCAAATACTGGCAGGAAGCTCTGGACGATTTCCAAAAAAACGTGGAAAAAGATTTGGATGAAATCCGACGCTACAAAAGCGAAGTCCAGCAGATGAAAATCGACCTGATAGACCATCTGGAGAAAGGACGGTATGTCCGCGACGACCAGCGCGTCATCATCTCCGCTCCGGAAATCATCATCGGTAATGTCGATAAGAGCGGAACGCTGTGCGGCAGTCACTCGAAAATCATTCTCCGGGGAACAGACATCTACCTGGACGGCATTGGTGCAGGCGCTTCCGGTGTGGGAAGCATTGTGAGCCGTGCCGCAAGCATCCGCCAAATCGCAGTAGATCCGGGAATGGACGGGCAGGAGAATGTGGCTAAAGATATTTCGGAGATTGTCTCGCAAGCCCGAAATGTCATCATCCGAAGCGAAAAACAGGCTAATGATGTCTTCCCGGCGTATGGTCTTAGCGGAACCGACGGCGGCATTACCCTCTCTACCGACGGACAAATCAGCCTGAACGCGACACTCCCCTGCGAAACGCTCAAAGAAAAGCTGGAACAAGAAGAGACAGCACTGACTACGCAAGCCAATGAACTCAAGAAGGAAGCGAGTCAGGCCAAGTCGGAAGTATCGTCGCTCATCTCGCAAATCGACAAACTGTTCGACCAGGACCTTATGAACCTGGACGAAACAATGACCCGAACAAACTACATGGACATCGATGAGCTGCACGAGGAAATCCGGAACATTTCCGGCACCATCTACTCCGCAATGACCCGTTACTTCAACGTCCTCTCCCGCCTTGCCGAGAGCAACCGCCAATTGAACAGCATCAAAGAGCAGAAAGAGGCAGCAGGCCAGTTGCAATCTTCGTTCAAAGAGAAAAGTACTGATACCTTCATCTCGCTCCGCTCCGAAAATATCAGCCTCACCTCGACCGACGGCGACGGCAACCTGCGCGCCAACGACGGCGCGGGTATCGGACTGGCAGGTAAGGAAATCAGCCTCACTTCCTACGGCAACGACGGCACACTAATCAAAGACAGCGGCATCTACATGGGCTCACAGGACGTGGAAATCAATACTGCCAACCCCAAGATAGCGGACAAGAACACTGACCTGCCGGCCGAAGGCAGCGTGCGCGTCGTCTCGAAGGAAATCCAGGTGGAGGCTGTGGACTACGAGACGAAAGACGACAAGACCGAAGAAAAGAACCTGACCAAGGAGGGCTCGTTCACCCTGCGCGCCGAGAAAATCAGCCTCAACGCCACCGACACTGAAGGTAAGGCAACCGGAACGATTGCTGCCAACGCCAAGACGGTAGAAGTGAAGGCAATGGACGTAGACAAGGAGAAGCGCACCGACAAGGAGCTGGCCGCAGGCAGCAGCCTGCTTCTGCTGGCAGAAAAAGTCTATGCGGGAGCAAAGGACAAGAAGGCACGGAGCAAGAGCGTACAGGTAGCCTCGGACAAGGTGGGTCTCTTCGGCGATACCACCGTCGAGCTGCAACAGGACGGCAAGGCCATTCTACAGTTGAGTAGCGGTGACGCTGCACTCTCCGGCAGCAAGACAACCCTCTATGGTGAGACGACCTCGCAAGGCAAGACAACGTTCAAGTCCGATGTCATTGCCGAAACAGTCGAGATGAAGAACCTGAAGGTTAATTCGTCGTTCAAAACTCCTTACACCACCGAAGGCATATCCGTGCCCGGTGCGCCGTCTACCGCAAAGCTGGGTGCGAAACTGAGTGAAGAAGAACTGAAATCGAACAACGGATAAAAACAGAAAAATTATGGCAAAATATGTTTGTATGGGTGCTACGCTGAAGTGCACGTTCGGTATGGCTCCCTCCTCACTAATGGTAACGGTCCCCCTGCGGCCAATGATTCAGAACAAGCCGAAAGCCACCATTATGGATTTCGCTCCGATGGTCAACATCCTGCCCTTTGGCATGTGCCAGTCGCTGAGCAACCCCATGGTGGCCTCTGCCACATCGGCTGCAATGGGTGTCCTGACACCCATGCCCTGCATCCCGGTAATTGTAGCCCCTTGGGCACCGGGCGGCAAGCAACTGATTACCAACATGCCGGCCCTGCTGGACAACTGCAAGCTGATGTGTGCCTACGGCGGCAGCATCTCCATCAACATGCCTGGCCATACGTGTGACTCGCAGGGGAAATAATCCCCTGCCCGCCGTTACAAGCCAAGCACCTTTATTCTTCGCCGACAAACTGGCTCAGGTCCAATTTCATGCCTTTGCCTTCGCCACGCGCGGCCTGACGCTCACTCTCAGCCAGCTCGGCCTCGGCCTTCTTTTTCAGGTACTCCTGATAAGCCTCCTCTATCTGCTTTTCCTTCTCCTCGCGATAGGACTTGCATATATCTTTCATCTGGTCATACACCTTCTGGAGTTCCTCCTTCGCCTCGTCTATCTCCTCGGGCTTGGCACTTGCCAATTGCTTGATAATCTTCGCTCCATATGCCGCATGAGCCGTGTCGATTTTAGCTGTCATCTCCTCGTAAATGGCCTTTACATAATTCATCCCCACGTCATGACGATCGTCGTTCACTTCGGGCATCGTACACAGAACATACCGATCTTCTTCTCCATCCAACGAATCCTCTTCTTCTCCATTCATCGACTTCTGTCCGATTTTATAGTCAGGATGTGCCTGGGCCACAGCCTTACAGATGTCAAACAGGAAGTCCTGCTCCTTAGGAATCAAAGCAAACTGGTCGTCCTGGGGTATCGCCACATCGGCCACGTCCTCCAAGTTCAGCCGCTCACCACCTACTTCCACTTCGACTGTCAAAAGGGCAGCCGGTTCGGCCTTCACACCGAAGTGCATGAACTGGTAGTTCATATACACCGCATATCCGTTCATTTTCTGCTGGGCTTCCTGCAACAGCTTATACACAGTCATTCTCATCTGTTTGTTTTCCTTATGTTTATTATTTCAGTTTTAGTTTTACATTCACTATATCGTTCCCCTTCAGGCGGACAAGCGTTTCGGCCGCCTTACGCCCCTTGACCAACCGGACTCGATAGGTACGGTTGACGGGCAGATTACGAAGCACGCAAGGTGCAGAACCAACCGCAAGTCCGTTCAGAAAGACGGTGGCGTCCACTTCATCGCACGACACGTTCAACAGTCCATAGTCGGCCAAAGGCGAAATCAGATTCAGTACCACGCTCTTCCCCGCATCCACCCAGAAGAAATCGGTGCGTGAGTCCAGCCCCTCTTTCCTTGAGCTGACGGCATAAAAACCAGGTGCCAGATTTCCTCGCCATTCACCTTGTCCCACCCGCTCGCGGTTGAGCCAGATTTCGGTGTCGGCATCGAAGGCGGTAATATGTACGTCGGCCCATTGTCCTGACTGTTCCTGAAGGCCATCCGAAGCCATGGAATCAGCCAAAACCTCATCCGGAAATCCAGACATTTCTATGGACTGTCCCAGCTGTGGGAACGGACGCAATTCGATGCCATGCAAATCAACCACCTTGCGCTCAGCGTTCGCCAGCTCCAGCCACTGCTCGTAGTAGAGCGAATCACCCTGGTTGACGGTCAGGCGATATCGCCCGGGCATCAGACGGGAGGTTTCGACACGCTGCAGCCCCAACGAATCCCCGTCCAGACAGATACGCGCATCGGGCCAATCGGTTTCCACAGTCAGATAGGCGTAAAAGGGCTGCAATACGTAACGTTTCTCGAAACGGGCAATATCTGTCAGTTCGATGGTATCATTCAAAGTCTGATAGAAAGGTGACTCAATACGGCAGACATGCCGGCCCAAGGGTAAATAGAGAGAAAGATTCCCATCCAGAAGAGGATGGATAACGGTGTCTATATAAACAATGGCACGTTCGGGCACCGTCGAAATCAGCGCCCACTGCTTCTGCTGACGGAATTCTTTCTCCAGACTTTCAGTATGGAGATAAGCATGATAGTGCTTCTTTTTTTTCAGTACACCATTGGGCACCTTCCAAGCCAGTTGTCCATAGACAGGATGCTTGATAATGAGGGAACCGGTACGGTGAGGCAGTGCCAAGGTAACCATTCCCTCTCCTTCGGTTGCGGCTACGGGCGTATCTTCCACGAAGAACTGAAAGCCCTTCTCATTAGTAAAAAAGTCGAGGAAAGCTTGCCGTTTATCGGTCGCAAAGGATGCTTTGCGCAGAAACGGCTTCTTATAGCGTCCGAAATCTTCTACGTGCATCCGCTGTGCCGTAACGGAGAAAACCGCCATGCACCATAGTATTATGATCCACCCATATCTCATGCGTACTGTTTCTGTAATCATACCTTGCAAACATACGGAAAAATACTGGAATAATCGTTGCTCCTCTTCAATTTTCTTTACGGAACATCGGTAATAACTATTTTGTCGTTTCAGAATGACTGTAACCGGTTGTAAATATAAAAAGGAAAGCTTTTTACAGGCTTTCTGCCAAATATTGTCCCAATCATTTGGGGGCTTTCCCGAATATTTGCTACATTTGAGCAGCCAAACAACAGAATTTATCTTGCAATGAAAGAAAACGACCCTATACCGACCTTAGCTCCCACATGGGGTGCGGACGTGTTTCCACTGCTTTCCTGGTTCAAGCAGGAGCGGTTGGAGCGAGCTAATGTCATGGTAGTGGGTTGTGGTGCTCTCGGCAACGAGGTGCTAAAGAATTTGGCACTATTCGGTGTCGGTCACCTGGTCGTTGTAGACTTCGACACTATCGAACCATCGAACCTGACCCGCTCCATTCTTTTCAGCCAAGCTGATGCCGAAGCCCGTCGCCCCAAGGCGACCGTAGCGGCAAAACGCATCCGCGAAATCAATCCTTCCATTCAAGTTCTGCCTTTGGAGTGTGACATCTGCCACGATATCGGATTAGGCCTGCTACGCCAGATGGATGTCGTCGTGGGTTGCGTAGACAACCGATGGGCACGCTACTGTCTGAACCGTCTTTGCATGCGGGTCGGCGTGCCTTGGGTAGACGGCGGCATAGACGGGCTGGAAGGCACAGCACGAGTATTCGTGCCCGGCAAGAACTGCTATGCCTGCAATCTGGGCCCTGAAGCACTGAAAGACATGTCGTACCGCTTGTCGTGCAGTGCGGTCATCCAACGAAACGAACAGGCGAACCGTGTACCGACAACACCGGTTATCGCCTCCATCATTGGTGCCGTAGAAGCACAAGAAACCATCAAACTGTTACATCCCGATGAACTGGCCAGTGGAGAGCTGACCTCGCTATGCGGAAAAATGTTCTACTACGAAGGTCAACACCTGACGGCACGTATTGTAGACTTTACGGGTTACGACGAAGAATGCCCCGTGCATGAACGATGGGAACCGATAGAAAAAGTAAACCTCACGACCGACAGACCGATTGGCGAGGCACTGGACAACCTTGCCGGGCAATTGGGGTGCTGCGATGTGGAAATTATCCTCAGAGACCACAGTTTTGTGGACTACCTGACCGTTCGGAAAGACGACCGAGAAGTAACCGCCATGCTGCCAGACTATGCCATCGCACAATTTCTGGAAGAAGAGCCTACCCTATGCCACCTTCCTTTCCATGCTTTCTACCAGCATGAGATAAAAACTATTGACAGACACTTCCCTTATCGGGATAGGACACTTTCTCAAATCGGTATTCCACCGTGGAGCATCCTGCACATACGGACGGAAAACGGCAGCTGCTACGTGGAACTGACCGATGAACAAAATTACTCAAACTTTTTATTTCAAAACGGACAGGTATGATGAACGATACAAAGCCATTTGACATCAGCGCGGAATTCCTCTTGAATTACCTCTTCCCTGATTACAAAGACCAGTGGCAAGCGGAGTGCGCCGGCACATTCTATCGGAACTACAGTGCAGATATCCTGTCGCTCGAAGAAGACAAACGAACGGTACGGCTGTCGCGCGACGGATTTCTCCGGTTGCTGCCTCAAGGAATTATCGCTACCGAGAATGCCCTGAAAGGAAAGAACTTCGAACAGAAATACGAGCAGCTCAAAAAGAAAGAAGAACTTCTGAAGGATCTCTTCAAGCCTGTAGATACCTTAAACTTCAGATTCCGGCTCCACATCGAAAAAGAGACGTCACAAGTGTCGAGCAAAAAACTGAACCTGCTGCTTAAATATTATTTCGGCTACGAACTGGAAAAAGAAGAAAATCCATACATCCGAAAAACAGCGCCACTGCTTCTCCTTGTCAGCCACCTGCGCGCTGACTTCGGCTTCTTGCATACTCTGCTGAAAAGCTTGTTTGAATGTCCGGTGGAAATGACGACCGGCCGGTATACATGGGACGAAGGAAACGAATATTCGCAACCTGCCATCACCTTCCAACTGATTGTCCCAGATCTCACAACAGAGGCGTACAACCAGCTAAAACTGGACGTAGATCCGTTTGCCGACTTTATCCGCGAATGGTTTATTCCTTTCGACACGCATTGCACCATCGCCATCAAAGATCATGAGCACCCCTTTGTTTTGGGAAATACCCTGACACTGGATTATAATACAGAAACCTACGAGCATTCATCAACCCAGCATATTGACACTAACAGGAACCCATTATGAATATCAACTCAAGAATAGACTGGAAAGCGGGCATGGCAATTTCCGCACAAACTTTTCAGGAACTGGACGAGAACCTGCGCCACAGACAACAAGCGGCAACCCGAGCCGTCAACGGAAATGAATTCGGGCTCATACCTTTCACCGAATTCAACAGGCAAGGCGGCTTTGTCCGCAACAAACTGGAAATAGAGCACTTGACCTGCATGGCTCTACTTCCCTCCGGAAAAATCCTGCACATCGACGAAAAAGTTGTAGTAACCATCCCGCTGGTGTATGGAAACGAATACTATCTGGCTTGTAGCTTCGGTGAAAAGGAGCTGGAATTCGATGTAAAGGAAGTACCCTTTATACGACCGGAATACGCATACGGCATTTATTCCCTGAGCGAGCTGGAGGGGACAGACCTTTTCCCAGTCATGAAATTCAAAGTCAGCGACGGTATCTTTTCTATCGACGAGTCTTATATTCCTCCTTGTCTGTATCTATCATCAAACAAGCGCTTCCAACCATATGTGGAACAACTCACGAAAAAAATCAGCTTACTGGCTGAACACCCCAATCTGGAATCAGGAGAAGGAAAACGTGCTTTCCAGCGTTATGCTTTTCTGTTAAAAAGTTATGATACGCAAGGCCGGACCCGCCCTTTCATCCAACTGACCTACGAAATAGCCCAAGCTGTAGACTTTTATATTGTCACGCCCAACACCGAGACACCAGTAACCATACCAGTTTATTCGGGATATGATATAGCAAACTGGCTGGACTGGCTGGACAGCTATCTGCATAACGCAGCAAACATTCTCGACAAAGTTGTTCTGGAAGATCATTCCATCGACTTTGACGAGTTGAAAGCACAGATTAAGGCTGAACTATACGAACAATTGCGCCCTGAACTCTATGAACAGCTTTACACTGATCTCAAAGCCAAACTCTATGCTGAAATTTCTGAAGAGCTGACTAGCCGCCTGACTGACTATATCAATGGACAGTTCAAAACTGAACTTCACGGCCTGTTGTCGGGAGAATTATCGGAAGAACTGTACGAAAACCTGTACAAGAACCTGTATGAAAGCCTATACAATGCTCTATATGTCCCAGTTGAAGAAGAGAAGGATGAATTTATGCCACTAATTTAAAAAGTATGTCATGAACGTTTTACTACCTTTGCAAGTAACAAATGGACGCCTGGCCTACTCTCACAAGCCACAAATTGCCATCAATGCATTCATCGAACTGCTGCTGAGCACACCGTGTGGAGGCTGTAGTGCAGATCCTGAATTCGGATTTATATTCAACAACCTGAAATTCGAGATATTCAACGAGAAAGAAGGAGTCATCTATGACTCATTGCCACAGGATGACTCAACCTCGAAGCTCTACGACAAAAAAGTTTCAGGAAACTCCAAAAATCTTAACACTTTTGCAACAGACCTGAAAAAAGCCATCGAACAATACGAGAAAAGACTGACTGAAGTATCCGTTTCCATGACATACCTCAAAAGCCCCAAAATGATTCAGATCGTTGTTGAAGGCAGGCTTGTAGAAACCAACGAACCCTACAAGTACACGACCAGTATCAACCTCTGGAACTAACTTTCCTGAAGAGACTTCCATATCATAATTTAAATGAGACAGAAATGAAACATACAATATTCAATACACGCCAAAGAGCAAAAGAAATTATCAAAGAAGCCATTGCCGTTTGGGAGCAAAGTTCCAATAGCGAACACCTGGAAGGCATTGAGCAAGACCCGGTTTTCTCCTTGTTCTTGACAGCACTGGCATATCAGGCAAACGAAATCGACAACGAAATCGAGCAACTTAAGACAGAAATCCTTTATGAACTGGAACAGATGCTTATCCCCTACGAACGGACTCATGCGCTCCCGGCAACGGCTGCTGTAGAGATGACACCTAGTGAAAGCATTGTAACCCAGACGCTGGATCATCGAACAGTCTTCTCCCTTCAGGACACGCCGTTCACTTTTATTCCGCTTCTCAGTACACGTGTATTCAACAGCAAAATATCCTCAATAGTCCGTATGGACAACCGCCGCTGGAAAGTGGTTCTACAATTCAAGGAACCAGTCAACAACCTGTCTGGTATGACCTTCCTGATTGGCAATCCTCATTTCCAGGATTTGAAAGTTTTTGCCAACGGCCATCCGCTTCCACTCATCAAACCGTGGGATTACGCCGACCTGCCTTTGAACAGATGTTTCTCACTGGAGAACTTAATCTACAACCAATCGCCCATTTTCCAGCCACGCCACATCTGGTTTGACCTATTTGCCAGACAAAACGTACGGCTGTTTGCAATAGATACTTACAATACTCCATCTGCCACGTCCCTACCGAACGAAAAGCTGGAACTGGTTTTTGAATTCTTTGGTACTGACGAGCAGTTCCTGTTCGACAAGGAACTGTTGTCCTTGAACTGCACCATTCTGGCCAATGCTTCCATCGCATCTGCCACCCTCTCGTCCAGTTCCCCCATTACACGCCTAAACGGGCCAAATGATTTTTCCACCAACTGGCAATTCCTGCACTTGCTCCGACCTGAGGATTCGCAAATGTTCAAAGAAGAACCCATTGAAATCCGCAAGATGACAGCCAGCCGTTTCAACCCAGAGCATCTGGTCAAACTGGCCACTACGCTTATCAATCGCTTTTCCTCCGATTATTATGCCTTTCAGAGCATCGACTCCCTTCGAGAAGGCAACTTCATGGACAATTTCTACGCTCTGCTTAAAAAGATGTCGGAAGGATTGGCCAAGAGCTCAAACATCTATACTCACAATTTGTATCTGATGCTCAAAAATGACAACGGCTTCCGTCCCAAAGACAAAAGTCTCCACATAGATTATCTGGTGACCAACGGAAGCGCTGTCAATGGCTTGTTGAACAACAAAAGCCAGTTCAATCTTCTGGCAAACGGATATTTCACAGGCGCCAAATTGGTAGCAGAACCAATGCCCGGTTTTGACGAAGTACAAAACATAGATGCAGAAAACACACTTACACGCTATTACCTGGTAACCAACGACCGAATTGTGACACCGGCTGATATCAAAATTTTATGCTATAACGAACTAGGTACCCGATTTGGGATTACAAACGACATGATAACAAGTATAAGAGTCAGAAACTGCCGCCGTACGGAACGCAACCATTGCGGAGTGGAAACTCAAGTTTATATATCCCTGAAAAACGATCCTTATATCAAACGAAATTTTCAGGAAAAAATACCGATGACCGAAATGTTGTTACAAAAAATGATTGAAGTGAGAAGTACCAACATTCTTCCAGTTCAAGTCAGCATCGAGATTGGCTAGTAGAAGCAATTAGAAAAACTTCTGACAAATAGAGTTACTGAAATCCTTAATTTATTATTTTTGCAATTTAACAATACTTCGGTAAATTTTTACCGATAAATTAAAATTAAACAATAGAATCGGTGTTAGCCGGTTCAAAATTATAT
>ENA-UEQH01001242-UEQH01001242.1-human-gut-metagenome-genome-assembly--contig:-NODE-1242-length-10620-cov-30.846533_pt1 | contig 10620 bp, 6 predicted proteins | sample MGYA00242945_ERZ507943 | MGnify/ENA primary metagenome ERZ507943 (study PRJEB26167, sample SAMN06115418) | human gut metagenome | host: Homo sapiens | place: China:Hubei | collected 2015-03-06... | reverse complement strand
TCTTCTTTGCCATGGCGGCCTCCCCCTTGTTTTTTGCTCATTTTAGCACAAGCCGCCGCCGCTGGCAAGTGCGCCCCTGCGTGCCAGCCGAAAGCGCTTTTGTAAAACACACCCCCGGAGTTGCCTCCGGGGGTGTGCTTTTAATCGTACCGCAGGGCGTCGATGGGGTTCAGCTTGGCCGCCTTGTTGGCGGGGAGATAGCCGAACAGGATGCCCACCGCCACGGAGACGCCGAAGGCCACACCGATGCCGCCAGCCGTGGGCATAGCCACGAAGCCATCGTTGCCGGTGCCCAGCACCAGAGCGATGACATTGGTCAGCACGTTGGCCATGAGGATGCCCAGTAAGATGCCGATGGCACCGCCGATGGCGGAGGTAGTGCCGGCCTCAATGATGAACTGGCTGCGGATGTCCCGGCATTTGGCACCCAGGGATTTTCGGATGCCGATCTCCCGGGTCCGCTCCGTGACGGACACCAGCATGATATTCATGATACCGATGCCGCCCACCAGCAGGCTGATGGCCGCGATGAGGACCAGGATCATCATCAGGGTGTTCAGCATGGAGTCCATGGCGTCCATCATCTCTGCGGAGGTCATGACCATGTAGTAGTCCGAGGACTGGTAGGTCTTGAACAGCCGGTTTTCAATGATGCCCTTGGCAGCAGACGCCGTATCCCGGTCCGTACTGGTCATCAGATACATGTCCCCATATCCGCCCCCCAGCCGCTGGGCATTGGCATAGGGGATGTAGATCACATCATCGACGCTGCCCTCGGTGCTGTCGCCGCTCTCCGCCAGTACGCCCACTACCATGTAGGGCACGCCGCTGACGGAAATCGTCTGACCCAGCGGATCCGTCCGGAAAGCGTTTTCCGCCAGATAGGAACCGATGACACACACATTCTGATGGCGCTCCACGTCAATGTAGCGGAGGAAGCGGCCATTCTCCAGGCTGGAGCCCTGCATGGTCTTCTGGGTGTCGGCGCGGTAAAATGCCTCGCTGACGCCGTAAATGCTGGTGCGGTCGAAGTCCTCCGTTCCCTGCCGCACCTTGGCTGTGGCGGACACATAGGGCGTAACGCCAGAGAGGTACTGGGGGTACTTCTCCACAAGCGCGTACATATCTTCCGTGCTCACGTCCCGGGTGCCGCCCTCGCCGCGGCCGTAGACCATCACCTGGATCAGGTTGGAGCCCAGCTGCTCGAACTGGGCGTTCATGTAATTCTGCATGCCGTTGCCCAGGCTGGTGATGATGATGACCGCCGCCACGCCGATGATGATGCCCAGCATGGTCAGCAGCGCCCGCATCTTGCTGAGCAGCAGGGATTTGATGGCCAGCTTGAAGGATTGGGTGAAATTCATGCCGGCTCCCCCTCTCCCGCGTCCTCCTGGGGCTGGACCACGGCCTGGGGATCACTGGCGTCCCCGTCGTAGATGATCCGGCCGTCCTGCAGACGGACGATGCGCTTGGCCTTAACAGCGATGGAGTTGTCGTGAGTGATGAGGACCACGGTGTCCCCCTCCTGGTTTAGCTTCTGCAGGAACCGCAGCACCTCCCGGCCCGTGCGGGAGTCCAGGGCGCCCGTAGGCTCGTCGGCCAGGATCACCGACGGATTCCCCGCCAGGGCCCGGGCGATGGACACCCGCTGCTGCTGGCCGCCGGAGAGCTGGCTGGGCAGGTGCCGCTTCTTCTCCGCCAGCCCCACCCGCGCCAGGGCCTCCTCCGCCCGGCGGCGGCGCTCCCCGGCAGGCACCCCGGCGTACAGCAGGGGCAGCTCCACATTCTCCAGCACGTCCAGCTTGGGAATGAGGTTATACTGCTGGAAGATAAAGCCCAGCATCTTGTTGCGGATCTCCGCCTGCTGGTCGTCGTCCATGGTGGACACGTCCACGCCCCCCAGGTGGTAGCTGCCGCTGGTGGGCACATCCAGGCAGCCGATAATGTTCATGGCGGTGGACTTGCCCGACCCGGAGGAGCCCACAATGGCCACAAATTCCCCCTGGTCAATGGCCAGGCTCACCCCGTCCAGGGCCCGGACCGTCTCGTCCCCCATGGGGTAGATCTTGTAGACGTCCCGCAGCTCAATGAGATGTTCCACCGTTTCTCAGCCTCCCGTCACCACCACGGCGGAGGACGCTCCGCCGGTCAAGTCGTCGGAGACCTGGATGGGAACCAGCACCACGTCCCCCTCCTTCAGTCCGGAGGTAATTTCGATGTACGCCTGATCGCCCCGGCCCAGGGTTACCGCCCGGCGCTCCGCCTTGGAGAGGTCAGCCACGGTGCCGTCGGGGTTCAGCGCGCCCTCGCCGGGCACCAGCACGGTGCTGTCGCTGTTCACTGCCTCCACGGGGACACTGAGGGCGCCCTCGGCCCGCTCCACAATGATTTTGGCCGACACGTTCATGCCGGGATTCAGAGCCCCGTACTCCTCCAGCAGGATGGTCACGGGATAGGTGGTAAAGCCATTGGTGGTGGTACCGTTGATGCTCACCTGGTCCACGGTGCCCAGGAAGATCTCCCCGGGCAGGGCCTCGGCGGTGATCTCCACCTGCTGGCCCGCCTGCACCTGGCCGATGTTCAGCTCGCTGACGTTCATGGACAGCTTCAGCTTACTCAGGTCGTAGAGCACCGCCAGGGCTCCGGTGGTGTTGCCGTCCAGCTTATCCCCCTGCTTGAAGTTCTTCTCGATGACCGTGCCCGAGATGGGGGCGGTGACGGTGTAGTTGTCCAGGGCGTCCTGGGCCCGCTGGAGGGAGAGCTGGGCGTTTTCCACCGCGATGGAGGCGTTCTCCAGGGCGTTCCGGGCGCTCTCCCCGCCCAGGGTCACCAGGGCGGTACCGGCGGACACCCTGGTTCCGGCGGTGACGTGGATCTGGGTGACCTCACCGCTGGTCTGAGCCACCACGGTCTGCCTGGCATTGGCGGTAAAGGTGCCGCTGCCCGCGCAGGCGATGTCCCCCACCGCGGCGGTGGCGGCGGTCTCCTCCGTGAGGGCGCCGGGATTGTGGACCCGCAGGGTGACCTGGCGCACCAGGGCGCCCCCCGCCCCCACCAGGTCGGCGGAGGCCACCGACTCCACGGTGCCGTTGAGGGTCTCCCCGGTCCCGGCGATGGTCACCTGGGCGCTCTGGCCGGCGGACAGCCGCTGGGCGTCGGCGGACTGGAAGGGCAGGGTGAGGGTCATGGTGGAGGTGTCGGCAATCTCCGCGATGGGGGTGCCGGCGGACACCAGCTGCCCCTTCTGCACCTGCACCGACTGGACCACCCCGGCGGTGCCCGCGGAGGGGGTCATGCCGGAGGAGAGCTCCTCATAGCTCAGCTGGGCCTGGCGCAGGGAAAGCTGGGCCTGCTGGAGAGAGGTCTCCGCCTCCCCGGCGTCCAGCCGGTAGAGGAGATCCCCCTTCTCAATCCGGTCCCCCACCTCGAAGGGTGCCTCCAGAATCTCCCCGGTGACCAGGGCCCGCACGTCGTAGGACTCAATGGGGGTCACGGTGCCCGAGCCATCCACCGATACCGTCAGATCCCGCACCTGGGCGGCCTCCGTCCGGTACATTCCGGCCTCCAGCGTCTGGCTGATTGACCCCAGGGGCCGCAGCACAAACCACCACACGGCCAGAGCCACAACCACCAGCAGGGCCACAACCCGCTTCCACTTCTTTCCTTTTTTGGGCAGCTTCAGGGACAGCTTTTTCTTCTCCTTGGTCTCGGTCTGCCTCTCCTGGGTTTCCACCTGCGTCGCTTCCATACCTCGTTCTCCTTATTCTGACAGCGTTCCGGGCTTCCCCCGGTCCTCCGCCCCGCCGGGGCGGCATGATCCTTTTTCTGTGTGCCCTTCATTGTACGAAGAAAAGCTTATATTCCACCTAAGAAATGTTAAAAGTTTCATTAAAAAGCACCTCCCTTTTCCCTGTGTTTCCCCACCCTACACCTTCCACCAAGGGGAAAGTCAAGGGGAAATTGCGCAAAAAATCCGGCCGGAACCAATGGTTCCGGCCGGATTTCCAGCTTATTGTTCTCATTCAGTGTTCCAGACAGCTCAGGATGGCCTGGACCACGCCGCCCTGGGCGTTGGTGTCCACCACCCGCTGGGCGGCCGCCCTCACATGCTCGGGGGCGTTGCCCATGGCGATGGCCAGTCCCGCCGCCTCCAGCATGGGCAGGTCGTTCTCGCTGTCCCCCACAGCGGCACACTGCTCCAAAGGGATGCCGTACATCAGGGCGATGAGGGCCAGGGTGCTCCCCTTGTTTACTCCCCTGGGGATGAGAACCAACAAGCCTTACCCTATGCCAACGTGGTTTTGTTATCCCTTCCGGATTCGGCATTCATTGCGGGAACTGTCAGCGCTGACGACGGGACATTTGTCTTGGAAACAACCTCGGGCAATCAGCTTGTAAAAATATCCTCTATTGGCTATAAGACGGTATATAGACCGGTGCCACCTACCCATATCGGTACGGTACAGCTTGTGTCGGATGCACAGGTGCTTGGCGAAGTGGTGGTGAAGGCAGACTTGCCCAAGATGCAGCTGAAAGGGGATGCCATGGTGACAACCGTGCAGGGAAGTATCCTCGAAAAAGCAGGAACGGGAGAGGACTTGCTGAACAAAATTCCCGGCGTTTCTGCCAGCGATGATGAAGTGAACGTATTTGGCTCAGGAACTCCCGAAATCTATATCAACGGGCGTAAGGTGCGCGACAATTCGGAGCTCGACCAGCTTTCGTCCGACCAGATTAAGCGTGTGGAAGTCGTTAAAAATCCCGGTGCACGCTACGATGCTTCGGTAAAGGCGGTTATCCGTATCGTCACGAAAAAGGCTGTGGGCGAAGGCTTCGGGTTCAATAACCGTTTCGTGACCCGAAACAGAAGAACTTACGGGTGGACTACCTTCGATCAGTTCAACTTCAATTACCGCAAGGGAGGTTTCGACCTGTCGGGAACTTTGTTTGGAGGAAAGTTCCGCAATGGAAATAACCAGATGCTGGGCATGATAACTTATCTGGACAAAGTGTGGGAGCAGGAGATGGATGCACGGCATGGAAAAAACAAGGAAAGCAATGTGCAGGGAGTCCTTTCACTGAACTATCAGTTTAATGAAAAACACTCCATGGGTGTGCGCTATGATGTGGATAAAATCTTCAATACGGTAAGCGACTGGCGCTTTAAAACCAATGTCTATACCGACGGAGAGCTGTACGAAACCAACGTGAGTACGATGTTGGGCGGGTATCCTTCTACCAAACACAGCCTGAACTATTATTACAACGGGCAATTGGGCGACTGGAACATCGATTTCAATGCCGATGGACTGTGGAACATCAAGAAGGAGGGCCAGCACACCGAGGAAATAACCAACGGAAATACCGAAACGAATGTAAACACGTTCAATCAAAACGACGGGACGCTGTATGCTGCCAAGCTGGTCTTGTCGTATCCGCTGTGGCAGGGCAACCTGTCGTTTGGCGGCGAATACTCGCATACCGACAGAACCAATCTCTACACCAATCAGGAAGGGATTCTGGACAACGACGACAGTCAAATCAAGGAAGGCTCTACGGCTGCTTTCATCGACTATGCCCATTCGTTCGGCAAGGTGGATATGCAGGCGGGCGTAAGATACGAGTATGTAAACTTCGACTATTTTGAGCAGGGCAAGCACATCGACGAACAGAGCCGTACGTTTAACAACGTATTCCCGTCGTTGAATGTCAACTTCCCGGTAGGCAAGGCACAGGTGCAGCTGAGCTACAGTGGCGGAATTACGCGCCCGTCGTACGATATGCTGAGAAGCAATACGTATTACAGTAACAAATATTCCTACCAGACCGGTAATCCGTTCTTGAAACCGGTTATCAACCAGAATGCTACCTTGTCGGCATCCTATAAATGGATAAACCTGAACTTTACCTATAACCATATAAAGGACGATATCATTCAGATCAGCGAACCTTATTCGGACGCCAATCCAACCATCTCATTGCTGAACATCATCAATGCGAAGCCGTACGACAACATTGTGTCGTCTGTAACCTTGTCGCCCACCATCGGCTGGTGGAGTCCGCAGTTCATGGCGCAGGTCTACAAGCAGTGGTTCCGTATCGACGGCAAGGATGGCGAGATGACACTGGACAAACCCCGGGTGACCCTTGTGTGGCGCAATAGCTTCAGTCTGCCGGTCGGATTCCTGCTTGATGCAAATGTTACTTACAATACGAAGGGGCATATGCAGAACATCTATATGGGAATCAATTCGTGGAATGTATCTCTGGGGCTTTACAAAAGTTTCTTCAAGGAAAGACTGAGCTTCCAGCTTCAGGCAACAAACCTGTTTGAAACGGATGACTATGACTGTACCATATATAGCGGTATAAAGACCACTACGGACTATATTACCGAATTCAGAAGAGTATCGCTGACGGTGCGGTATAAATTCAATGCAGTGAAGAGTAAATACAAAGGAACCGGAGCCGGCGACAGCCAGAAAAACCGTATGTAAGTATAATCGGACAAGCGTATGAAGCACAAACTGACCTCAATCGGATGCCTGCCGGCAATGTTGCTGCTGCTGGGTGCCTGCATGAAACAGCCTCATGCAGCCTCCTTGCTGCGGCAAACAGATTCCCTGCTGTTGCAGGGTAAGCCTGATTCAGCTTTGCAGCTTCTGCACAGTCTTACCGACGAAACAGTGCTCACCGAAGCAGAGCGTATGAAACTTATCTGGAACCGAGCTATGGCACACTACAAGCAGGAAATGTCGTTGCTGGAAGACTCGCAACTGTATCAGGCTGTCGCCTATTACCGGCAGCGGGGAGATACAGCCGCTCAGCTGGAGACTTATCTGCTGGAGGGCATGTATCTGAGGTGGAAGGAAGCAAACGATGAGGCCATTGCTGTCTTCGACAGGGGAATCAGTCTGGCCATTGCACGCAAAGACACCGCCAACATGCTGGTGCTGCAACGCAAAAAACTGGAAGTGCTGTACAAGCAAAGCCGTTTTATGGAATGCAAGGCGATGATTGAAGATATGCTCCGTATAGCCCACAAGTTGCCGGTCAAGGAGCATTACCAGATGGTCTATTCGCTTGCCCTTGTGTCGCAGCTGGGAGGCGATACTTCGAATATGGCCTGTCACGAAAAGGGCTTCCAGCTGGCGATGGAGGCGGGCGATACGGCATTTGCATACCACATCTTGAATAACTATGGAGTGGCACTGATGCTTGATCATCAGTACAAGGCATCCCTTGCGTTGTATCACCGGCTTATCCGGCTATATCCTTCTTCCATCTCCCGGTTTATGATTCCTGTCAATTTTGGACTGATTTATCTGGACTTGAAGATGAACGACTCGGCTTCCTACTATATCCGTTGGACCGAACGGCTGATAGATTCCATGCAGATGCACAGTAAGGGTCGGATTCTGCTGGGCAGCAGAGGTTCTGTAAACCAGATGCGCACCGTGCTGGACGAGCGAATGGGGAAACCGATTGAGAAACTAAAGTTTGTCCGCTACTGTGATTCGATACAGGAAGACTTGCTGGCTAAGCATAACACGGCACTCCGGCAACAGGAAACCCGGGCACAGTTGGAACAGCGCAATTACAAGCTCATCATCAGTCGTCAGAAAATGGAGCTTCGGATTGCGGTCGTTGTATCCTTGTTGCTGGGAGTGATTTTGCTGCTTATCATCATTTACCAGCAGAATCTGAAGAAGAAAGAACGTACCATACGGCGCCTTTCCGAAGAACTGCAGCAATACAACAAACAGTTGAAGGACAATGAGGTGCTGATTGCGCAAAACAACGAGCATATTCTGGAATTGCAGATGCAGCTTTCTTTGCATAAGGCAGACGAACAGGAAGAACAGCGTTTGCTCATCGGGCAACTGGAAGAGCAGAACCGAAAACTTACGCTTGCCAATCGTGACCTGCAGCAGCAAATAGAAACGCATTGGCACAAATTGAAAAGTAACCCGTTGAAGACACAGCCTGTTCAGGAACTTACGACCGAAATGCTGCGGTTGAAAGACCGGGAAGAGGAGCTGTCCTGCCGATTGATTGCCGCTCATCCGCTGGTAGCATCACTGCGTAGCACTCCACGCTTTCTGCAGCCGGAAGATTTTGTCCGGCTCTCGGTGTTGGTAGACGAGGTTTATCCGAAGTTTACAGACCGGCTTACGGCTGCCTTCCCAAACTTGACCGAACTGGATATCCAGCTTTGCATACTTATCAAACTCGGCTTCAGCATATCGCAGATTGCTGTTTTCACTGCCGTATCTTCTACTTCCGTATCGCAGCAGAAATCGCGGATGAAGAAGCGTATGCTACAGCACCAATCGGATATTTTTGCCGAGAAGGAAACGCTCGATTTATGGCTCCACAGGTTCTAAAGAACGTGTCTGTATATATGGTGAAGAATTATTGTTTGTATAAAAATCTGATAATTAATGGTTTGCGGTAAAGTGGCTGTAGATATGGATTTATTCGGATGTAATAAAGAATCTTCTATCTTTGCCGTAGATTAAACAACCGATGACAAAATAGTTTTCTAAATTAAAGATGAAGAACCCGAAAAAGACATCTAAACAACAGCAGGAGATTCGGTCCGAAGGTTCGGGCGGGCTCAATATACAGTGTATTCAGACTCTTGAAAATGAAATGAAACAGTTACGCGAACGTGAGCATAAATTGGCCGAAAGACTGGTGGCAGAGCACTTGCTGGTCAACGAGCTCCGGAAGAATCCGCATTTCATTGACGACTCGGACCGCACATGTCTGGCTGCTTTGGTAGATGATGTCTATAACGGTTTTACTACCCGGCTGAAAACCCGTTTCCCCAATCTTACGGAAGTAGACTTGCAGTATTGTGTCCTTATCAAACTGCGTTTTACCGTGCCTCAGATTGCTGTGCTTTCGGCTATTTCTCCTACATCGGTCTATCAGCAGAAATCGCGGATGAAGAAACGTATACTGGCTGTAGATTCCTGTCTTTTCGGGGAGGGGGAAACACTGGATTCGTGGTTGTATGAGTTATAGTATTTTGAAAACGTTGTTTTCGTTTGTACTTCTCTCGGTTTGCACTATCTTTGTGTTGATATAACCTCCAAAAATTATGACTTATTTTACACGGCAAGTACTATATTTCTGTTTTTTGTGTTCTTTTTTGACTTTACTGGCGGGCTGTAGCGGCAAGCGTGCAGGCGAGCATCCGCTTGCGGAACTGGTGCGGGCGGAATCTGTGATGTTTGACCGCCCGGACAGTGCGTTGCACATTCTGGAGACAATGCCGATGCCTTCAGCACGCAGAAATAAAGAGAACCATGCGTTGTGGTGTCTGCTGGTGACGCAGGCGCAGTACAAACAGGTGATGACAATTCCTTCTGATTCCCTTGTTAGGATAGCATACGATTATTACAAACCGACAGATAATGCTCGTAGAAAGGCGATGTCGGCACTTTATATGGGAAACATAAACTACGAACTTGGTAATATAGAGGAAGCCATACAATATTATCTGGAAGGTAAAACAGAGGTGGAAAAAACGGATGACTACAAGACCGGATATCTGATAATGTCTTCTTTAGCTGATCTCTATTTATTCCGTGATTTAGCAGATTATGCACTTGATGCTTGCACTAAGGCTTATGATTATGCTGTGAAAGATTCCAACAAACGTTATCAGATGGCTTCTTTAAAATTTTTAGCCAGATGCCATTGTATTGCTGATGAATTGCCTAAGGCTATAGAAATCTATCAGAAATGCAGTGAAATAGCATTGGAGTTTGGCTCTACTGGTTACTATTATCAAATACAGTCAGAATTAGCTTTGGTATATACTAATAGCGGTGAAGCACAAAAATCCCAGGATTTGGTGAAATCATTTCCTAAAAAATTCTATCCGTTACTTTTAGCGGGAACAAATTATTTCCGTTTGAACCAATATGATTCTGCTTATTATTATTTGAATAAGGCATTATTAAATACGGATAATGTTTATACAAAAGAAGATGCATATAGAATTCTATATAAATTGGGGGATACTCCCAAATACCGTAAATACCTGAAGACCTATTGCGATTCACTTCTTTTCTATACCGACTCTGTGATGTCCTTAGACAAAGGTAAGGAAATCATCGCCTACAAAGAGAAGTACGACCACCAGAAGCTTATCACTGAGCAGCAGCGTCTGAAGCTGGAAAAGGCGGAAGCTCAGCGTGTGCTGATTATTGTAACCCTCTGCCTGGTAGTAATAATTTCCGTTCTGGTGTATCTGTATCAGAAGCGTCTGGTGCGTAAGGAAAGCACCATCCGTCTGCAGTCGGAACAGCTACAGGCCTATCTGCTTCAGTTGCACGAGAATGAAAGCCGCCTTCAGCAGAACCGCCGCTATCTGGATGAGTTGAAAGAGCAGCTTTCCCGTCATGACAGCGATGCCGAGGAGCGTTATGCCCAGCAGGAGCAGATGGCGAGTCTGGAATTGGAGAACGGCCGTCTTCTGACTACGATTGATGACCTGCAGCATCGTATCAGCGATTATGCTTCCCGTCTGCGTGATGCCCACAAGGATGTAGAGCAGTTGCGCCGCCTCTCGGAAGAAAGTCTGAAGCTGAAAGAGAACGAGCG
>ENA-UEQH01001241-UEQH01001241.1-human-gut-metagenome-genome-assembly--contig:-NODE-1241-length-10622-cov-49.640967_pt1 | contig 10622 bp, 10 predicted proteins | sample MGYA00242945_ERZ507943 | MGnify/ENA primary metagenome ERZ507943 (study PRJEB26167, sample SAMN06115418) | human gut metagenome | host: Homo sapiens | place: China:Hubei | collected 2015-03-06... | reverse complement strand
TATTATAAACGAAAAGCCACTACCCCGATTAGGATAGTGGCACAAATATATAACGAAAAATAATCGTAAATCAATGGATTTCAATGCGTTAAATTCGTAAAATCCAAAAACGAATTAAACGAATTTCAAGCGGATAGATAAGCTTTCAACTCCTCTATGGCAACATGGTCTTCCCCGATGTCCTTTATCAGTTTTTTGCTGCCTCCGAAAGGTGTGGTAAGGTTCCTGTACGCTTTCTGTATTCCCCTTTCGTGTACGATGCTGAGGTCTGTGTATTGCTGTTGCAGTGCGTTCCGGAAAGTCTTTATGGGACAGGGGCGCATGAAACGGTATTCCACCAGTGCGATGTACAGACGTGCGATGTCCGTTTCGGTCGTATGCGTTTTCAGCCTTGTTCCGATTCTTTCCAGAATGACATCCCTGTTCTCTATCAGCAGCTCCGGCAGGGTACGTGTATCGGCTTTTCGTCCGGCACTCTTGGGCTGTCCCTGTTGCAGGCTGTCCGTATCTTCTGTTTCGGTTTCTTCAATGTCTTCTTCATCCTCAATAGACCATTCCACGAGGTTGTTTTCCTCAATGGCTTTCTGCTGCTTCCTGAAAGCCATCCAGTCCTCTTTGGTTCTCATGCCGCTGCTGATGCTCTTCTTGATGATGAACCTGACCATGTAGGAAACAAGCCATTTGTATAGTCCGGTAATACCTTTTCTTTTGGCCAGTTCCTCTCCCTGTTCCACCATGCACTCATAGCTCCGTCCGTAGTACAGCCATGCGAGCATGGCAGGTATGATGCTCCGTCTTTTTGAATGATGGAACTCGTTTACAATCTTTTGGGCAAGGTCAGAATCCAGAAGCACATTCTCCAGTTCCTCGAAATCGGAGATTTTGTCGTCTCCGATCCGTCTGCGTGTGGCTTCCTTGTATCTCGGTACCAAGGTTGTGGCAACCTTGAAAACCTTGACAAATCCCTTGAACTCCTTGTCGTTCATTTCTTCTACGAAAGTCGCATATTCATCGGGGTGGCTGTCAAGCCACTCCCTTATCAGTCTTTTGAAATTGTCATATTCCTGTTGTCCCATATAGGTTTAGTCTAAAAGTTTAACGAGGTCTTTCTTCATCTCTTCGTCAATATCCCTGTACCGTCTGAAAGCCTTGCTGCCTTCCTTGTGTCCCGACAGTGCCGAAACAAGATTCGGGTCTTTCACCTTCTTATAAATATTACCGATGAAGGTGCGTCTTGCAAGGTGGCTGCTTGCCACTTCATAAAGCGGTTTTTTGACTTCATCACGTGTCAACGGGTCTAATATAGTGACAATCCTGTCCACTCCTGAAAGTTTGAATATCTTTTTTATTGCCTCATTATATTTCTGTTCGGAAATGAACGGCAGGAGTTTTCCCTCATGGTCTTTATACCGTTCGAGAATTTCCTTTGCCTTGTCGTTCAACGGAACACGTACCGTTACAGGATTGCCCTCTTTGGTTTTCTTCGGTATGTATTCAATGGCTTCATTCACCACGTTCAGTTTGGTCATTCTGTACAGGTCGCTTACTCTGCATCCTATAAGTGTCTGGAAAATGAAGATGTCCCTCTGTATCTCCAGCTGTGGGGTAGCCGAAAGGTCTGCATTGAAAATCCTGTCCCTTTCTTCAAGGTTGATATAAACAGGGGTTCCGTATTTGCACTCCTCTATCGGAAACTTGTCAAACGGTCTGTTGGCGGTCAGCTTGTTGTCGAAGCACCACAGAAAGAATGTGCGTATTCTTGAAAAGCAGTCTATCAGAGTGTTTTTTCCACGTGGTTGCGGAGTTCTCTTTTCTGGAATGGCTTCATAAATGCTTGGGTACAATTCATAATATTGGTATTCGTTCTCGAAGAAGTCCCACATGTCCCGAAGAGTTTCAGGTGTGACGGTATCAACATCAAGAACAAATCCTTTTTGCCCTCTTTTTGTTTCCCGTACATACAGCTCATAACGCAATAAGGCTCTTTTTACCACCCTGAAATTCTTTTTCCTTACTTCCGATAACGGATGCTTTTCCAGAAAGCTGTCAAACAGCTCTCCGAAAGTCGGCTTGATGACAATCTCTTCCGGTGTGAAATACTTTTCAGGATGATAATATCTGTCTAAGGTCAGTTTCAGCCATTCTTTATCAACGGATTCTTTTTCCGTATGAAAGGATTTTTCCACATAGGTTTTCAGCTTTCGTATCTCTTCATTTATGCCAGTCCTTAAATCTTCGTTGCAGACAGCTTTTGTTTTTACACACTCTGCTTTGTCATCCCACAGATTGGGATTGATTGAAAGCTGGGTAGGAGCAACAGAATCAAGCTGTCTTCCATTTCTCAGACGGATATAAATAGTTGCGGTTGATTCAGTATCATACCGTTTTGCCGCTTTTTTAATGATGAAAGTTACTTTCATAGGCTTACAGGTTAAATATCTATCTGGATGCAAATATAGATATTTTCCCCACATTTTCCCCACATCTGCTAAATAATTTGCAATCGGATTAATTCGGATTAAAATTTAATATGATTGTAAATGGTTGATATATAGTTATATTGCTGTGTTTTTCTGCGTTTTTCTTTTTACCCACATTTTCCCCACTTTAATTATTTCAAATGCGGGTCTGGGTACAGGCAAGGAGAAAGTTATTCAACTTTCTCCTTTTTTTCTTTATATACTTGGCATAAGTATTAGCTAACGGTGCAAGTTCGGATCACTCGGTTTCATGACAGTAAAAGAGAGATACAATATTCTTTTGAAGAAATTTCCGGATATATGCCAGAGGGTGTGGGTATATCGCTTCATTCCTTGGTATATCAATATCAACATTAAGTAGGATAAGAGCCGAAAGTAATCATTTATAAGTGCTTTTTGATATAGGTCAAAAAATGTGTTTAATGTGGTGGCTACTTTTGTAGCAAAAAAAGCATGAGAACACAACTGATTGAAAAAGAAGACAAGCGCATTGTATGGCTTGACTTTGTGAAATTTATCGCTATCTTCATGATGATAGCAGTACATTGTACGGATAATGTTACTCCGGCTGAGCGTTCTGAACCGTGGTATAATCTTTGGGGCAGCTTCTACGGTTCATTTATGCGCCCTGCCATACCTCTGTTTGTTATGGTTACGGGTGCTTTGCTTCTGCCTGTAAAAGAGAATATTTCCGCCTTCTATAAAAAACGCCTGACCAGACTTATTGTTCCTTTTATTATATGGTCTGTTTTGTATAATCTTTTTCCATGGATAACCGGTCTGTTGGGGCTTTCTCCCACTGTAATTAATGATTTCTTTGCGTGGGCAGAACCCGATCAGTCTTTTTCCGGTGCTTTGCATAACATTCTGATGATTCCTTTCAATTTTTCTATGTTGGCGGTGCAGATGTGGTATGTGTATCTTCTTATAGGACTGTATCTTTATATGCCAATTTTCTCTGCATGGGTCAGACAGGCATCGCTAAAAGAACAGAAAGTATTTCTGGCTCTTTGGTTTGTATCACTTTTCATTCCCTATTTAAGGGAATATCTTACAAAAGACCTTTGGGGTACATGCTCTTGGAATGAGTTTGGTTTGTTATATTATTTTGCCGGATTCAATGGCTATTTGCTTTTGGGTCATTATATTATAAACAATAATATTAACCTAAGTTGGAATAAACTGTCCGTTATTGGCATTCCTTCTTTTGTCGTAGGCTATTGCATAACTTTCTTCGGTTTTAAGTCCATAACAGCCGTTCCGGGTCAGCCTGTAGAACTGGTGGAACTGTTCTTTACATATTGTTCTCCTAATGTACTGTTGATGACTCTCCCTATTTTCCTTGCTGTAAGAAAGATAAAATTCGAATCTGTTGCGGTCAGACGTTTTGCTGTCAGCATTTCCACTTGCACGTTTGGCATCTGGATGTCGCATTACCTTTTCCTTGGGCCATGCTATATGCTTGTCGAGTCATTGCCTTTGCATACGATGGTGAAAATGATAGTATGTACCATACTGTTGCTGTCGGTTACCTGGGGCTTTGTTTATATAGTAAGAAAATCAGGTAAGTTGGGCAAATGGATAATGGGTTAACAGGGATTGGGCGTATCAATGCTGTTGACGCATTGCGTGGCTTTGCCATTTCAGCTATACTTCTTATACATTCGTCTAATCTAAAGAAATAAGTATCCTTTTGTTTCGCTTAATCTTTTTGTTTTCCAGAATAAAATCTTTATCTTTAATGGGTAAATAGGAAAATATGAGATATAGAAACTTTTGTATAAGTTGGACTGTTTGCTTTTGCTTGCTTTCGTGTGAGCAAAGCGAAAATGTTCCTCGTGTTTTTGGGGATGAAATATCTCTTTCGGAAAAAGAGTTGGTGATAAATCGTACCGGAAACCAGTTTTCTTTTGATTTGTTTCGGCAATTGTCTACTTTAGATAGTACGGACAATTTATTTGTTTCTCCTTTCAGTATATCCTGTGCTTTAGGAATGGTGAATAATGGTGCATCCGGCATTACGCATCAGGAGATAGCGCAAGTAATGCTGATTCCAGACTCTGTCGTATCATCATTGAATAATTATCACCAGAAATTAATAGATGGACTTCCTTGTCTTGATTCTACTGTTACAGTGAGAGTTGCTAATTCGATGTGGTTTAATAAAGAAGTATCTGTCAAGAAACAATTTACAAAGAAGAACTCAGTGGCGTATAAGGCAACCTTTCAGCAACTAGACTTTTCCCAGCTGGAATCGATTGATAAAATAAACGGATGGGTCAGTCAGCAGACCGAAGGTTGTATACCTGAAATTATATACAATCTTAGCCCTAATCAACTGATGGTTTTAGTCAACTGCCTTTATTTCCAAGGAGAATGGGAGTTTCCTTTCGAAGAAAGTGAAACTCGCAAGGAACAGTTCTTTTGTGCAGATAAAACAAAGGAAAATGTGGATATGATGCATCAGATAGCAGCTTTTTTATACCGTAAGAATGATTATTTTGAAATGGCTACTTTTCCTTATGGGAATGGTTCGTATGCAATGACTGTTTTATTGCCTCGTGCAAATAAGCCCTGGGAAGAATGTATAGATGTGCTGGACGGAAAAAATTGGGAAACATGGATGGCTGATTCAATAGAAAAGACATTGCTGGATGTTAAGCTTCCTAAATTGGTTTTGAAAAATGAATACAAAATGAATCGTGTTTTATCGGCAATGGGTATGCCAAATGCATTTACAACAAATGCCGATTTTTCTAATTTGACAGATGTAAAGCCTGTGTGGATTGGGAAGGTTGTACATGCATCTTTTCTTGAACTGAATGAACGTGAGACAAAGGCATCTGCCGTAACGGGGTTGACGGTTACGTTTGAATCGGAACCAATTCCGATTGAGCCTGCAATTCCTTTTTATGCGAACCGTCCTTTTTTACTCATTATTCATGAAACAGGCAATCATACAATATTATTTATAGGGAAAGTGTCTCATCCCAATCAATAAATTATATTTTTCGGGAGAAACATGATGGCAAATAAAAATTCTCTCTTAAAACCGGATTCCGATACCCAGAAATGCAGCGTGCATATTCCGTGGCTGAGGCAAGTCTAGCTTTGTTCCTTCTACAATAATATTTCTGCTTCCACCGTAAATATCGAAGTCGGAAAATGTATATCCGGCCGAAAAGATTAGTCTGTTGTCTATTTCCAGTGAGATGGCTGTACGCAGATGGTAATAAACTTTTCGTGCTCCGCTGTTTTTGACCTGCTCCCGTTTCAGTGCAGTCCATACACCTGTCCGGTTCGGGTAATAGTCAATGCTGAACTGACGGTCGGCTGGGAAGGGGAGCGTCAGTCCGGGAGATACGGACAGGAAAAGTGCATATTCCTTGTCGTGCCCCAGCCATAGTTTGGGCGTATTCAGCCGGAGTGCCGGTCGCCATGCAAGAAGATAACTGGCTGCATTGCTGTGTGTACTGCTCCATTGGAGTTGACGGTCGGCTGTGATACCGTTTTCAGATGTTGAAGGGTAGGGGGCTGTAAACAGTAATCCCATACTTATCCCTGCATATTTGAAGGGGAAAAAGGTAACCGCAGGTTCCACTTCCCATGAGCTGCAATTGGTCAGTGCACCTTGCAGTTCTACTTCCCATAATAAACGCTTTTCGGACTCTTGTGCATGAATCGGCAGGTAGGCCAATAAGAATAGCAGAATGTAACACCACGTACTTTTCATATTTGTCTGGATGGAGATAGTGTGTATAAAGGAATTGAATGTTGCAAAGATAGATGCTTTATAGAGAACGACGAAAAGGTAATGATGTACATGTTATGCAATTAATTCCTTCATTGATAGTTGTTTATGTAAATTTAAAATGTACATCATTCTATTTTTCTTCAGTCGAGTGCTGTCGGAAAATGAAATCTGTTTGCTGTTTTATTGTGTATGTAAATAAAAATCACGAATATTGTATTTCTTACAAAAAGACGGTAAGTCTGTCATGCAGGCATACGTTAATGATAAAACGCATCAATATTAAATCTACTATGAAGCTATTAAGAGGTATACTTTATGGAGTCTTGTTTGCTGCTCCTTTTACGCTGTATGCACAGCGTAGTAATTTATTGCTGAATGATAATTGGCAGTTCCGTTTTTCGCATCAGGTACAGCCAGGCTCGGCCCAACGTGTGGATTTGCCGCATACATGGAATGCACAAGATGCTTTGGCTGGCAAGGTGGATTATAAAAGGGGATTGGGAAATTACGAGAAGAAACTTTTTGTAGACGAAAAGTGGAAGGGAAAACGTCTGTTTATTCGTTTCGAAGGGGCCAACACGGTGACGCATTTGTTTGTAAATGGTAAATGTGTGGGTGAGCACAGAGGAGGATACGGTGCTTTTGTTTTCGAAATAACACATGCCGTGACTTATGGGCAGGAAAATTCTATTCTTGCGCGGGTAAATAATGCGGAACAACTGGACATTATGCCTTTAGTGGGCGATTTCAATATGTATGGAGGCATTTACAGGGATGTGCATTTGCTGGTAACAGAAGATGTGTGCATTTCACCGCTTGATTACGCCTCTAGCGGTGTACGGCTGGTGCAAGATAGTGTGAGCAGTGCGTATGCCAGAGTAAATGCGAAGATACAGCTTTCCAGCAGTTCGGAGGAAGACCGCAAGGTTGAGTTGCGTTTGCGGTTAAAGGATGATAAAGGTACTGTCATACAGGAAAAGTGTAAGGTCGTTGCTTTATCGGCTAAAGAAAACATAGGAGAGGAGATTCCGGTAGAAGTGGTAAAACCGCATCTATGGAATGGCCGGGAAGACCCTTACTTATATCGGGTAGAAGTGGCTTTGTTGGAAAATGGAAAAGTACTGGACGAGGTCGTGCAGCCGCTTGGACTTCGGTATTATCGTATCGACCCGGAAAAGGGATTCTTTTTGAATGGCAGACATCTGCAGCTGAAAGGTGTCTGTCGTCATCAGGACAGAAGTGAAGTCGGAAATGCTTTGCGCAAGGAGCATCATGATGAAGATGTGGCCTTGATGCTGGAGATGGGTGTCAATGCGGTACGTCTGGCACATTATCCGCAGTCGTCTTACTTCTATGATTTGATGGATAAGTATGGAATCATTGTATGGGCCGAAATTCCGTTTGTAGGTCCCGGAGGATATGCCGACAAGGGATTTGTGGATACGGAGAGCTTCCGGCATAACGGAAAAGAACAGCTCCGTGAACTGATACGTCAGCACTATAATCATCCTTCTATTTGTGTTTGGGGACTGTTTAATGAGCTGAAAACAGCAGGGGATAATCCTGTTGCTTATATTAAGGAATTGAATGAGTTGGCTCATCAGGAAGACCCGACACGCTGGACTACTTCGGCCAGCAACCAGAGCGGGGAAATTAATTACATTACCGATGCTATTGCATGGAACAGGTATGACGGATGGTATGGAGGAGATCCGGGTACGCTGGGAGTATGGCTGGATGATATGCATCGGCAGAAACCTGAGTTATGTATTGGTATCAGTGAGTATGGAGCCGGAGCAAGTGTCTATCATCAGCAGGATTCCCTGCTGCAGCCGGTGCCGTCGGGATGGTGGCACCCGGAAAACTGGCAGACTTATTATCACCGGGCTAACTGGCAGATTATTTCTTCCCGTCCTTTTGTGTGGGGAAGCTTTGTATGGAATATGTTCGATTTTGGTGCGGCACACCGTACGGAGGGAGACCGACCGGGCATTAATGATAAAGGACTGGTTACTTATGACCGTAAGGTGAAAAAGGATGCTTTTTATTTTTACAAGGCAAACTGGAATCAGGATGTTCCGGTTTTATATCTGGCCGGCAAGCGGAACAGGATGCGGAGTAAGGAGATTCAGTCTTTTATGGTCTTTACCAATTATCCGGAGGCAGAATTGTTTGTAAACGGAAAAAGTTGTGGCAAGGCGAAAGCGGATGCTTTAGCAACAGTTGTCTGGAATGATGTACAGCTGCAGAAGGGAGAAAATAAAATTGAGGTGGTGGCAGGAACCGGCAAAAACAGGTGCACAGATAGTTTTACCTGTATATACGAAGGAAATTAACCGATTGGTTTGATTTTGTGATGAGAAATGGAGAGCAGAAGCCTTATTCGCCGTGGTGGTTGAGGCTTCTGTTCTCCATTTCTTTTGTAAAAGTAGGTTATACAAGTTGCAGCAAATCTGCGGCTTTGTCAATAATATGGGTAGCCCCATTGTCTTCCAGCTCTTTACGTGGACGGAATCCCCATGAAACTCCCACAGTTTCTACCTGGGCATTTTTCCCTGTTTGCATGTCCACACACGAATCGCCTACATATAATACCTCCTCCTTACGGACGTGGCACAAGCCGATAATTTCTTCTACAACTGTGGGGTCGGGTTTAGTCGGCACGTTGTCGCGCTGGCCAAAGACTGCCGCAAAGTGAATTTCCGGAAAAAAGCGTTCGATAAGCTTGACGGTTGCTTCGTGGTATTTGTTGGATGCTACAGCCAGTTGCAGTCCTGCATTCTGCAATGCCTCAAGCAGTTCGGGAATACCGGGATAGGGGCGGCTCAAATCACAGTTGTGGGCATTGTAATAGGGTACAAAGTGTGAGCGTATCTTCAGAACATTTTCTGTGGTACGTGCTTCTTCGGGCAAGGCGCGTTCGAAAAGCTTGTTGATACCATTTCCTACAAAGTAATAATAGGCATCCTCCGGGTGAGTAGGGTAGTTGCATTGCTCCAGTGCGTAGTTAGTAGCTGCTGCCAGGTCGGCAATGGTGTTGAGCAATGTTCCGTCTAAGTCGAATATGATTAACTTTTTCATGCTTTTTCATGTTTTTTTTCACGGCAAAATTATCATATATTTCTTACATTTGCGCCGACTAAAATCTTAATGCTTATGAATTTTCTTGAATTAGCCAAGCTGCGTTATTCGGTACGCAGTTATAAAAACGCTCTTATTGAAGAAGCGAAGATGAATTATATTATGGAATGTGTGCGTATGGCGCCGTCTGCTGTTAATTTTCAGCCTTGGAAGTTCCGGATTGTGAATGATGCAGCTGGACTGGAAGCATTGAAGCGTGCTTATCCTCGTGAGTGGATACAGACTGCTCCGTGCATTATCGTGGCATGTGCCGACCACGAACAGTCATGGCACCGCAAGTCGGATGGAAAAGACCATGCCGATATTGACCTGGCCATAGCGATAGAACATTTATGTCTGGCTGCAGCCGAGCAGGAACTGGGTACGTGCTGGGTATGTAACTTTGATGTGGCATGTTGTCGGGATGCATTGCATTTGGCCGATACACTGGAGCCGGTTGCACTGATTCCTATCGGTTATCCGGCTGAAACGGTTGTCGCAGAAAAAAAGAGAAAGTCACTTTCTGAAATCCTGTTCTGATAATTTTTGTAAAATAATTCTGTTTTGCTTTCAGATTTTTACTGAAAATACATAATTTTGAACATCTTTCTGCTGATGCCTTTGAAAGAAAGATGTTAATACTATAAAACATATACTCTCTATGGAAAATATTGGTACAGGATTAATGCTGATGGTAGTCGGTATGGCTACTGTTTTTTTAATTCTTTTAATTGTCATTTATCTTAGTCAGCTGCTAATTAAGATTGTCAATAAGGTGGCTCCCGAGGAAGTTGTTCAGAAAAAGCCTGCTGTTGTTCCCAATAAGGATAACGGGGAGATGGATGCTATCAAGGCTGCTGTGGATATTCTTACTGCAGGTAAGGGTAAAGTAATTAAAATTGAAAAGCTGTAATCCTTAAAAAGAAAAACACATTAATTGAAAATGGAAAAAGAAGTAAAATTTAGTCTGGTCTTTCGTGACATGTGGCAGAGTGCCGGAAAATATGTTCCACGCGTAGACCAGTTGGTGAAAGTTGCTCCCGCTATTATTGAAATGGGATGTTTTGCACGTGTTGAAACCAATGGCGGTGGCTTCGAACAAGTTAATCTTTTATTTGGAGAAAATCCTAATAAGGCAGTCCGTGCCTGGACAAAGCCTTTTCACGATGCCGGTATTCAGACGCATATGCTCGACCGTGCCTTGAATGGATTGCGCATGAGTCCGGTTCCAGCCGATGTCAGAAAACTATTCTATAAAGTCAAGAAAG
>ENA-UEQH01001238-UEQH01001238.1-human-gut-metagenome-genome-assembly--contig:-NODE-1238-length-10640-cov-5.278235_pt1 | contig 10640 bp, 15 predicted proteins | sample MGYA00242945_ERZ507943 | MGnify/ENA primary metagenome ERZ507943 (study PRJEB26167, sample SAMN06115418) | human gut metagenome | host: Homo sapiens | place: China:Hubei | collected 2015-03-06... | reverse complement strand
TTTGCAAGTGAGTTCCAGTGACGCTTTTTCCTCCGCTGTCACACGGAACTTGATGACGTGCATTTTTTGCTGTCCAATCTGTTGTATTTCCTTGTGGAAAGGCTCGTTTTGGATGTTTTTCATATCTCCCCGCAGCAATTTATGAAACACTCATATTGGGGCGAGATTTTGATCTACGCTGTTCTTATCCTCGTATTCTTCACGCTCTATAAACTGCTTTGGAGGAAAGAGATAAGCGAACCGCGCACAGCGACAAATTTCAAAGATGTGCTCGGCAGTCTGGTCGTGGGATTTGGCATTTGCGGAATCTCCGGTCTTTGGATCATGCTGGCAGAGCAGTTTCCCTCGCTTCAAAAAAGCGTTGAGGCAATGAACGCCGGTGCTGAAAATATTGCCGGAGGAAATGCATTTGGAACATTTATGATCGCGGTGATTGCTGCACCTGTTGTAGAAGAGATTCTGTTCCGCGGCATTGTGCTTCGCTCCATGCGGAAATTCGCCCCCGCTTGGGCCGCGATTCTAATATCATCTGTACTCTTCGGCGTTTATCACCTGAATATCGTGCAGGCTGCCTATGCCACCCTTATGGGCATTGCCGCGGGAATCCTTTACGAGAAGAAAAGAAACCTGCTGTTTCCCATCCTCGTGCATTTCGCAAACAACCTCATTACTATGCTGCAGGGCTTTGCGCCATCCGAAGTGAATGAACTGATCAGCATTTTTATTCTGATCATGATCGCTCCGGCAGGGTATATCGTCTGCCGCTCACTCCGACAGGACAAAAGAGTAGATAGCGTGTAAGGGGTTTATACGACGCATAAAGCATACAGCGGCACAGAGCAAACTCTCTGTGCCGCTGTTTTTTGCTTTCTTCGTAATAGAAGCAGCGCGGAAAAAGGGACCGGGGCACAGTAAGCAACGCCAAAGTCGCGGCAGCCCATCTTATCTGACCAGGTATTTCCACAGGAATCTGGTCCATCTCCATGGTCGCCGGCCAAGGAAGCGGGTACACACGGTCGAAATGACCGGCCCCAAGCCCCCGGAGATATCCAATGACCGCAGGACTTGTGTATGAGGAACACAACCCCTGTGGTCAACATGTCCAAGACGAATATCCATTATGACTGCAAAAAGCAGAAGCCACGTCGTCAGATCAAAACCACACCTTTGCAGATACTCGATCACGCGCCCCCTTGTCTGCTGTTATGGCAGTCTCCTATGCACTGTGCGGTTCGCTGCATCTTCACATATGCCCTCAGAACAGGTGTCACACATGTATTCGCGAAGCTTTCCGCAGTAGAGCAGTGTGTGCGGCATTCTAAGGAACTGCATCGGCTGTATGATGGAGGAACGTAACTGTTCCGTGCCGTCAACCCGACTTTTTGCGAGAAGCTCTCCGACAAACTCTGAGCAGTAATAGCAGCCCTCCTGCTTCCAGACAATATGGAAGTATGCCAGACATAAGCCAATATAGTTGTAACTGTATTTCCTTCTCCGCTTCCACATCACATCGAGCATTTCTTTGAGCTCTGCGTGTTGTTCTTCTGTGACACTCACGCTCAGAACCAACACCTTGGTTTCGGAAAAACGCTTGAAGGTACCGGTACGGGGCGACTCTATCACGAAGCCGCCCCAAAACGGATTATAGGGATGCCTGCGGCCAAAAGAATACATCCTCTCTAAATCTCTGGACAGGCTGATGGAGGCGTGGTTATATTCTGCGCCGGTGATTTGTTTAAGAATCCGGGACAGAAGTGTTCCGGTCTGGCTGATTACGATGTACAGCTGTTTATTTTGATTGCTCATATGCGTATCCTAACAAGATTATCCGCGGTGCCATGCTATTGGCATAAGAGGTGCTGCAGGTCTCGAAGAAGTCCGTTTCGACCATGTTAGCGTTGGTGTGCTGGATGACCCACTTCATGCTCTCCGGTTCGATCTCGAAGCCTCGATGCAGCGTGGGACAGCCGAGGCTCATTCGGCAGGTCTTTGCGTATACAACTGCAATTGTTCGACCTTGAGCGTATTCTCCTCGTTACCGCCGCTTCGGAAGCTCTCCATTTCCGAGCTTCTGATACTCACAATAACCTTATCATTGACCTGCAATTCTTCAAAAGAAATCCTTGTAACCTTCTGCGTGGCAAAGTCGCAATAGACCATAGGAACGGACGGGCAGTCGATCAAACACTCTTCACCTAAAGTGCTTTCATCGGCATCGTCTTTTACCGTTATGGTTTGCTTTGCTGTATCGATTTCCGTGATCACTGCATTGACGGTCAGAAGCGAGTCATCCTTCAATGAACCACACCCGGATAGGGATAGCAAGAGAGTCAATAAGCACAGAGCGATGCCGATTCCTCTTATATTTCTATCCAGCAATGTCTTATCCTCCTGTTTTTTGCGCTGTGGGACTTATCCACTCTATGAAAAAGACACTTCTTCCGCTCCTCGTGTCAGGCGGGACAACGCACAGACTGCGTACATATAGCCTGCAAGGATCAGCGGCGCCGGCAGCCCGTAAAGCAGCGGCGCCGGGATGATGCGCCAAAACAGCTTGAGCACGCCGATCTCCGCGCCGTAGGTGAAGAAGTAGTTCGCCTCCGGGCAGAGCGTGAGGCGCAACAGGAGATTGATAAGATGAGCGCCTACGGCAAGCAGGCCAAAGGTCTTGAGGATCCGCGGGATATCCTTTGGGTCGGGGCGGTAAAAGCCCAGCGTCGCCAGACTCAAGCCGCAGACAACAAGGAGAGCGTGCGTCACATAGTAGCCGAAAATTCGCGGCAGGAACAGTGAAAAGCCGGAGAACAGAGGCTCCGGGAAGAGCAGCGCCATCAGTGCGCCGAGGGGCGCTACAAAGAAGGAAAAGCCCATGATCGAGCGGTTCCTCTTCCACACGCCCAGCGGGATCAGAAACAGATTGATGTTGCACAGGTGCAGCGGCAGTTCATTGAAAATGTTGAAGCCGTTGGGATAGTATGCACGGATATACGCTGCGTCCATGGACAGCGAGAGCTTGTAGCCGGCAAACAGCGCAAGATTAAAAAAGCAAACGCCGATCAGAAACCGGGCGCGCCATGCCCCCGGTTTCCCGCGCAGCAGAAAGAATATGAGCAGCGCCGCCGCTGCCGTAAGCAAAAGCAGAAGCAGATGCAGCCCGCGAAAGGGCGTTATAGAAAATCCGTTCATTTCACACGCCGGAACGTCTTTCCGGTCTTCTCCTCAAGAAATCGTTTGCATTCCTCCACCGTCCCGCCGGTAAGGGTACGCTTGTCCAGGGGCTGCGCGAACCGCTTTTTCATCAAAAGGATCATGTAGTCCCGCGACTCCGCCATGGCGTCGATCAGCTCATAGCGGAATGTGGAGGTGGCGACCTCCGTAACAACGGTATAGGACTCCTCGCCGAACACAACATGATATTCCTTTGTGCCTGCCAGCGTGTTTTTGCAGGCGATCATGCCGTTGAGCCGATCCTGAAACAGCAGAACGGACAGCAGCATCACCTCTACCAGCAGGGAAATCACCGTGCCGGCATCAAGCGTAAAAGGCTCTCCGTCGAATGGGATCAGCAGCAGAGCGTTGATGAAAAAGACGCTCCAGTCGAAAATGGCCCAAATAATGTTTCTCTTCCGCCGCAGCACCCTGCGCATCGCGCGGGCGGCCACGGCCATGGATCGATTGGTGATATCGCTGTGAATTTCAAAAGTCATGCATATTCTCCATCGTTGATCATTTCTGCTTTTGCAGCCTGTCTGGTTCCTTGCAGAAGTGTTCCGTCCAGAGCAGGGTAAGATTATGTTATCATAACAGGAATAAAGTTTATGTCAAGTCTTTCTATTCTCCTTGAAATCGTCACGCTTACTATGTAGTCAGCGCTATCGCGGCATCACGCCAGCCTTGCGTTCACCAGATGGTACCATGTCATCCCGTTTTCCTCATAGGACTGAAATTCACCGATGACGGTGATCTCCGCCCCCAGCTCCGGGTAATCGTCCGGGTAGGTATAATCGCCTTCCAGCACAAATTCCATCCCCTCGGCGCAGCAGGCGGTGGCATCGGCGATAATGCAAGCATAAGCCACGGGGTCAGGCTGCAGCACGCTGTCCGTCACGAGCTGATAGATGGAGAATTCCCCTCTCGCCTTGACGGTCTTGCCGAGGTAATGCGCCGGGTCATTGTAGAGCATATTGTAGACCTCGGAGTAGACCATGGTGCTGCTGAGCACCGTCAGATCCACATCCACGCCGTCTGCGGAGGATTGCAACTGCTCAGATTCCTCCGGGGATTGCTGATTTTCCGGCACTGGAATGCTCTCTGTCGGTGCGGAAACTTCCACATCGGAAGAAGGCGTATCATTTCCTGCGTCTTTTTCGCTGCCTTTCCAGCAGGCGCAGAGGGAAAGCGTCATGCAGACAGCCAGCAGCAGGCAGAAAAGCCGTTTCATCCCGCTTCCCCTCCCCTTGCGCGGCCAAGGGCCGAACAAATCAAAAATGCCAGAATATCCACCGCCACGATGGTAGAACCCACCGGCGTCCCCGCCAGAATGGAGATCAGAATGCCCAGCACCGCGCAGCTCACCGACAGCACGGCGGAACAAACAGTCACGGACCGGAAGTTCTGAAAAATGCGCATGGCGGACAGCGCCGGAAAGATCACCAGCGCGGAGATCAGCAGCGAGCCGACCAGATTCATCGCCAGCACGATCACTACGGCGATGATGATGGCGATCAGCAGATTGTACAGGTCAGCCTTTGTCCCCACCGCCTTGGCAAAATCCTCGTCAAAGGTCACGGCAAAAATCTTGTTGTAATAGAGCAGAAACACCGCCACGACCACCACGGACAGTCCCGCGCACAGCAAGACCTCGCTTTTTGACAGCGTCAGGATGGAGGTGGAGCCAAACAGCGTACTGCACACATCGCCGGAGAGGTTGGACGAGGTGGAGAAGAGGTTCATCAGAAGATATCCGATGGCCAGCGCCCCCACCGAGATCATGGCGATGGCGGCGTCACCCTTGATTTTCGTGTTCTGCCCGGTGCGCAGGAGCAGCACGGCACAGACCACCGTGACGCCCAGTGTCAGGGGCATATCGTCCGTCAGCCCCAGCACGGCGGCGATCGCCATCGCACCGAAGGCCACATGGGAAAGCCCGTCGCCGATGAAGGAAAACCGCTTGAGCACCAGCGTCACGCCCAGAAGCGACGAGCAGAGCGCGATCAGCACACCGACAATAAGCGCATAGCGCACAAAGGGATAGGTCCAGTAGAACGCGAGTTTTTCAAAAATCGCCGTCATTGCGCCTCACCACCCTTCTGCCATACCTGGGGGAACTCGTTCAGGTAAGCCGCCTTGGTGCCGAAAAACACCGTGTCCCCGATGTGCAGGATATGGCTGGCATATTGCAGCGCCGCGTTCAGATCATGTGAGATCATCACAACGGTGATACCATCTTCGTAATTGAGCTTTTGAATGAGCGCATACATTTCCGCCGTCACCTTTGGGTCAAGGCCGGAGACCGGCTCGTCCAGAAGCAGCATTTTTCTGGTAGCGCACAGGGCGCGGGAGAGCAGTACCCGCTGCTGCTGACCGCCGGAGAGTGTCCGGTAGCAGCGTTTGGCAAGGGGCGTGATCTGCATTTTCCCCATGGCGTCCGCCGCGAGTTTCTTCTCTTCTCTGTTGTAAAAGGGGCGGCTGCCGCAGCGCCCCTGGCATCCGGAGAGAACGATCTCTCTCACGGATGCCGGGAAGTCCTTCTGCACCTGTGTCTGCTGCGGCAGATAGCCGATCTCATTTTTCCTCAGCCCGTCGCCCGTCAAAATTCTGCCGCTGATGGGCGGCTGCAAGCCGAGAATCGTTTTCATAAGGGTACTCTTGCCGGAGCCGTTTTCTCCCACGATGCAGAGGTAGTCGCCCGCAAAGACCTCAAAATCAAGGTCTTGCAGAACAGGTCTCCCATCGTAGCCGACGCAGAGCTTTTGACAAGCGAGCTGAGCCATCATCCTGTCTCCTTACCCCAGTGCCTCTTTCAGCACGGAGAGGTTCTGCTCCATGACAGAGAGGTAAGTTGTGCCGTTTGCCACATCCTCGGAGGTGGTGGACTGCATGGAGTCCATGGTCAGGATCTTCTGGTTCTTTTCGGCGGTGTTTTCCACAATGGTTTCGGCAATTTTATGATTCTTGCCCTCAATGGTCAGCACGCAGGGCAGCTTCAGCTCATCCACCTTCTTTGCGAGGAAGGATACCGTTTCAAAGCTGGCTTCGCTCTCGGCGGAGCAGCCCGCAAAGGCGGCGTAGTAGCGCAGACCGTAGTCATCCACCAGATAGCGGAAGGGGAAACGGTCGCCGAACAGAACGGTCTTGCGCGCCGCACCGTCCACGGCAGACTGGTACGCGCCATCCAGTGCGGAAAGCTTTTCGATATAGGCAGAGGTGTTGGCGGCGTAGGTATCCTTGTTATCGGGATCAAGCTCCTGCAAAGCGTCGGAGATCGCCCTGACCAGCGTTTTGGCATTCTTCAGGGACAGCCAGACATGCTCGTCAGCTTCCTCCTCGTGGTCGTGGCCGTGGCCCTCCATGTGCTCGCAGAGATCCTCACCGGTCATATCAGCTGGGAAGAAGGTCGGCCACGACTTTTCCGGATCAACGATGGCGTCAAAGCTCTCGTTGCTCATTCTGATGTGGAAATGCTCGGGCGCAGCCGATTCGATCATGTGGTCGTTGAATTCGATGTAGATCGGTGCGCCGGAGGTTCTGTCTACCGCTTCAAAGCGATACATGGCCGCCTTGGTGCCGGTAGACCAGTTCTGAATGTAATAACCGATATACTTGTAGTCAGAGCCGACCTTTTTGCCGTCCTCATAGGTGAACGCAATGTGGTCGCCTTCAATGCCAATATTGGTAATGTCCGTTTTGTAGCCCTTTTGATAGTAGGTCTTATACTCGTCGGCGGTCATCTCGCCTTCCTCTGCCATCGCTGCAAAGGCATCGTCCAGCGTTCCGTCCAGCGCAAAGGGGTAGGCAGACTGCCAACTGCCCTCCCAGTCGGACAGGCTTCTGTCCTGAACCTCATGATCTTCAAAGGTGGAAACCTCCTTGCTGTGGTCATGGGCGTGCTCTGCTTCCTGCATCCCCTCAACGGTCTCCTCCGTTTTGACGGAATCGCCCAGCACTTCCAGCAGGTTGATGACCTTTCTCTTCTTGTTGGCGGCGTTTTTCAGGACGCTCGCCACCCAGCCGTCGGACTCGCCGCCCACGTAGACGAAGAGGTCGCAGTCGGAAATCTTGACGATGTCATCCGCCGTGGGCTGGTAGCTGTGCAGGTCAACGCCGCTGCTCAGCAGCATGGTCAGGTCGGTGCTCCCGGCCTTGTCTCCGAGAATTTCTTTGACCCAGTCGTACTCAGGGAAAATGGTGGTGACAACGCTCAGTTTGTTGGAATCGCTCTCGCCCGTCTCTGCGGCATTCTTTTTGCCGCAGCCGGCAAGCAGGCCGACCGCCATGGTCAGCACAAGAAACAGGGGAATCATTTTCTTCATAGTATAATAAAACCTCCGAATTTTGAAAAATGTGCGCAAAAATACAAGGGCAGCAGCAAAACCGCAAGAGCCTATCCGAAAACGGATAGACTTCGCCCTTGTAAAAGTCCTATTTTTAATTCGAAAGCTTTACCTTGAGAGAAACAAGCGTCAGCGTGCCGATCATCTCTGTGCAGGGCAGGATCGCCCTGCACACGGTATATGTAAACGCAGCGGAGATCGCCGCGGCAGCACCGGCAAGCCCCAGCGTTTTCAGCAGATTCTCGCAGATGCTGATCTGGCGGCAGATGGCACAGTCGTCGCCGGAGCAGTCATGATCGGCTTCGACCGCAAGATAGACTGCAGAGGACAGCATGACAACGGCCAGCACGGCCGCCAGCAGGCGCGTCATAAACCGAAATTTCTTTGTCATGGTCTGTCCTCCCCTCCGATCGTTATTTTTCCTTGCAGTCCGAGCAGGTTCCATAGAGGATCGTGTCGGCTGTGTCCAGCGTGAATTGCTCGCTCTGCGCCAGGTGCTTTGCAAACAGGGCGGCGTTGCTGTCGGCCATGTGAAAGGTCTTGCCGCATTTTATGCAGCTCATGTGCAGCGCGCCCTTGCAGCCCTTGGCGTCAAGATACTGATAAAACGCTTCGTGCGACCCGCTTTTGGCGCTGCGGCGCACCTTTTCTTCCGCTTCCAGCTGCACAAGATTTCGATACACGGCGCTGAGACTGATCTGCTTCTCTGCCAGCGCGTCCGCCATCTGGCGTGCAGTCAGCAGCTCGTCCGGGTGCTCCCCTAAAAAAGCGAGCAGGGCTCTTCGCTGTTTTGTATTGTAGCCTGACATCAGCAGCCCTCCAATATGCGAATCATTCGCAGATATTATAGCATCATTTCCCCCTTTGTCAATATCATCCCGCGACACCGGCGTCTTTCCGACAGTTCAAGATCTGTCAGCGTCAAAGAAAACAGCGTCACATCAAAGGCTTCGAACCGGTGGGCTCTTACGCGGTCAAAGCAGTCTGCGTTTCACGGCATCATCCACCGGCTCCAGTTCTTTTTCCAGCGTACAGGATAGATCCCATAGCAGCTGACGTTCCTCGTCATCCTCTGTGGTCAAGCTGCCTAATTCATCCCACCGCAGAATGATTCGATACAGCGTCAGAGCCTCCTGCTCCGTGAGTCTTAATTCCATAAGAGGCGCCTCCCTCTCAGCTGCTTTTCAACGGGAAATCAGTGGTAAACGATACCGTACATTTCATCACGTCAGCCGCATCTCATTCTCAAACTGCTCCATTGCCTCCTGTCGGCTGGGAACTTGTGCAAGCGTGCAGGAAAACGGCTGGCCGAACAGGGGCTGGGACAGAGTCTCCGCCCAATGCGTCAGCACCTCCGGAGTGAGGGGGCGCTCCTCCCGGAGAAAGATCACCCCGTAATAGGGCGGTACAGACGGGGAAAGCAGCTGTGTCAGCGGGACGCCGCTCCGGACGGAGGCGTTGCAGAAATGCATCTCCGGCGAAAAAAGCGGATAGTACAGCGCCCCGACGAACCAGTCCTGTTCGCCGTTTCTGAGCCGCCTTGCCTGCTCCAGAAAGTGCGGATGATCTGGGTTATCCGGCTCCACAAACTCACCGTCCCGAATGGTCTGGTGAAGTGCGGGGAGGTTATGGAAATCAAAGTGGAAAAAGGGCGCCTCTCCCGCCTCGTCCTCGGTAAGAGAAAACTCCGCCGCATGGAAAGGTTCCCAGTCCTTGCCGCAGTGGTAATAGCCCCACCAGTAGTTCCAGTCATAAATATGCAGATATTTTTTTGCTTTGCAGTCCATAGATGTACTCCGTTCTAACAATGTCGGCACAAGAGAAAATCACAGGGAACTCTCCCCCAGTACCAACAAAAATCTTTTCTAAGTCCGTCCTTTTTTTAAGAAAGGCGCTCACAGGCGGCGCGGTGCTCTTCTCATCGGCTCACCGGAATGGTAATCTCGAAAACAGCGCCGCCATCCCCGTTGTACGCACGGATCGTTCCCTTATGCAGGTGGATGATCTCCCGGGTCAGGGCAAGGCCGATGCCGGATTTTCCGCTTTTTCCCATGTAGAAACGCTCAAAGATGTGCGGCAGGTCCGCTTCGGCGATGCCGTCCCCGTCGTCCTGTATCCGTAGCCCTTATAGGCGATGTAGCCCCGGTCGGTGAACATTCCGTCCTCCTCATTCATGCGCTCCGTGCCATACTTTTCATAGTCATAAAAAGCATCGAGGTTTTCGTCATAGTCGAAATGACCGGACTGCCGGATCATGTATTTGCCGTACTCGGCGGGAGAGTGGGCGCCAGGGGCGAAGTCAAAGAGGTCAAGGCTTTCCGCAAGGTTTTTGATCTGTGCCGCGGACTTTGGCTCTGCCAGCGTGACCACGGCGCCCAGCTTTTCCATATCCGCATTTGATAACCCAACCATCGCCTCTGCCAGTTCGTTGAGATCAGAGAGAGTTTCGCACTCCATATCCAACAGGACATCCACCTCATTGGGAAGCTGGCTGTCCTCCAGCCGCAGGCGAACATCGGCGGGATCTGTGATACCCCCGCGAAAGAGGGCGCGGTCGATCTCCTCCTGCACCATAGGGAGGAACAGCCATGTGATGTGCTCAGTGTCCTCCAGCTCGGCTTTGGAGGTAACCGCAACGGTGATGGCGTTCGGCTCATAGTAGTAGCAGGGGAAGAACCGGCCATCGTAGATCTGTTCCAGCTTCATGCCGTTGTCGTAGACCACACCATAGGGCGTGATCGTGCCGCTGCCGCTTTCAATGAGCTGCCGTGCGGTTTTCTTGCCGTCCAGCGCGTTCAGTTCATCCACACTTGCGCTGCCGCCGTGCAGGTTCATGTAGTGGTCGCGGCCAACAGCGGCGAGGTCAGAAAAGTCGGTGATGACCGTGGCCTGCTGGCAGCAGAAGGTCAGGTTGATGAGATCTTTCAGCTCGAACAGCTCCAGCTTGTGAGCCATCGCCTGAAACTGCGCGGCCTCGCCGGTGTCGAAGCTGTCCAGCCGTTTGGCGAGGTAGTTCAGCTCCTCCACATTGACCGTGAGCATTTCCGTGCGCTTGAGCACAGAGAAAAAACTATCAACCGCCACCAC
>ENA-UEQH01001230-UEQH01001230.1-human-gut-metagenome-genome-assembly--contig:-NODE-1230-length-10682-cov-5.090146_pt1 | contig 10682 bp, 10 predicted proteins | sample MGYA00242945_ERZ507943 | MGnify/ENA primary metagenome ERZ507943 (study PRJEB26167, sample SAMN06115418) | human gut metagenome | host: Homo sapiens | place: China:Hubei | collected 2015-03-06... | reverse complement strand
TAACAGTTAATCAGGTATACGAAGCAATGCAGGCCATCGCGCCGCTGGAGCTGGCGGAACACTGGGATAATCCCGGCTGATCTGAGCGCCCAGCTCCGCCACTTTGGCCTTCAGCTGCTCTTCGCTGACCAGAACGGTCTTGATATCATCGTGCATACTCATTTGTTTTTTCCTCCTGTGTTTCGATCTCTGCATCCAAGTGCAGGATCCATCTGCTTTCCGTGTCCGGTGCAAGGCCATCGGCAAAGCCTTCTCCACACACCCATAAAATCTCGCTTCCGCTGGCAAGCAGCGGCAGCGTATCCCGCAGTTCGTTCGGGACACCGGTCTCGTTCATCCACTTACGCAGCGGCTTGCTCAAACCCCGCCCCGCAGGCCGGAAGCGGTCTCCCGGCTGTCGGGCACGCAGCACAAGGCCAGTGTACAACGTAGTTATTCTAGCATAATCCGCCCGATTTTTTAAGTCTTTTTTATGAACGACTTGTATTTTTTTCTCAAAATCGGCTGTTAACAGCTCCGCTTTCCCCTTCCAGCCCCCGCGCAGCCGGAATTCCGGCTGTTTTTCGGGCAAAAGGGGCACTTGCTGCGGCGCGCTCTCCAGCTGCCGGGGCAGCGCGTCCGGCAGCATTTCCTGCCGCAGACAGCCGTTCCCGGCGCAAAAACGCACCTGTCCGGTCAGCTGTACTGCACCGCTGCCCTGCCGCACCACGGCGCACAGCAGCTGCACATATTTTTCCTCTGCGTCCCGCACCGGAGCCACAAGGCTGTGCAGCGCAGTTTCCAGCAGCAGGGGGTCTGCTGCCTGCAAGGGTGTCAGCTGCCATGCAGGTTCTGCACCGGGCAGGCGTGCCGCCGCCAGAAGCTTTGCAGCCCCGGCGGCAAGATAGGCATCCGCCCGCGCGGCCTTTTCACAGAACCGCGCCAGATTCTGCACCGCCGCCGCGTTGGTGCTTTCCAGCGCAGGCAGGGCGCTGTGGCGCAGCCGGTTGCGGGCGTAGGCGTCGGTGTCGTTGGTCTCATCGGTGACCCACTGCTGCCCCGCTGTCCGGCAGACGGCCTCGGTCTCGGCACGGCTCAGGCAGAGCAGCGGACGCAGGTAGCACCCGCGCCTTGGCCGGATGCCGCCCGCACCGTGCAGCCCGGTGCCGCGCGCCAGCCGCAGCAGCAGCGTTTCGGCTTGGTCATTTGCAGTATGGGCTGTGGCGATGGCATCTATCCCCTGCCCTTGCAGCTGCGCAAAGGCCGTGTAACGCAGACGGCGCGCCCAGTCCTCCCCGGCGTGTGCCGGGGGCGAGGCCAGCTCTGCCGCATGGAACACCCGCAGCGGCACGCCCAAGCGGGCGCATTCCGCCCGCACAAAGGCCTCGTCCCGGTCGGCGCTCTGCCCGCGCAGACCGTGGTTCACATGGCAGGCAGAAAGCGTATAGCCGAACCTCGGCTGCAATTGCCGCAGCAAGAGCAGCAGCGCCATGCTGTCCGCGCCGCCGGAGACTGCCGCCGCCAGATGCTGCGATGCGCCGGGCTGCAAAAGCCCCTCCCGGATGCAGAAATCCTCCACCCGGGCAAGAATCGCGGTATCCATCAGCGTTTGAAGTCCACATCCATAAAGCGGGTGTGGGCACCATCCCAGCCCAGCGGCACGGTGCTGGTCTCGCCGTGACGGTTCTTTGCCACGATACACTCGGCGGTATCGGCATCCACCTCGGCACCGTCCGGGTTCTGGCTGGCGTAGTAGGAATCGCGGTACAAGAACAGAACGCAGTCTGCGTCCTGCTCGATGGAACCGGAGTCGCGCAGGTCCGAAAGCTGCGGGCGATGGCTGGAGTTGTTGCCCTGCTTTTCCACTGCACGGGACAGCTGGCTCAGCGCGATGATGGGCACATTCAGCTCCTTAGCCATGATCTTCAGGTTTCGGGTGATGGAGCTGATCTCCTGCACACGGTTCTCGCTGCGCTGGCCGGTGGTCATCAGCTGTAAATAGTCGATGACGATCAGGCCCACGTTGGGGCGGGCAGGGTCCTGATTCACCCGGCGGATCTTGGCCTTCATCTCGGTGATGGTGATACCGGAGGTGTCGTCCATATAGATCGGTGCATCGTGCAGTTTTTCAGTTGCCAGCGCCAGATACTCCCAGTCCTCGGCGCGCAGCGCGCCGGTACGGAAAGCCTGACTGTCGATACCGGCCTCCGACGAGAGGATACGGTTGGTCAGCTGCTCCTTCGTCATTTCGAGGCTGAAGATGGCCACCGGCACCTTCTGCTGCATGGCCACGCGGGTAGCGATGTTCAGCGCAAAACTGGTCTTGCCCATACCGGGACGGGCTGCCAGAATGACCAGATCACCGCGGCCAAGGCCGGTAAGCACGGTGTCCAGCAGGCGGAAACCGGTGGGGATGCCCTTGTACTTATCCGCATCCGGGCCGCTGATCTTTTGCAGGTTGGTCAGCGTTTCCACCATGCTGGACGAAAGCGGGGTCAGGGTGCTGGAATCGCGGCCGGAGCGGATCTCGTAGATGCGCTGCTCTGCGTTTTCCAGCAGAAGATCGGCGTCCGGCTCGTCTCCGGCGTCCTGCAAGATGTCCTTGGCAACGCCCATCAGCTGGCGCACCAGATATTTTTCCTGCACGATCTGGGCGTAGGCCTTTACATTGGAGATGCTGGGCACCGTTTCCGCCAGACCGGTCAGATAGATCTTGGCCTCGTCTGCGCTGGGGAACACGCCATCGGACACCACTGCATCCAGCAGGGTGACAAAATCGATGGTCTGGTCGTTGGTGAACAGGCGCAGCATCTCGGTCCAGATCTGGGCGTTCTGCCGGGTGTAGAACATTTCCGGCTTGAGGATCTCCACAAGATCGGTCAGGGTGTCGGGCTTGAGCAGCACCGCGCCCAGCACGCTCTGCTCTGCCTGCATATTGTAGGGCAGATTGATGCCCACGCTCTCCAGATTCAGTTCATTGGAATAACGTCGTTCGTTCGGCATAGTAGTTTGTCCTTATCCAAAATCCAAAGCATCCTGTAAAGCCAAAAAGCGCCCCCTGCTGTGAGGGGGCGCAAACGGCACACAGATCAGGCCTGTTCCACTTCCACCTGGATCTTGAAGGAAGCCACGACGCCAACGTACAGACGGACCTTGCCGTTGAACACGCCGGCATCCTTGATATCCTTGGTCTCCAGCTCGATCTTCTTTTTGTCGATGGGTGCACCTGCCAGCGCAGCCAGTGCCTCAGCAACTTCCTTGCCGGTCACCTTGCCGTGCAGACGGCCGGATGCGCCGCCCTTGGCCTTGATGGTCACAGTCTTGCCCTCGATCTTGGCAGCCAGAGCCTTGGCGGCTGCCACGTTCTCAGCCTCGTGGAAATCGGCTGCGGCCTCCTTGCCGCGGGCCATGTTCACAGCGCTGGCATCCGCCACAGCGGCCAGCTTGCGCGGGAACAGGTAGTTGCGGGCGTAGCCGTCGGAGACCTCGTGGATCTCGTCCTTCTTGCCAATGCCCTTGATATCCTGCTTCAGAATCACTTTCATGATAGTATCCCTCACTTCTCACCGGAAAACCGGTGCAGTCTTATGGTAATAGTATAGCGCATTTGTCGTTTTTGGGCAAGAGGAAGCGGGGCATTTACGCCAGCTCCTTTGCGGCCACGTCCAGCGCTACCTCAATGACCTTGTCCATATCGTAGTACTTATACTCGCCCAGGCGGCCGCCGAAGATCATGCCCGGCTCGGCATCGGCCAGTGCCTTATACTGCGCATACAGGGCGCCGTTCTTCTCGTCGTTGACAGGATAATAGGGTTCATCGCCCTTTTTCCACTCGGCGCTGTACTCCCGGCTGATGACGGTCTTGGGCTGGGTGCCGAACTCGAAGTGCTTGTGCTCGATGATGCGGGTATAGGGGGTCTCGGCGTCGGTGTAGTTGACCACCGCGTTGCCCTGATAGTTGTCGGTGTCCAGCACCTCGGTCTCAAAGCGGACGCTGCGGTACTGCAAAGCACCCAGACGGTAGCCGAAGTAGGCGTCCACCGGGCCGGTGTAGACTACCTTCTCAGCCAGTGCGTCCAGCGCAGCCTTGTCGGCCAGATAATCCACGTTCAGACGCACTTCGGTACCGGCCAGCATCTTTTCCACCATGGCGGTGTAGCCGCCATTGGGGATGCCCTGATACAGGGCGTTGAAATAGTTGTCGTCGTAGGTAAAGCGCACCGGCAGGCGCTTGATGATAAAAGCGGGCAGTTCGGCGCAGGTGCGTCCCCACTGCTTGCCGGTGTAGCCCTTGATGAGCTTTTCGTAGATATCGGTGCCCACAAGGCTGATGGCCTGCTCTTCCAGGTTCTGCGGGTCGGTAATGCCCGCAGCGGCCTTCTGCTCTTCGATCTTGGCCTTGGCTTCGGCAGGAGTCACAACACCCCACATCTTGTTGAAGGTGTTCATGTTGAAGGGCAGATTGTAAATCTGGCCGTGGTAGTTGGCCACCGGGCTGTTGGTGTAGCGGTTGAACTCTGCAAACTGGTTCACATACTGCCACACGGCCTTGTTGTTGGTGTGGAAGATATGCGCGCCGTAGCGGTGCACGTTGATGCCCTCCACATTCTCGGTGTAGATATTGCCCGCGATATGGTCGCGCTTATCAATGACCAGACACTTTTTGCCTGCCTTTTTGGCCTCGTGGGCAAACACGGCACCGAACAGACCGGCACCAACGATGAGATAATCGTACTGTTTCATGTTTTATTCCCCTTTTGCCGGTCGTGCTTCCGGCGTAGTCTTTTTCTGGGAGAGATAATATTGGTCGATGGCATCCTGAATGCGGCTGCGTGCCGCCTGCGGGGTGATATGCTTTAACTGGGCTGCTGCCATGGTCTGATGGCCGCCGCCGCCCAGCGACTCCATGATCACCTGCACATTCACGGCACCCATGCTGCGGGCAGAGACGTTGACCCCGTTGCCCACCTGCACTGCCACAAAGCTGGCGTCCACGCCCTGAATGCGCAGCAGGTCGTTGGCAGCCTGCGCAATGGCGACCCGGGCCTCCGGGGCCACCTCGCCGCCAATGGAGATGGCACAATTTTTGTACATCTGTGCCTTTTCCACCAGATCGGCCTTGGCGTTGTACTCCACCATGGTCACATCGAACAGCCTGCGCACCCGCTCGGTCTCTGCGCCGTAGCGGCGCAGGGCAGCAGCGGCTTCAAAAGTACGCACACCGGTGTGCAGGGTAAAGTCCTGCGTATCCAGCAAAATGCCGGCAAGCAGACCTTCGGCTTCCACGCGGTTGGGCTTGTCGTCCCGCTCGCCCACATACTGCAGCAGCTCGGTGACCAGCTCACTGGCCGAGGAGGAATAGGGCTCGTGGCAGACCAGCGCCGGGTTTTCGATGTAGCCCACACCCTTGCGGTGGTGGTCGATGACGGCCACCTTGCCGCATTTTTCCAGAATGTCCTTGCTTTCCACAAGGCCAGCCTGATATGTATCCACCACAATGCACAGGGTACGCTTGGAGATGATGGGCAGGGCGTCCTTGGGGTCGATGAAGTCATCCTTCTGCCCTGCCTTGCACAGCGCATCGATCAGGCTGGCCGCCAGCGTAGCGTCCCGCCGGACGGCGATGACCGCCGGCACATCGCAGATCTTACAAATGCGCAGCACACCCTCGGCTGCGCCGATGGCATCCAGATCGCTCATGCGGTGGCCCATGATGACCACATGGTCGGCCTCCTTGATCAGCTTGACCAGCTGGTCAGCCACAAGGCGGCTGCGCACCTTACTGCGCTTTTCCACACCGTGGCTCACGCCGCCATAGAAGGTAAAGCCGTCCAGCGTCATCTCAGCAGCCTGATCGCCGCCGCGTCCCTGCGCCATATCCAGTGCGTGCTCGGCCATATCCTGCGCCTCCCGCAGGGTGCGCGCGCCGCGTCCGATACCAATGGACATTGAAAGGCTCACACTGGGGTCCAGTGCGCGGATCTTATCCAGCACGTCGTAGCCGCGGTTGGCGAACTGCTCCAGCTGGCGCTCCTCCACCACTGCGATGTAGCGGCCGCCGCTGCCTACCCGGCGCAGAAAGCCGCTGCCGCGCCCGATCATATCCTCCAGAATGCGGTTGACGCCCTCCAGCAGGCGGGCGCGCTCGCTGTCCATCAGATCCCCGAACACATCATCGTAGCCGTCCAGCTGGAAGGCAAGATACCCCGGACGGCTGGCCTTGTACTCTGCCTCAATGCGGCGCAACTCGGTCTCCTCGTTCAGCACCAGCAGGGTCACGCTTTCGGCTTCGCCGGGCACGGTGGAGCTGTGCACGCTCCAGTAGCCGTCGGCAAGGGTCAGCAGCTGTCCCTCGCGCTTGCGGCACAGCTGCAGATCCAGCCCGGGCAGCAGCTTCTGCACCCGGCTGGCCAGCACATCCTGCCCGCCCAGCAGGCGGGTGCGGAACTGGCTGTTGTACCACAGCACCGTCTCGCCGGAGAGCAGCGCCGCCGGCTGGGAAAGGGGCTCCAGACTGAACTGCACCTTGGATTTTTCAAACGTGGTGCCGCTTGTCCAGCGCACCACCCAGCGGCGCAGCTTGCAGCGGAACAAGGTTGCCCCTATGCCCCACAGCACCACCAGCACGGCCAGCAGCAGCCATGCCGTGGGGCGCTGCACCAGCAGCACCAGCAGCAAAAGGCCGCACAGCACCGCCAGACTGGCCGTGAGCATTTCCAGTGTCCATCTCGGTTTACGTTTCATTGGTTTTTTGCCTCCTCAGACGCTGCACCGCCTTGCGGTGCGCCCGGATCAGACCTCCATCAGGATGGGCAGGATCATCGGGCTGCGCTTGGTGCGCCGGTAGATATAGCTGCTCAGTGCCTCACGCACACGGGTCTTTACGCTGTTCCAGTCCCGGACGTGCTCGTCCACACAGCGCTCCAGCGCATTTTCCACAATGCTCTGGGCACCGTCCATCAGGCTCTCGTTCTCGCGCACATACACGAAGCCCCGGCTTACCAGATCCGGCCCGGCCAGCACCTTGCCGGTCTTGCTGTCCACGGTAGCCACGATGATGACAAGACCGTCCTCGGAGAGGTGCTTGCGGTCCCGCAGCACCACGTTGCCCACATCGCCCACGCCGAGGCCGTCCACCATGACGGCACCGGCGGTCACCGGCTCGCCCAGCTTCATCTCGTCCTGCGAGAGGATAACGTTGGAGCCGTTTTCCGCAATGAGGATGTTGCTGGTGGGAATGCCCAGACTTGCAGCGGTGAGGGCGTGCTTTTTCAGCTGCTTATACTCGCCGTGCACGGGCAGGAAGTACTTGGGCTTGGTCAGGGTGAGCATCAGCTTCTGCTCCTCCTGACAGGCGTGGCCGGAAACGTGCACATCGTACATGCTCTCGTAGATGACCTCTGCGCCCAGCAGCAGCAGACCGTTGACGATCTTGGTCACGCTCTTTTCGTTGCCGGGGATGGGGTTTGCGGAGATGATGATGAAGTCGCCGGGGCCTACCCGCACCTGACGGTGGCTGCAGGAAGCCATACGGCTCAGCGCGCTCAGGGGCTCGCCCTGACTGCCGGTGGTCACCAGCACTACCTGCTCCGGCGGGTACTGGTTCAGCTCGTCTACGCTGATCAGGGTGCCCTCCGGGATGTGCATATAGCCCAGTTCCTGCGCCATGGCGGTGTTGTTGACCATGCTGCGGCCGCTGAAGGCCACCTTGCGGCCATCCTCCACGGCCAGATCAATGATCTGCTGCACGCGGTAGATGTTAGACGCAAAGGTCGCAATGATGATGCGCTTATTGCGGGCGCGGGCAAACAGGCTGCGCACACCGGCGGCCACCTTCTGCTCGGTAGCAGTAAAGCCCGGGCGCTCCGCGTTGGTGGAGTCGCTCAGCAGGGCCAGCACACCGCGCTGCCCGTACTCGGACAGAGTGGACAGGTCGGTCACACCGCAAGCCAGCGGGGTGTAATCAATTTTAAAGTCGCCGGTCTGGATGATGGTACCGGCAGGGCTGTCGATAGCAAAAGCCACGGCATCCGGGATGGAGTGGTTGACATGGATGGGCTCCACGGTAAAGCAGCCCAGTTTGATCTTCTGACGGGGCACGATCTCCACAAACTTGGTCTTGCCGGCAAGTCCGAACTCCTCCAGCTTGTTTTTGATCAGGCCACAGGTCAGGCGGGTGCCGTACACCGGCAGGCTGATCTTTTGCAGCAGATAGGGAATGCTGCCAATGTGATCCTCGTGGCCGTGGGTGATGAGCAGACCCTTGATCTTATCCTTGTTCTGCACCACAAAGGTGAAGTCCGGGATGACCATGTCCACGCCGAACATCTCGCTGTCCGGGAACACCAGGCCGCAGTCCACGATGATCATATCGCCGTTGCACTCGTAGACGGTCATGTTCTTGCCGACCTCGCCCAGACCGCCCAGCGGGTAGATATGGATGGGGGTCGCTGCCTCCTTGGGCTGCTGCGCACGGCGCGGGCGGCGGTTATAGTAGGGGCGGCGGGTGGTGGGACGGGTGCGCTTTTCCCCTGCGGGAGCAGTGCCGTTTGCGGCGGCTGCCTTGGGCGCTGCCGGGGCTTTTGCGCGGGGAGCGGGGTTATTTTCCTTTGTTTGAGCCATTCTTTACCTCCAGATTCAATTGCAGGCCAGGCCGCGCCCCACCGGGGAGAGCAGCCGCACCTTGCACAGGGGAAGCACCTGAAACTGCATCGGCTTCCGGTTGATGCATCGTATAGAATTTATCGTTCAGCGCGCTTTTTGCAGCAGCGCTGTTGGTTCCGCAAGAGATTCTTGGCCATGTAAGTCCATCTGTTCGATGCGACTGTGGCGTTTCTGCCGGAACAGCCGGGCGCACGCCTTTGGTGCACCCCTATACGCATTTTGTTACGCTAAGTATAGTATCTCGCACCGGTTTTGTCAATTCCAAGGTTTGGCAAAACTGGGCCGGCGTATACATTGGCTCTTGACATCCCGGGCAAAATAGCGCTAAATAAAGGTATTCTATTCTATAAGGAGAACCCCATGAAACAGGTAGAGGTGTACACAGACGGCGCTTGCAGCGGCAACCCCGGCCCGGGCGGCTGGGGTGCGGTGCTGCGCTACCGCTTTGACGGCAAGGTGTACGAAAAGGAACTGAGCGGCGGCGACGCCAGCACCACCAACAACCGCATGGAGCTGACGGCCTTTATCGAGGCGCTGCGCCAGCTCAAGGAGCCCTGCGAGGTGCGGCTGTGCTCTGACAGCCAGTACGTCATCAACGGGCTGGAAAAGGGCTGGGCCAAGGGCTGGAAGCGCCGGGGCTGGAAAAAAGCCGACGGCTCCCCTGCCCTGAACCCGGACTTATGGGCACAGGCACTGGAGCAGGAGGCACGGCACAAAATCACCTATGTCTGGGTAAAGGGCCATGCAGGCCACCCGGAAAACGAACGCTGCGACCAGCTGGCCGTAGCACAAAGCAAAGCACATGGCGGGAGGCAAGGAACATGAGCGACGCATTTTTACCCGGCAACGGGTTTGACACCTACGAAACACAGGACAAGGTGCTTGTCAGCATGGACGGCTCCGTAGATTGCGGCGTTGTGGTGCGCATTTTGCAGCAGCAGGGCTTCGGCGTGGCCGGGGCTGTGGTGCAGCTGACCGCTGACCAAAGCGCGTGGGCCGCAGCCACACGGCAGGCTGCCGAGGCCCTTGGCATCGAGTGCATCGTGCTGAAGGCGGAGGCACTGGCAGACCAGCCCGCCGAGGTGCTGGGCAGCGGCAACGACGCCCGGTTTGCCGCCCTGCTGACCGCTGCCGACAAGCTGGGCATCCAGTACATTGCCACCGGGCACCACGCCCGGGTGGAGCTGGGCAGCGATGGTGTGCACACCGTCTGCCCTGCTGTGGACGCTGCACTGGACGAAAGCGCCGCACTGGCAGCGCTGCCGCAGGACACCCTTGCCCGGCTGCTGCTGCCCTTGGGCGAGTTTACCGCCGCTGATGTGCAGGAGATGGCACAGGATTTTAAAGTGAACGGAACGGTCTGAGCCAACCGCTTTCTACGCAAAAAGAAGCGCCGCATCTGTACGATGCAGCGCTTCTTTTTTACATATTTTAGTTCTGGGGGTGCACAATATCGCGCCAGTCCAGATCTCCGCGCTCAAGGCCGTGGATCAGCACCTCGGCGGTGGCGATGTTGGTGGCCATGGGGATGTTGTGCACATCGCACAGGCGCAGCAGAGTCATCTCATTCGGCTCGCTGGGCTTTGCATTGATGGGGTCGCGGAAGAACAGCAGCAGGTCGATCTCGTTGCAGGCAATGCGGGACGCGATCTGCTGGTCGCCGCCCTGCACCCCGGCCAGAAAACGCTGTACCTGCAGGCCGGTGGCCTCGGAAATCAGTTTGCCGGTAGTGCCGGTCGCCACCAATTTATGCTGGCTCAGAATGCGGCAGTACGCCGTGCAGAACTGAACCATCAGCTCCTTTTTGGAGTCATGCGCGATCAGGGCAATCGTCATCTGTAGATCTCTCCTCTATTGAAACATTTGTATATAAAACACTTGCTAAATTTCCTTTGCTATACATGATATCACAAACGCAACTCATTTACAACAGGTTTTTGGACACAATATTCAAATTTTCGTTCAAATTCACTGCTTTGCACGCAGCTGCGCCTTACTGCGCAAGCAGTGCATCGTTATTTTCTTCCTCCCTCCCCCCA
>ENA-UEQH01001225-UEQH01001225.1-human-gut-metagenome-genome-assembly--contig:-NODE-1225-length-10707-cov-25.825212_pt1 | contig 10707 bp, 9 predicted proteins | sample MGYA00242945_ERZ507943 | MGnify/ENA primary metagenome ERZ507943 (study PRJEB26167, sample SAMN06115418) | human gut metagenome | host: Homo sapiens | place: China:Hubei | collected 2015-03-06... | reverse complement strand
ATCTATTTGCAGACCGGATTAATTATGCTGATTGGTTTGTTGTCTAAAACAGCGATTCTGCTTACCGAATATGCTACCACGCGGCGACAGTCGGGGATGGGGTTGGTATCATCCGCCCTCAATGCGGCGAAAGTCCGCTTACGTCCCATTCTTATGACCGCTTTAACGATGATTTTTGGTCTGCTCCCGCTTTTATTCGCAACAGGTGTCGGTGCATACGGATCGTTCTCTCTGGCTACCGGAGCGGTCGGAGGTATGTTGGTCGGTACGGTCGTAATCCTGTTCCTTGTACCGGGGTTGTTCGTTGTATTCCAATATATACAGGAGAAATTCAAACCGATAGAAGTAACTACGAAAACCGATAAGTTATGAAACATATATTAATTATTATCCTTACAGCATTCCTGTTTACGGGCTGCGGAGTTTACAAACGATATTCGCGTCCCGAAATGAATACATCCGGCCTGTATGGAAGCGCCGAGACAGCCGACACGACCACGATTGCCTCACTAAGCTGGAAAGAACTCTTTGCCGATCCGTTACTGCAATCACTCATCGAAGAAGGACTGCAAAATAATACGGACTTAAAAATAGCCCGGCTCCGGGTAGAAGAAGCCGAAGCATCATTGTTTGCCGCAAAGCTGGCCTATCTCCCTTCGCTATCGTTGGAGCCACAGGGAAATATAAGCAGTTTCGACGGCAGTAAAGTATCAAAGACCTATAACCTTGCCGCCACGGCCAGTTGGGAGGTGGATATTTTTGGCAGAATAACCAATGCCAAACGGGGCGCAAAGGCTTATCATGAGCAAAGCAAAGCCTACGAACAGGCCGTGCAAACCACACTCGTTGCCACGATAGCCAACCTCTATTACTCGCTTCTCATGCTCGATGAGCAACGGGAGATCAGCCAAAAAACAACAGAGAGCCTGCGGCGCAACGTGGAGGTTCTGACTGTGCTGAAAAGAGCAGGACAGGCTAATGCCGCCCATGTAGCGCAAGCCGAAGCCAACCTGCTATCGGTCGAAGCATCCCTGCTGACGTTCCGGAAAGAAACGAACGAACTGGAAAACGCTTTGTCAAAATTATTAGGCAGAGCGCCGGAAGCCGCACAAAGAGGCCGCTTGCTGTCACAGAATTTCCCCGACCAGCTTGCGGTAGGAGTTCCTATCCAGTTGTTAAGCAACCGTCCGGACGTCCGCCATGCCGAATATACGCTTGCACAAGCATTTTATGCGACCAACGAAACCCGTTCCGCCTTTTATCCGAGTATTGTATTGGGAGGCTCGGCAGGATGGACGAACAGCGTAGGTGAAATGATTATCAATCCGGGCAAATGGCTGTTAAGCGCCGTCGGTTCATTGGTGCAGCCTGTTTTCAATCAAGGAGCAAATACCGCCCGCTTGAGAATCTCGAAGGCGCAGCAGGAACAAGCCCTTTTGTCTTTTCGGCAAATGCTGTTCGATGCGGGAGTAGAAGTAAACAATGCCCTCTGTCAATGGCAAACCGCCCGGCAGAAACAGACGTTGAACATGATCCAGCTGTCGAAGCCGTTGGCGTTGGCCAGACGCTCGACGCTCTTCAGAGTGGGGTCCAGCGCGCCGGGTTGGGCGGTGCTGGGGTTAATGCCGATGCACACCAGCGGGCGGCGGCCCACCCGCCCCAGCACATAGCGGTAGGGCTGGTAGGTGTGGGGCTCGTAGTACCACAGACCGCCGGGATATTCGTCGGCTTCCAGCCGGGGAAGAGTTTCACAAAGCATAGCTTACCTCACAAGAAACGTGTGTTTCTTTTATCGTACCTTAAAAATTGTGCGAAAGCAACACCTTGCGGCGAGAAAGTCTCCCATAATTTCGATTTTCATGCTATACTATCCCTTAGAGGAAAGTATCCCTCTTCGCTTGCTGAAAAAGCAGAAGGAGTTTTGTTTATGATAGAAGATTACCGCAGCGCCCAGCGTGCGGGCCAGCGCGCCTATCGGGCCAATGTGGCTCGGGGGCAGTCGCCCTATCTCGCGGTGCTGGACGACATCCTCACCGATGTGGACATCGTGGCGCAGGAGCCTCTGGGTCTGGTGGACATCCCGGCCGAGAGCATCGTGGGTACCAAGACCGCCGGACGCCACACCGCCTTTGCCTCCAATTTCATGCCTCTTCTGGACGACGACACCGAGTTTGCAGTCAAGTGGTCGAACCTCTGTGACGCCCATCTGGAAGAGGGGATCCACACCCCTATTATTGCCTTCGAATACCTGAACAAATTCTATGTGCAGGAGGGCAACAAGCGTGTCTCCGTCCTCAAATACTATGAGGCTGTGAAAATTCCCGGCACCGTCACCCGGCTCATCCCGGCAAAGAACGACACGCTGGAGAATAAGCTCTATTACGAGTTCCTTGATTTTTACAAGTTTTCCCGCATCAACTACGTCAGCTTCTCCCGGCTGGGGGGCTATGCAAAGCTGCAGGCGCTGGCCTGCAAGGCCACGGGCGAGATGTGGACGGAGGATGACCGGCTGAATTTCTCGTCCCTCTACACCATGTTCAGCCAGCAGTTCTATGCGCTGGGCGGCGGCTCACTGGGCCTGACGCCGGGCGACGCACTTTTGGTGTACCTGTCGGTGTACCGTTATGCCGATGCCTGCGAGTCCACCCCGACCGAGGTGCGGGAGAATCTGGCCCGCCTCTGGGACGAGGTGAAAATTCTGGCAGAGCCCCACGCTGTGGAACTGCTGCTGGAGCCGAAGCGCAGTTCTGAACCGCTGCTGAGCAAGCTGAATATTTTCAGCTCCCGCCCCAGCGAGCTGCGGGTGGTGTTCCTCCACGAGCACAACGCCCAGACCAGCGCATGGGTGCGCGGACAGGACAAGGGCCGCGCCGCGCTGGTGAAAGCTTTCCCGGATAAGCTCTATGTCAGCTGCCGGGAGAATATCAACCCCGAGGTGGACGCAGAGCAGGTGCTGGAAGAGGTAGCCCACGACCACGCGGACATCGTCTTCACCACCAGCGCCCGGATGCACACCGCCTGCCTGAAGGTCGCGGCCCAGCACCCCAAGACCCGCTTTTTGAACTGTTCCCTCAGTGCGCCCCATCCGCTGGTGCGCACCTACTACCCACGCACCTATGAGGTGACCTATCTGCTGGGAATGCTGGCGGGCATCGTCTCCCACAGCGACAAGGTGGGCTATGTGGCTGCAAACCCGGTGTATGGTGTGCCTGCGGCCATCAATGCCTTTGCCCAGGGCGTGCGTGCCGTCCGGCCCGACAGCCGGGTGGTGCTGCGCTGGGCCTGCCTGTGCGATGCGGCACACCCGCAGGATTTCTCGGACAGGAAAGACATCGAAGTCTTCTACAGTCAGGACTTCCGGGAGCCGGAAGGAACCTACCGCGATTACGGCCTCTGCCGCCGTCTGCCCGACGGCGTTCTGCAGCCGCTGGGCCTGCCGGAGTGGCGGTGGGACGTGTTCTTCACCGAGATCGTCCGCTCCGTGTTCGCCGGGACATGGGACAGCGCCCCCGGCGGCAGGGCGATCAACTACTGGTGGGGACTCAAGAGCGGTGCCGAGCGGGTGGAATACCCCACCCGGCTGAACGACGGCACCATGCAGCTGCTCAAGATGGCAGAGCGCCAGCTCTGCGATGGGGAGATACAGGTTTTCCCGACCGAGAGCTACAGTCAGGGCCATGCCCTTCACCATGCGGCTTCCGGCATCTATACGCCCAAGGAACTGATGGAGATGGACTGGCTGGAAGAGTGCGTAGAGGGCGAACTGCCCAGCTACGACGAACTGGACGCCAAGACCCGCAGCCTTTTGAACGTCAATGGTCTGGACATCGTAAAGGGAACGCCGCAGTAACAGGCAAAGCCCCAAGGATAGAAAAGAATGGAGCAAAAACATCGTGAAAATACTTGCGATCTCGGATGTGCCGTCCAAACTGCTCTGGGACGAGAGTGTCCGCAAGCGGCTGGAAGGCATCGACCTTATCCTCTCCTGCGGTGATCTGCCGAAAAAATATCTCGAATACCTCACGAACTTCACCACCGCCCCCATCCTGTACGTCCACGGCAACCACGACGGCAGTTACAAGGAGTCAGAACCGGGTGGCTGCATCTGTGTGGATGATGCGGTCTATGTCTGGAAGGGGCTGCGCATCATGGGTCTGGGCGGGTGCAATCGGTACAACCGGGATGACACCTTCCAGTACACCGAGGCTGAAATGCGGCGGCGCGTCCGGAGGCTCTGGCTCGCGGCCCGGCGGGCGGGCGGCATCGACATCCTGCTGACCCATGCCCCGGCATCCGGCCTCAACGACGGCACCGACAAGGCCCACAAGGGGTTTCAGGTGTTCAACGATCTGATGGACCTGTATCAGCCCAAGTGGTTCATCCACGGACATATGCACCTGAATTATGGGGCAAACCTGCCCCGTGTCTGCACCCGGGGCGGCACGACGGTCATCAACGCCACCGAGCGGTACGAGTTTGAGATACCCGACCCCGTTCAGGTGCCGAAGCGAAAGCTGTTCGGTTGGGGATAAAAATCAAAGAAAAAGGAGAAAGACAATGGAGATAGAACGCGCCTTGCAGCAGCTGGAATTGCTGCAAAAGAAGCTGTACGCCTACCACTGTGCGGACAGCTCCCTTTATCTGGACGCCGTGACCACCGCGCCCAGCGATACCTCCGAGGGCCGGGGCGTGGCCATGAGCATTCTTGCCGGGGAGAGCCAGAAGCTGATGACCTGCCCCGAGACGAAAGCGCTGCTGGATGAGCTGAGCGCCCGGGCCGGGGAGCTGGACCTCGTCCACCGCCGCGAAGTGGAGGAGCTGCGCCGCAGCTGTGAGCAGCTGACCCGCATCCCGGCGGACGAATATATGGCCTACAAAGAGCTGTGCAACCGGGCGGACGACGTCTGGCACAAGGCCAAGGCACAGGACGATTTCGCCCTGTTCTGCCCCGTTTTGCAGGAGCTTGTAGACTACAACCGCCGCTTTGCCGGTTATTATGACGCCTCGAAAGCGCCCTATGACGCTCTGCTGAACGAGTACGAGCGCGGCGTGGATAGGAAGATGCTGGACAGCTTCTTTGCGACGCTGCGGGAGGGGCTGGTGCCGCTCATCCATAAAATCGGCGAGAAGCCGCAGATCGACGACAGCTTCCTGCATCAGGAGTACCCGGCAGCACAGCAGAAGGCCTTCGCCGATTACCTGATGGAGGTGATGGGCCTCGACCGCAGCCATTGTGGTCTGGGCGAGACGGAGCACCCCTTCACGCTGGAATTCAACAATAAGGATGTCCGCATCACCACCAACTACGACGAGCACAATGTGGCATCCTCGATGTACTCTGTCCTCCACGAGGGCGGCCATGCTCTGTATGAACTGGGCATCCGGGATGACCTGCAGTACACTTGTCTTGCGGGCGGCGTCTCGATGGGCGTCCACGAGAGCCAGTCCCGTTTCTATGAAAACCTTATTGGCCGGTCGCGGCCCTTCGTGGAAGCCATCTATCCCAAGGTGCAGGAGTTCTTTCCCCGGCAGCTGGGCGGCGTGAGCGCAGAGCAGTTCTACCGCGCGGTCAATAAGGCTCAGCCCAGCCTCATCCGCACCGAGGCCGACGAGCTGACCTACTGCCTCCACGTCATGGTACGGTATGAGATCGAAAAGCAGCTCATCGGCGGCACGCTGGAAGCAAAAGATGTGCCGGCTGTCTGGGCGAAGCTTTATAAGGAATATCTGGGCATCGAGGTGCCGAATGACCGGGATGGCTGTTTACAGGACAGCCACTGGTCGGGCGGCGCGTTCGGCTACTTTCCGTCTTACGCGCTGGGCAGTGCCTACGGCGCTCAGATGCTCCGCCGGATGGAGCAGGATGTGGATGTCTGGGGCGCAGCGGCCCGGGGCGACCTCACACCCATCACGGCGTGGCTGCGGGAAAAGGTCCACCAGTACGGCGGGCTGATGGAGCCTGCCGACGTGGTGAAGAACGCCTGCGGCGATTTCAGTGCTGAGGATTATATCCAGTACCTTACCCGAAAGTACACCGAACTGTACGGCTTATAAAAAAGCAAAGGCGTCTGCACAAATGACTGTGCAGACGCCTTTGTTCGTGTTGAGGAACATCACAGCTCCAGCTTGCCGGAGACTTTGTTGATGACATAGTAGGCCATACCCTCTTCAGGCTTGACGTAGACCTTGCAGGACTGGACGCCCACTTTATGGGTGGCGCGGTAGTCGGCCTTTGCGCGCTCGATGACATCGGTGATGTTGTACTGGTTGGTGCCGAACTCGACATAAACCTCCGGGGAGAGCGGGGGACGGCCGCGCCGCTGTGCAGCACCAGAAGATCTGCGCTTCTTCGGCTCTGCCGCAGGAGTCTCAGGAGCAGCGGCCGCTGCGGGGACAGCAGACTTTTTCTCAGACATAGCTTATACCTTCTTTCCTGTATTCCACTGCAAATTGGAAACGTGGATGATTTCCGGGCCGGAAGCTGTATTACCGGTCAGTCCGACCGCTTTCTGTTCGTGCCAACGATTGGAAGCACTATACTTATATAATAGTTATTTCTTTGACGTTTGTAAAGTGTTTTTTGGAAAAAGCATCCCCATATTTCTGCGCCCGGAGCACTAAATTCTGACAAAAAGGGGAAAGAATGCCTGATAAAAAAGAAACTGTCCGGATTTGTGTGCGGCGCAGCGGAGAGAAAAGAAATGCAGCGCGCGGGGAAAAGCAGAAATTTCCGGGGAATTTACCCGGCACAGCAGTCCTCGGCCCGCTTCACGACGGGGGCGAGAAGTTCCTCGTCCCAGTCTTCGGCGAGGACAAAAAGGGCCTGGTCGATGACCTCCTGTGCGCGGGCGTCCGGGCAGCCCTGTGCCAGCCGGAATACTGCTGCCAGCAGCCGCAGTTTGAGGGTGCGGATGTTCTCCGGCGCGGCCCAGAGCCGGGCGAGGTCGTAGTTGTCGGTGTTGCCGCAGCGCATGGTGCAGATGGCGCAGTTGGGGGCGACGTGGTGCTTTTCCGTCTCGACGATGTGGTACATCCGGCGCAGTGCGTCTTCGGCAGCGTCCGGGTCGGCAGCCAGCCGGAGACCGGAGGCCAGCACACGGTCGGTGTCCTCGGTCTTCGGCTCGTTGACGGTGGAGCGGGCCAGCCCCACCAGCGCCCCTAACAGTGCGTCGCGCTGGCGCTGGGCGTCGGTAACGGGGGCAGAAAGAAACTGATTCATAGAGAGTACTCCTTTGGGTATGATGTTGTCTCTCTCAGTATACACGCCCGCGACCCAAAAGGGGAGAGGGAATTTGCAGAAATTTGATGAGTTGTGAGCTGCATCTTGATTTTGGGAGAAAAATCCGCTATAATAGCTATGTTGTCTGTAAAATAGAATACGCCGGTGTGTCGGAATGGCAGACGAGGGGGACTCAAAATCCGCTTCGTGATTTTTCTTGTCTGTACGAGAAATTCACGAGTGTGCGTTGAATTTTGAAGGTTTGTCGAAGCAGGATTTCTTACATCCCTCCTGAACATCCCTCCAATCTTCAGAAACCGGTACGAATGTCTCAAAATTGAATATCAGCCGATGTGGCGGAATGGCAGACGCAAACGACTCAAAATCGTTCGGGAAACCATGTGGGTTCGAGTCCCACCATCGGCACTTCATCATAAAACAGCTTAGGATCGAAAGATTTTAGGCTGTTTTTCTTTTTTGCCCATTTTTTATACTTTGGCGTTTTCTGGGAAGATATTGACGATTGCATTCGCCGAAGATACCTTACTGGAGAAATCCAGATGTGTATAAATGTTGCTTGTCGTGCTGATGTCGCTGTGCCCCAGCCACTCCTGAATCTCCTTCAGGCTCACGCCATTGGCATAGAGCAGACTGGCGCAGCTATGGCGCAGATCGTGAAAGCGGATACGCTTCATCTGGTGTGCGACCAGAAAATCCGGGAAATGTTGGCTCAGGAAATCGGGCCGAATCCGTTTTCCCATCGGGTCTACATAGATATAGTCAAGATAATCGGTGCAATAGCTTTTGCCGCAGACCTTCCGATTCTGCTCCTGCTCCTTTTTCATTTTATTGAGCATCTGCTCACAGGCAGGGATTAGGGGAAGTGTCCGGCAGCTCGACTTTGTTTTTGTCTTATCTCGTGCGATTTCTGTTAGCGTTCCGTTGACCTTTGCGGTCACAACCGTATGCTGAATGCTGATTTTCTTGTTTTCAAAGTCAATGGCATCCCATTTCAAGCCAACAACTTCACTGCGCCGCAGGCCGTAGAATGCAGCCATGATAACGCCAAACTCCGAAGGATCACCTTGAATCACTTTGAATAGCTGCTCCAGTTCTTCACCGCTGTAAATCTCCGACTTGAACTTTTCCTTACGGGGACGTTCAACGCGATCTGCCGGGTTGGAACGAATCATGCCGATTTGAAAAGCGTACTGCAAGCATTTGCGGATGTTGGCGTGATAGTGAATGACGGTGTTTGCCGTAAGGCTACGATCCAACTCATGCTGGTAGAAGTCTTGGATGTATTTGGGATGCTGTTCCATATCCTGCAATGTATAGTGGAGCGGTTCAAAATATGGGACGATCTTGTGAACGATTGCTCTTTCATAGCTGGTATAGGTTGTGATTTCCACTCGTGACTTCATCATTTTCAACCAGTCCGTGATGAAGTCGGTGAAAAGTACCGGGGAGTTATCAAGGCAGGGGTCAACTTCTTTGATGGGGCTGACCTTCAGCCAATTATTGTCAACGGCATATTGTAGGGCATCGGTCAACTCCTTGTGCCAATCAAGAAGCTGCTGTACACTGGCCTCCTCCTGCTGACGCTCATAGCGGAAGAACGTTTCCAGATCGCGCGGAGAGAGTGCTTTCAAAGACAGCCGCTTCTTTTCAAAGTATGGGACAACTACCCTTCCCAGATTATAAGCATATCTGCCATAGGTTTCGGGCGGAAGGCTCATCACGCTTTCTCGAAGCCAGCGGTTCAGATATTCCGATACCGGCAGGTCGGAAACCTGCTGCATCGTTTCAGGGTTAAACTCTTTTTGTGTTTTACGCAACAGAGATTCAGCTCTTTTTTTTGTTTCCTTTAACAGGAAGTCCTGTGCTGATGGATTTGGTTCTGCGCTTTCCATCTGTGTCTTTCCAGCTCAGAATCATCTGATACATACCGTTTTGTTCTCTTAAATGTCCGGCCACATTTGTCATAGCGATGCTCCTTTCTGTTCGCAGCCAAACGTCCTTTGCTTAGGCATCATAAGTTTAGAAGATTCTGGAGTGTTTTGCAAGGATGGCGCAAGGGAGTTTGAAAGGCGCATCCCTCCAAGTTGCCGATTCTGATCGATCAGGTACTCTACCACGCAGAGTTTTGGTATCTTATAACTGCGTCCTACACGCGCCGAGTGGATCTTATTCTGCTTGACCAGCAGATACGCATTCTTCCGGCAGATGCCAAGCATTTCCTGAAGATGCTCCACCGTCACCACATCCGGGTAGTCCTTGAACATCGTCAGATACCTCTCCGTCTTTCGGTCAGGCTCTTCCTGAATCAAAGTGCAGGCTGCGATCTCGCTCATTCCTGTCCTCTCTTTCTAGTTCAATATGTCGATTATTCAGCCCCACGCTGGTAAAGTGGTTCGGCCGGACCGCCTGGTTCCAGAAGCTCTGGCGGGGCCCCCTGGACCGGCTGGTGGCAAGACTCCGGGACGAGGGCGTGGCGGACACCCCCTATCAGGACCGGGAGTGGTGACCCCGAAAACAAATCCTCCCCGTTATCAAACGGGGAGGATTTTTCTGTCTGTATTGCGTTTAGACCCGCTTCCAGCTTGCGCCGCCCTTGGTGTCGATGATCTCGATGCCCTGGGCTTTCAGCTCATCCCGGATGCGGTCCGCCTCCGCAAAGTTCTTCGCCTTCTTCGCCTCGTACCGCGCCAGCACCAGCGCGTCGATGGCCGGGTCCCCCTCGCCGGTGACGGTGTAGCCGCTCTCGGTTTGGGTGGTCTTGGCCTGGGCGGCCTCCGCCCGCTTGGCCGCCGCCTTCTCCAGCAGACCCAGGGACAGCACGCTGTCAAAGTCCCCGATCAGGGCCAGCTTGGTGGCGTCGTTGGTCTTTGCCTTCAGCACGTCGAACAGGGCCGTCACGCCCATGGAGGTGTTCAGGTCGTTGCCCATCTGCTGCCCGAACTTCTCCCGGTAGGGCTTCATGGCCTCCTGGTCCACCGGACCGTCCGCCGGGTCTAGGGCCGCGATGCGGGCGATCAGCTTGGTGTAGGCCGCCGCCGCGTTGTCCAGGTTCTCCCAGGTGAACACCAGCGCCTTGCGGTAGTGGCTCTGGAGGCAGAAGTACCGGTAGGCCAGGGGGTCATAGCCCTTCTGCTCCAGCAAGGACACAGTGAGAAACTCACCCTTGGACTTGGACATCTTGCCGTCCGAGGTATTCAGGTGATGGACGTGGAACCACTGGGGGCACCAGGGATGGCCCAGGTAGCTCTCGCTCTGAGCGATCTCGTTGGTGTGGTGGGGGAAGGCGTTGTCCACGCCGCCGCAGTGGAGATCCAGATACTCCCCATTGTACTTCAGGGAGATGCCGGAGCACTCAATATGCCACCCCGGATACCCTACGCCCCAGGGGGAATCCCACTTCAGGGCCTGGTCCTCGAACTTGCTCTTGGTGAACCAGAGGACGAAGTCGTTCTTGTTGCGCTTGTTGG
>ENA-UEQH01001221-UEQH01001221.1-human-gut-metagenome-genome-assembly--contig:-NODE-1221-length-10733-cov-382.741085_pt1 | contig 10733 bp, 8 predicted proteins | sample MGYA00242945_ERZ507943 | MGnify/ENA primary metagenome ERZ507943 (study PRJEB26167, sample SAMN06115418) | human gut metagenome | host: Homo sapiens | place: China:Hubei | collected 2015-03-06... | reverse complement strand
AAGTACAAAACCAATCGCATTTCCTTCTTGGTCTTTACCCACAACTACAAAGAACTTCTTTCTCCCTTCATCTCCTTTATTTTTAGGAATAATACCTTCTTCTTTTGTCAGGCAAAGACGATAAACTTCACCCTCCTCAACTGTATCAAGGAGCAAGTTGTGAAGCTGATTATCATTTCCCAGCAATTCTTTGAAGTTCACCATAGCCTAAGCCTCCAAAATAGAATCTATAAATTCCTGTTCCTGGAGATACTCTAAAAACTCATTAGAAGCATCACCTGCTTTTGCAATATTCAGAGAGGTCATAACAGCATTATGATTCTTATCCCATGCCTCATGCCAGGCAGAATCATGAGATAGCTCAGACAAAGTCTTGGTATCCATATCTTTGTATTTATCAATGGCAGCATCCAACGCTTCTATCTCAGCTTTACTCAATTCGTCCAAGTCAGGCTTTTCGCCAGCTTTCACAAAAAACCAAGCGCATTCCCCACCAGCAGGTAACAAAGAATCGCTAATAGCTTTGACATCCTTATTGTTTCCCTTGCCATTCATTAATTTCAAGGCATCATAAAGATGAGAGGGAACCGGTCCGTGTTCCATGGCGATAAAAGTATCCTTAACTAAATGTTGACCATATTTTGCATAGAGATTCCTTTCCGTAAAATAGATAATCTTAAACAAATGAATGAAATCCGTTTCACCACATTTGTCTAAGACATACAAAGCTACCGCCTTAAGCTTAGCGATATCCTCCGCCGACATTTTATTCATACTTCTCATAATCAATTCCTTCAATATTTAACACTTCTGCCGCCAAAATTACGCTTTTTCTTCGAAACCACCAAGAAAATCACAAGAAATCTGCAAGTTATCAGCAAATAACCACGAAATTAACCGTAAACAATAAACTATTAACTATAAACTATAAACTGCTATTCCCAGGCGGTCCCATCCCGCACAATCTGGCGAGACCTTTGATGGTCAGCCAACCTTAGAGCGTAGCGGTTCCGAGCGACGAGGAGGAGCGGTTACATCCTTCCTTCTGAGGAGGAAGGATTGGTTAGAGGTGGAGCTCCCTTTGGCTAAAGGGAGACGGAGGGATTCGAAAGACTCCTTCCTTAACGGTAAGGAACCTTATATCCAAGGCAATACTTCAGAAAAGCGAAACAAGCAGTTATATCATTCATTCAACTATTAATCTTTATTAAATTATGAATACTCTCTCGCACCATCTTGGCGCGATACCGTTGCTTTTCCATGGACCGTTTTCTCTGCTCGTCCCATTTGATGCGCAATAGCTTTTCTTCCCTTATCTGGATTTCAATATTCCTGAACTCAGGTGCATTCATCACCTATTTCTTCAGATGCTTCTTTATGACTTTTATCAGATAGCATTGCCATGCCTCCTTATTCTCTTCGGTAACGAATGGCGGACATTGCTCTCCGTAGAAGGTGTGTCAGGTGAATGGCTCGAAATCGAGGTGCCAGAGGAAGGAATTGTGTTGTGGGTTGTTGAGTTCCATTTTACTTTGGTTTACGTTTTAAAACTTTTCCTGTCAGATAATCACCTTTCTCTTTCACCTGACCAATATATCTGAATTGGTGTAGGACATTCATAAAATTCTGTGCTCCTTTCACTTGCTTGGATATAGAATAAACCTCTCCTTGCTTTTCAAGACCTTCAAATATACCTTTTGTCTTAGCGAAGATATTAGGCAGTTCATTTACTGCAATTATTCTTTTCGCAATACAACATGTACTTGCTAAAACCTTTAGAACTGGATTACTTGACTTTTCCATAGCTTCTGTATACAAAGACAAGTTAAACTCACTGTCAGATTTGCTGAAATATGCCAGTAAAGCATTAGCAATAATAGGCGTAACACTTTCCGTTTCAATTTTATCCAATATGAAGCTATGGTATTTCTTATATTCTACCCAACTCAGTATCTCAACAACTGTAGTTATGTTAAAAGCAAATTCATCCCACTCTGATATAATTTTATCTGGATCCTTACATAGGAGGTATTTGCTCAGCTTTGGGTTTCCTTTTATTATGTCTTGATAAATACTTGGAGAAACAGTAATGATGCCTTCATCTACAACATATCTTACTCTGGTTTCATTTAATTGTGACAGTTCCTTACTCCATACATCTATTAGCCAATGGTTATTAAATATGGAGAAAGCTATATTGTCTTTAATATCATCAGCCTGTACAACACTTAGTAACAACTCTATTTCATGTGCATCATTACTTTCCACAAGCTTGGAAAATTCTTCCATGGATTTTTCCTCATTGCAATTCATGAATGCTACCAGTATACCGTCGATATTCCATGAACCTATGCAAGAGCAGTAATGTTTCACATTTTCAAACGTCATTTTTATTTTATTTTTAGCGAATAAGGTACTTACAACATCTTTATCAGTAATATCCTTACAATCATCCCACAAAGTATCATTATGCTTGATAAGTTTAATAATATCGCTCGTTTGAATATCTTCATCCATTAAAGACACTATTGTATCAGAAGATTCATGGATGTTGCTTGAAGCAAGCATAAGATTTTTCACAAATGCTGGTAATTCCAGAAGAACATAATCCTGAAGTTCATTCAGTTCTGTCTCTTCTATAGAAGTATAAATTGCAGAATCCAAATTAACTACAGGCAAATCATTATGCTTGAATATCACCTTGATATTATCCAATGTTAGAGCATACATATTATTCTCATATATATAAGAATATGTGTCAGCAGCATTGCTGTCATCTATCAACGATTGAACATTTAAATTCAACAAATCAAGAAGTTCCCGCGCCCTTACTTGATCTATATCTTCAAACAAATCAGAATAATTGTTATTATCGTTTATATAAGTATTGAATGGATATGAGGTGTTTATAGCTCTAATGTCGTTTATGTCTGCATACTTAAACAGCGTGGAAATAACCCTGTCTTTATCCTTGTTGGTATGCTTCTTATCCATATCTAATGATTTCCAAACATTTTTATCAATTTGAGCTAATCGCTTGATGAAGGTCGGCACACAATTGCCTTCTTGCATGAATTGATATAGCAAATCTATATATTGTTCATGAACAACCATTTGTTTAAGAATAGCATCACATTCTTCCTCATATTCATCTTCATGTAGTAAACAATATTCCAACAGATCTTTGTTCAATATACCCTTATGGTCATAATCTACAGCAGATAGGTTCTGGATAAGAGAAGGAATTTCTTGCAACTTATAATCAAATTCTTTAGGTGTATTGAATTTGATAGAAAGAAGGAATTCCTGATCAGAAGGTGTTAGTCTTCCTTCTTGGAATATTGAAATATAGAAGAAATACTCTTCGTCTATGTACCCCTTTTCCAAAAAATATTTGAGAACTTTATATTTTTCTTCTTCACCTTTTGGTATTTCCACATGCTCAAAGATATCCCTATCAGTTTTTGCAATAACTGAGAGTGTATATTTATCTATTGCTGCTATATCATCCATTAAAACCTTGCGCTTATCTCTTAAGGTTTTTATCTTATCATCAGCAACTGATTGAATGATTTTTTTTCTTATTCTATATTTATAACTTTCTCCTAAAGAAGATTTTATCTCGTCAGCATTAAGATGCCTAGTCTGATATCTGTAGTATTTGTTTTCAAAGTATATGTTTCCATCAAGAATATGCAAAATGTTTTCTTCAGAAAATAAGCTACTTATTTGTTTCTTACCTCCATCACAATATATTTCCCAATCATCGCCTGGCCATAATTTCAATAACTTTCCAACAATAACAGCACGCAATTCTTCTATAGACCTAAGAGTCTCTTCAGATATTGCTTGTATCTCCGAGTCTATCTCTTTTAATCGATCACTATCATCTTCTCGAATTTCATTTCTAATCTTGGGAGCAGAGAAAAATGTCTGATATACCACACCCTTATTCTGATGCAACAAAGAAAAATCGGTAGGAAAGAGATTCTTATATAGAATCATAGCCAGCAATTTTCCCTTCTTCAGTTTTTTATCAAGTAAGTTACGATAGAGGTCAAACTCATTCACGACATTTGTCAATACCCTCATATCATTAACAAACGCAGATATATCCGTAATAAATGAAGAGCTTACCTCTGCCTCAGGAATATGTAAATCAGTAATTTTTCTTCTGAACAAGTCTCCAGAATTAGAAGCATTCACAAAAGGAATAACAGGAACTATATAGTCAAAGAACTTTGTTCGTTCTTCTGCATTGGCAAAAATGTCATCTTTCAATGCATATAGAAAGACTATTCTCCTTCCTATTTCTTCAGACTGGTTAAGAATTAGGTTTAACTCCCTCAGCTTTGTAAATATATGTGTATTTTCAAAGCGGTCAATATCTTCAAATATTACAATATTATACTTCTTTTCCTGGAAGAGATAAAGAATCTCGTCCAAATAGCGATTCATAATGGAAACATTCTTCTTCTCTTCAAATTCTAAGGTAGCCTTATCTAACGTTAGATTTTTGATACTAATCTTCTTTATGAAAAGAATAAGTTGAAACAGAATAACACATATACCAAGAATGAATACACATATACTTAACCCAAATAAGAATGAAGATTTTAAAACTTCTGTTGGAATCAAGAAGTACTTTGTCACCTGTTCCTGGCAAAACAGGCACAAGTTTGCTACAACAAACAACAATATGCACACAACCACAAAAATTCTCTTCTTGCGTGATGTCCTTTCAATTCGTCCGAATCTTGATTCTGGTATATTTGTAGCTTTTACATGGTAGAAAAGTTGTTGCAATATACTATATTCCAACTGTTCCTCAAAGCTGTCTTCATTACTCTTTGGTGTACTATCACTTTCAGACATATTAACCTCAACAAAAGACGCAAGCGACACATTCACATAATGATATTCCGGGTAATATGCTTTGAAAGTTTTAAGTATAGAACTCTTTCCAGCTCCATAAGAGCCAGTCAAAGCAATATTGAATACATTTGGTTGGTCTATCGCATTTTTTAGACGGATAATATATTCTTTATGTCTCTTGAAATCATCTATAGGAGACAATAAGGATATGTGGTTTTCCCCTGTATCTTCTAATTTCCATCGGTTGACTTTACGACCACAATTGACAGCTATTCTGCGAATGTATTTTCGATAGGCTTTATGTATCTTCTCCTTGCAGGAAACAACAATTGACATAATTAAATGTCGACAAATATCAATCAAATAGCAAATGGTACCCACAAATAATATTCCCAACAATATAGCTATTGCTGTTAGATTCCAATGCATGTAAAAACCGCCAGCAATAGCAATGACCATGAATGCCGAAAATAGTGCAAAAATAATATTCTTCTTCATATTTTTCTCCTAGTTTTTCTTTTCTCTGCCATATTCCATCTGTGCTTGTTTCAGTATATCTTGACAGAATTTGGTAAGAGGTTATTTGGATATATTTTTTATGTCCATAGAGATACCCAATCATTGATTCAATAACTTTTCACGTTCAATATCAGAAATAAACGTGAGCATGTCGCAATAATAAGTCTCAGAACACCCCAACAAACACTCGAAAAACGTTATATCCCCCAATGAATCAAGTTAAATTCCTGAAGCATTTTCTCTCCACACTCGGGCTCAACAGATTTTATAAACATGATTCTACCCAAAAGCCAATATCTATACATTCCCTGATCAGGATGTCTATAAGCAATATGACTAGCTACACCAAACTTTTTACAACAATATAGTTCCTTCCAAACATCCTTGCGATATTTTTTCGGAACATGCACTCCATCAGTAATAGTCAATCCGGTAACCATCTGCCTATCACATGAGAAACTTATTTTCGTTTTCTTCTTGTTTGGACGAAAATGATGAGCATAAACTATTTGATAGATATCACGCATACTTGGCATAATACTATCTGAATTACCAGAAAGGGTTATATCATCAGCATATCTGCTATAAAAACATTTACACTTACTGGCAAGTTCTACGAAAGCATCATCCATTGACCGCACAATCAAATTGGAAAGCATCGGACTCGTCGGTGCACCTTGAGGAAGCCTAAATTGGTATGTGCAGATTTTTGCTAGAACATCTGCCACCTCTTTCTCATAGCCCAATTTAGAAAAATACTCCCATACCGAATCATATTTTATCGAATCAAAGAAATTCTGTATATCAACATTTATCAGCCATTTACTTCTGGCATGCCTCCTAGCATTGGTGACAATATTTCTAATGTCATCTTTGTCCTTAGGCATAAAACCTTCAGCACAAGGAGAAACAGAAGATAAGTCTTTAAGAAGTATATTCTCGTAAACCCACCTCTGTACCCTCTTCAAGTCAGAATAAGGAGCACTTATCATTCTAACGCCACCAGCTTTCTTCTTTATACTATAGTTCTTGTAACAACATAGATTCAATAAAAACATTTCCATTCTCCCCTTCTTGATATCAGGAAAGAATGAGAAAAAATGACACTTGTCAAAAATAACAGGAACATTATGGCTATGCAAGATACCTGCATAGGCCAAACATTCCGATATATATTGCTGTGAATGCCCTTCTATTCCAGCTTGTTCAGAAAAAAGAGACTCCCAAGTTTGTTCCATAAAATTATTACGTTAGTTTGTTGCTCACGCAAGTGAGCATATCGAACATTTATTGTTCGATATACTTAGTATAATGACATTTAAAATCTAGCATGTCCAAAAGACATACGAATATGCTAATCCCATATTCAGCTAATAATTTTACTTCACGCCCCTGAAAGTCTCCGGTATGTAAATATTATCTTTTTCATCCCAAATCCGAAATTCTTGCATCCCTTCATCTCTCAATAGCTTATATCTTTTTATTGCCTCTTTATATTCATTCAACGCCAATGAAGTTGGCTTGTGCTTACTATCCCATATTTTCTTATCAATCCCTTCTTGCCATAGACGATCCATTTCCACTAATGAAATACCCATGGTATTGTAAATGAAAGCTTCGCTTTTTCGCCTGATCAAACATATCAAGATAAAGACAAGATTGAAATTACTCTTTGTAAACAACAAGCTGAAATCTACGTATTCACTTCCACCAACAAAGATTTTCTTCAGAAACGACAACCATCTGTAAACAGAAGTCCTATCAGTATAAGCCCGTTTTATTTTCAGGAGATTATTTCGAGGCACTAAAGGATTCCAGTTTCTACCTTGATATTGGTTATCAGACCATAATACAGGAACCGTATTGTTTGGCGACGAATGCTGCATCAACACCAGGCTTTGAGTGTTTTCAAAACCTAGAGGGAAATCTTTAAATAATTGTTTTCCGTACTTATAGCACATTTCACGAACTGCCTTAGTCTTGAAATAACTCCCAAATACCTTTTTGTGAGGATCAAATCCTTTACAATGCAAGTCTCCTAAGATAACAGCCCCAGATATATCTTGAGAAATCTTAGAATAGCCATTATCCATCACAATTGCAGCAATAACATAAAGCCTCCCAGAACTTGCATCACTCAACACCTCTGGTCGCACTATTTTTTCTTCAAGAGATAATGCTGTTACTACTGACCCACCACTACCTATAAAATCATCCACATAAACAACAACATCATTCTGAGTCTTCCATTCCTGAGAGTTCCTATAAGAAATAAAGTCCTCAATGCTTGAATGAAATGCCATTTCCCGCAATTCATTTCGTTTCATCAATCCATGAATCCAGTAAGAAATGGCAGCGCCACTTTTCCCTGGTTTACCAAGAGGAACTATATGTTTTTTCCTATCTCTAGGCAACTTAGAGATTTGCTCATAAAGCCGCCCCTTTACATCATCATCACGCAAAAAAATCACATGCTCCAACAATTGGACAGCCAATTCGACATCTTCATCATCAAAATTAAATAGCCACCTAATAACATCGTATGGAGTTATCTGATTATAAAAACGGACAGAAACAATATCCTCTATCCTTTTTTCAATTTCTTTTGAAAATGTCTGCATAAGCTTCTATCTGTACCCATTTATTAGACCATCACCGCACGCTTGATATCATCCTCATTCAAACTAGAAAAATACCCCTATTGACGATAGCGCAGCACCGATTACACCGCTACGCTTGGAACAGATACGGCACTATCGTTAGACAATAATCTAGTAATCATCAAACAAAGACAATTCTCGATGCATAGGTTCAGAAAATACACCTATTATAACATATGGATCTGGAGCGTTTCTGTTTTGCCATTTATATTGAGTACCTATTAGCAAATAGGTATCTCTTTTACTAGCTAGTTCCCAATATTTTTTCTTAACTTTCTGAATCGCTTCATCTCTTTTTTCTTCCTCAGTTATTTTTTTAGATTTCCAATAACAGTTCAAATACAACATTCCGATTTCCCAATCTTCAATCATCATTCTTCGAAGTTTGCCATCTCCTGTTTTAAATTCATATTTGAACTTGACTGGAAGTTTCTTAGCAAATTCAAATGTTTCGTATGCTGCTTTAGAATCATCGAATAATGACAACTGAAGTTTATCTGCTTCGTATTTTTTTTTCAAAGCTGTCAAGCGTTGATTATATGAAGTCAAATCTTCTTCTTCGGAAAGAATACTTAAAAATTCTGTAGGTTTAAGAACAGCCAAAGAGATTTTATTCTCTTTTGTAAGTTTTAAAACATCTGTCATATCATTGAATACTATTTTATTCTTTTTAATCCAATGATCCCTAAGATTCCAATTAGGTGTTCCACCATCAATTTTATCAAGTATTTTAAGCGACTCAATATTTTTTATATGGAAACTTTCTGGTCGACCGTCTCTTGGATTCTTCTCTAAATCAGCTTCTATCCATTGCCATTTTCCATATTTAGGTTTATCATATTGAAACAGCAACCTATGCGGTACCGGATAGATTCTTATCCAGCTCCCATCTTCTCGAAATCCTGCAGTACATACTGTCTCAAAATGATTTTTAGACAGAGTTGGGTACGTCATAACAGTAACTAAGACACGCGTAATCATAAAAAGATCTCATTTAATTTGTACTTATGCTGTGGTAAAGACATGAGCGCTTTAGCAACTCTTGTACGATGACATTGTCTCGGGTCTTTTTCAAAACACATGAGACACACACGATTATCAGATTCAACAATATCATGTAACTGCAAGAGATAATTCCAGTTTTTACGCAATGTTGTACACTCATACTCATCAAACAACTCATCATAATCATTTTGACTCACCAAGGTTTGTCTTTTTGAAGACTCTATACCAAGTTCCGAAATATGGACATACTTAATATTAACCCCATTACAAGCCTTTTCAAGAATACCTTTCGAAAAGCCATATTTCATACTAAACGCATTTTTACGCACATCAACTAGCGTGTGAACATTTAGACGAATCAATCGATTAAGAAATTTTTCCAAAGAAAACCCTTCATAACCAATCGTAAATAGCATTGGCTCAGTTTGAATCAGTTTCGCTTTTTGTTTATTTACTACTTCTAATTCATCCAAACTTAATATCTGTTGCTTTATAACACTATTAATAGCTGTATAAGGCCACTTTCGATATGTATAAGCAATCAGTTCGCTTTGTGACATTTTTCCATATAACTGGCAAATTTCTTCAATTATTTGTCTCTCAAACATATCTAAATCTTGAAAAGCATGATACTGATGCAACAGAGTATATTCTTTATCAGATTTATCAACTTCATTAATTGCAATATAGCCATTTTTCTCCAAAGAAACCAAGTCTTGGTTAGCTTGAAAAGAAAAACATCCATAACGATATGGAACGAAATCATAGATTCGTTCATCAATTTGGCTACGAGAAAATAGGAAAAGGTATTTTTGCATGCATTTAGCAGTAACACCTCTTCCTATTTTCTCCAATATCGCCAATATTATCTTTTTTCTTTTTCCTGCTACCATAATTATCTTTCAATAAATTCCTGCAAAGATAAGTATTTTTTTTTAGATTACCGAAATATACGAATATTTTTATATTAAATTAAGCATAGACTTCCAGTACCAAACACATCAACCGTAAGCATCCAACCCCTATGACAATATAACTCCTTCCCCAGTGTTTACTGGGGATACAGGGTATTTTAAGAAATTAGACTTTTCTGATTTTTAAACAGGTTTAACTAAAAGTACCTCTGTCATCAAGGCATAATCCCTACTTCCAGCTACAATCATGTCAAAGAATCCCCTGAAGAAATCCAGTGGAGCCATTGCCATTAGCTTGCAGGTTTCAACGAAAGTAAGGAAGGTCGCTGTAACTCTGGCACCCTGCTCACAGCTAAATCCACCGAAGTTCTTTCGGAGATTTGTAAATGGGCGGACTGCGCGTTCACAACAGTTGTTGTCTATCAAGACGCTGCCTATCTTCGTATATGCCATCAGCTCCTTGCCTGTGTTTACACTATAACCTGTATTCCCCATGCGGTTCCATCCCGCACAATCTGGTGAGACCTTTGATGGTCCGCCAACCTTAGAGCGTAGCGGTTACGAGCACCGAGTAGGGCGGTTACATCCTCTCGTCCCTGAGGGAAGAGAGGCTTGGTGAGAGAGGTGGAGCCCTCTTTAAGGGTAAAGAGGGACGGGGTGATTTTCGAAAAAACTACTTCTTTACCTCAGTTCGGGATAACGAGCTCTATCTAAATGCTTTATAATGTTTTTATATAAGGGACACAGAGGCTTGGCAACC
>ENA-UEQH01001217-UEQH01001217.1-human-gut-metagenome-genome-assembly--contig:-NODE-1217-length-10757-cov-3.732116_pt1 | contig 10757 bp, 8 predicted proteins | sample MGYA00242945_ERZ507943 | MGnify/ENA primary metagenome ERZ507943 (study PRJEB26167, sample SAMN06115418) | human gut metagenome | host: Homo sapiens | place: China:Hubei | collected 2015-03-06 | study... | reverse complement strand
TCTGCAAAAAAGCGGCAATCCGGAAAATTTGACCTACTTTTGCAACGGTTTCAACAGTTGAAGGAATGGAATGGCTTAAAGAATTGTTCGTCGAGCACTCGGCTTTGCAGGCCGTCGTGGTGGTTTCGCTCATCTCGACGATCGGTATCGGACTGGGAAAGATCCGCTTTTTCGGAATCTCGCTCGGAACGGCCTTCATCTTCTTCGTGGGCATTCTGGCCGGGCATTTCGGGCTCTCGCTCGACCCGGCGATGCTGACCTATGCCGAGAGTTTCGGACTGGTGATCTTCGTCTACGCCCTCGGCCTTCAGGTGGGGCCGGGCTTCTTCAGTTCGATGCGCGCCGACGGACTGCGGCTCGTCTCGCCCGCCATCGCCATCGTGCTGCTCGGAACGGCCCTGGCCATGGCGATGAGCTACGCCTTCGGAGTCTCGATGCCCGACATGTCGGGCATTCTGTGCGGCGCGACGACCAACACCCCGGCGCTGGGCGCCGCGCAGCAGACGCTGCAACAAATGGGCATCGACGCCAACGGAGCGGCGTTGAGCTGCGCCGTGGCCTACCCGCTGGGGGTCGTGGGCGTCATTCTAGCCATGATTTTCCTGCGCAAACTCTTCGTGCGCCCCGCAGACATGCCGGGCCCCGACGCCGAACACCACAAGAACGTCTTCATCGCCAGCTACCGCCTGACCAATCCCGCCGTCTTCGGCAAAAGCGTGCACGAAATCGCGGTCCACAGCCACCACCACTTCGTCATCTCGCGCCTGTGGCGCGACGGGCGGGTGTCGATCCCCACGTCGGACATGACGCTCGACGCGGGCGACGTGATCCTCGTGATCACCACCCCCGGCGACGCCGACGCCCTGCGGCTGATCTTCGGCGAGCAGGAACAGAAGGACTGGAACAAGGAGAACATCGACTGGAACGCCGTGGACCGCCAGCTGATCTCGCAGCGCATCCTGGTGACACGCCCCGAGATCAACGGCAAGAAACTCTCGCAGCTGCGCCTGCGGAACAACTACGGCATCAACATCAGCCGCGTCTACCGTTCGGGCGTGCAGCTGCTGGCGACGCCCGACCTGCGGCTCCAGATGGGCGACCGCCTGACGGTGGTGGGCGAAGCGCAGGCGATCCGCAATGTCGAAAAGATCCTCGGCAACGCCGTGAAGAGCCTCAACGAACCCAATCTCGTGGCGGTCTTCATCGGTCTGATCCTCGGTCTGACGCTCGGAAGCATCCCCATAGCCATCCCCGGCATCTCGATCCCCGTGAAACTGGGTCTCGCCGGCGGCCCGATCATCGTCGGCATCCTCATCGGCACGTTCGGACCCCGGCTCCACATGATCACCTACACCACGCAAAGCGCCAACCTGATGCTCCGCGCCCTGGGGCTCTCGATGTACCTCGCCTGCCTCGGGCTCGACGCCGGAGCGCACTTCTTCGAAACCGTCATGCGGCCCGAAGGGGCGCTGTGGATCGCCGTCGGATTCGTGCTGACCTTCGTCCCGGTGGTGCTGGTCGGGCTGTTCGCCCTCCGGGCGCTGAAGGTCGATTTCGGCTCGGTGTCGGGACTGCTGTGCGGCAGCATGGCCAACCCAATGGCCCTGAACTATGCCAACGACACCATCGAGGGCGACAACCCCTCGGTCTCCTACGCCACGGTCTACCCCGTCTGCATGTTCCTGCGCGTGATCATCATTCAGGTGATGCTGATGCTGGTGCTTTAGCCTCCGGCGAAGTGCCCTGCGGCGCGGGCGGCGTGTTTTGCGATGCAGGCGGCACACCGCCCTGCGGCGCCGGAGTGCGCAGCGAAACGACATCCGCACCCGAGGGGTTCTGAAAGACCCGCAGCCCGAATTCAGGAATCACGGCCAGCACATGGTCGAAAACATCCGACTGTATCCTCTCGTAATCCACCCAGACGACCGTATCGGTAAAGAAATAGAGCTGCATTGGAAGCCCCGTTTCCGTCGGTTGCAGCTGGCGCACCATCAGCGTCATCGACTTGTTCACCGGCACCTCGTTTTGCAGGTAGCGCACCAGATAGGCCCGGAAAACCCCGAGGTTGGTCTGGTGCAGTCCGTTGACCCGCCGTTCGGCGGCCCCGATGCCGTGCGCGGCGTTGTAGGCTTCGATCCGCCGCTCGGTCTCCTCGACATAGTCCTTGATAAGGTCGATGGTGCGGTAATGGTCCAGCATCTCGGGGGTGCAGAAACGCACGCTGGTCATGTCGATCGACACCGAGCGCATCACGCGCCGCCCGCCCGAGAGCTGCATGGCATGCCAGTTCGTAAAGGAATCGGTCGTCAGCAGATAAGGCGGCAGCATGACGAGCGTGTTGTCCCAGTTGCGGATTTTGACCGTAGTAAGCGACACCTCCTCGACGTTTCCGTCGGCGCCGTACTTCGGGACCGAGATCCAGTCCCCGACTTTGAGCATGTCGTTGGCCGAGAGCTGGATGCCCGACACGAATCCGAGGATACTGTCGCGGAAGATCAGCATCAGCACGGCCGCCGAGGCCCCCAGCCCCGTGAGCAGGATGGTCGGCGATTTGTCGAGCAGGATCGAAACGATCAGGATGGCGCAGATCAGCGCCGCAATGCCCTGCGCCGTCTGCCGCAGGCCCTTGATGGGTTTGTTCTGCCACGCCGGGCGCGACGCGGCGATATGGAAAGCGGCGTAAAGCAGGGCGCTGACGAAGCGGAAGACCGTGACGACGATATAGACCTGCATGAGCCGCATCACGATGACGCGGCCGGAGGATTTCTCCTCGAAGACGACCGGCAGCACCACCGCCAGCAGGATAGCGCTCAGAATGTGACACATGCGGTTGAGAACCGGAACGCTGAAAAGCGTGTCGTCCCACTTGGCCCGGGTGCGCGTGACGAGTTTGCGCACTCCGCGCACGATCCCCAGCCGCAGCAGCAGATCGAAGAGCACGGCGGCCAGCACGACCAGCGCGAAAGCCACCCAGCGGTCCCAGCCGTCATCGGCGGCCGAGGTCGCGCCCAGCCACTCCAAAAGAGAATCGGTCCAGCGTTTCAGATGAGTTTGCATACTCCCGCCACGACGCAATTTCCGCGCCACGGGCGCAGGCGCAAGAGGCCCTTCTATCCGAGCACCAGCTTCACTTCGCCTTCGAAATTGGGCGTGAAGATCCCTTCGCCCAGATTCTCACGAATCTCCTGCGGAGACCAGAAGCGTCCGCCGTCGAGTTCGCCGCTCGGACGGACCGGACCGTCGCAGACCGCCCGGAAGACATGGACCAACTCGCGCTCGCGCTCCGAACGGAACTCGTAGACGGCGACCGCCTCGGGCGTGAACTCCGTGATGCCCAGCTCCTCGCGGACTTCGCGCCGCAGGGCTTCGGCGATCGTCTCGCCGTAGTCCACATGTCCGCCCACGGCCGTATCCCACCGCCCGGGCTGGATATCCTTCCAAAGGGGACGCTTCTGCAAGTAGAGCTCCCCGCGCGAATTGAAGACGTGGAGGTGCACCACCGGGTGCAGCAGCATCGAACCGCCGTGGCACTCGCCGCGCGTGGCCCGGCCGACGACCTTTCCGGCGGAATCGACCACGGGAAAGACCTCTTCGCTGTTATCGCAGTTCATGGCGGGGATATTTACGGATGTAAACCATGACGGCCGCCATGCCCAGCAACACGAAAGCCGCGCCGGGCAGCGCCGTATATTCATAGCCGAGTCCGCGGCCGATCGGCAGGCCGCCGACGTAGGCTCCCAGGGCGTTGCCCAGGTTGAAAGCCACCTGCACGAGGGCCGCGCCGAGCATCTCGCCGCCGCGCGAGTTTTCGAGGATCAGCAGCTGCTGGGGCGACGAGACGCAGAAGAGGCAGGCCGTCGTCAGACACATCAGCGCCACCGAGAGGTAGGGAACATGCGCCCCGAAGAAGATGCCGACGAGTGCCAGACAGGCCGTGCCGAGCGTGAAGCGCACGACCTTCTCGGGCGAGAAGCGGTCGGCATAGTGGCCGCCGACGATATTGCCGGCGAACATGCCGAAGCCGGCGAGCATGATGATAAGCGTCAGGTCGTCGGGGCGGAATCCGGAGGTATGGAGCATCAGCGGGCTGACATAGCTGTACCAGCAGAAGATGCCGCCGTTGCCGAGCATCACCGACGCCAGCACCAGCCACGGAGCGGCGCTTTTCAGGAACCGGAACTGTCCCTTCATCCCCGTATCGGGCAGCGCGGGCAGGGCCGGGACCCACAATTTCACGAGCAACATGGCCACAGCGCCCCACACGGCGACGATCCCGAACGTGGCGCGCCACGTCACGGCGCCGCTGATGTAGGTTCCCAGCGGCACGCCGAAAAGATTGGCGACGGTCATGCCCACGACCATGATCGACACGGCCTCGGCGCGTCTGCCCTTGTCGGCGACACGCTCGGCGACGATCGACCCCACGCCGAAGAAGGCCCCGTGGGGAAGCCCCGAGATAAAACGCATGGCCAGCAGAGTCCAGTAGTTCGGCGAAAGCGCCGCGCAGGCGTTGCCGAGAATGATCAGGCCCGTGAGGGCCAGCAGAATGTGTTTCAGCGGCCGCGTGCGGGCCACCAGCACCGTGAGGGGCGCCCCGAAGCAGACGCCCAGCGCATAGGCGGAGATCAGGTGCCCCGCTTCGGGAATCGAGACGCCGAGGCTGCGGGCGATGTCGGGCAGGATGCCCATCATCACGAACTCCGCCATGCCGAGCGCCAATGTCCCGAAAGCCAAAGCGATCAGACTTTTCTTCATCGGAAAATAACCTTTAACAACTAACCGGCCGCAAAAATAGCACAAAAAAGGTGAAAAGTTTCTGCCTCTTTTCACCTTTTCCGATTTTTCAGAGCCGGGGCCCCGACTCCCGCGGCTGGCCGACTTCGAAGCCCAGAGCCCGCATCCACTCCACCGTGGCGGCATCGACCTGATCGTTGCGGTCGGTCCAGCGGCGCTCCTCGATCAGCCGCTTCTTGCGCTCTTCGAGGTTCTTCAGCAGCGGGAAATCCGGATGGGGCAGCTGCGACCGGGCCTCGCGCTGCGAGGGGCGGATCGTGCGGTCGAAAACATCGGCCTGCGTCGGACGCCGCGCGCCCTCCCACTTGAAGCCCTTGAGGAAAAGCTCCTGATCGGGCGGGATCTTGTCCATCGGATAGATGTTCCAGTCGGGGTCCTTGCGGTAGACGATCGTCACGACCTGCTTGTCCTCGATGTAGAACGAGCAGTCGCCGCTCTCGATGACGCCGACGCCCGTGATCTGGGGCGGTTCGCCGTCCTGCATATAGTAGATCGTCCGGGCATTGCCGTTGACATCGTTGCGGTAGATGGCATTGTCGCGGAAATAAGCCGTCATCTGCTTGCCCGCCACCTGGTTGTAATGGAGCGTGTCCAGCTCGGCGACCATCATGGGCGTGCCGACGAACTCGGCGCGCGTGATCTGCTGATTCTCGGTGAAAACATCCATCACGTCGGAGGTGATCTGGTTGGACTGGTTCCACAGCACGGGGTCGATGTACATATGGATCGTCGAATCGGTGCTGATGGCCGTGATCGAGTCGCATACGGCCTGGAAATCAGAACGGTAGATGCGCACATCGCGGAAACCTTTCAGCAGGCGGTAGACCGAATCGGCGGGCACGGCCAGCGAATCGGCCGAATCGGCGGGAATCATCATCGCCAGCGAGTCGGCGGCCAGCGAATCGGCCGTCAGCATCAGCAGCGAATCCATCTCCGAGGCATTGCGGTCGATCAGCGAGTCGATCTCGCGCAGCGCCGTGGAGTCGATCGGTATCACCTTGCCCTTGCGGGCCGCACGGGCCTGCCGGGCGCGCAGTTTCGATTCGGCCTTGAGCCTGCGGGCCGCCAGACGCTTCTCCTCGCGCTCCTTTTGGGCCAGCAGCTTGGCCGTGGCCTTCTCCTGCCGCTTGGCGGCGATCTGTTCGAGTTTCTCTTTCTTGGCTTTGGCCGCGGCGGCTTTCAGGGCGGCTTTGGCCTTGATCTCCTGCTCTTTCAGGTAGGCTTTCCGGGCGTCGCCGACCAGCGTATCGAGAGGATCGATCGCCGGAACGGCCAGCGAATCGGTTCCCCGCAGCGAATCGGGAAGTTCCGGACGGCTCAGCGAATCGAGCATTCGGGACCGCTCCACGGAATCGGCCCCGGAGAGGGGCTCCGTGTGTCCGGGCGAATCCGTCACGCTCCTGTCGGCCGGCAGAGAATCGGCCCTGTGAACGGGATGCCCGCCCGTGGAATCCGGCGTCACGCACGCCAGCGAATCGGCTTTCGCCGCCTCGGCGGCCCGGCGCAGGGCGTTTTCGTTGATCGTGAAGAGGAACATCGAATCGGCGCGCATGAAGAGCGAATCACCCTGCGAAAGGTCGTAGCTCACCACGGCGGGACGCCGCGTGAGGATCGCATCGCCCGGCTCCTTCCAATACTCGCCGTAGTCGCCGAAAGCCAGCACCTTGTGTTCGGTGTCGTCCAGCTGGAGGTCATGCCGCAGAATCACGTGATCCTTGGCGCGGTAAAAATCGAGGCTGTCGCTCCATATCTCCTGCTTTTCGGTCAGGATGTAGCCGTTGCGCGTGACGATATAGAGCGTGTCGAGCTTGTCGTAAGCCCCCCGGTCGGCGTAGAGGTAGTCGCCGTCCTTGTTCCAGATGTTGGTGTGTTCGAAGAAGAAGGCGTTGTCCGTGGTCATGTCGTAGACCACCGAATCGCCTTTGAGTTCGTACTCGTCGTTGCGCATCTCCACACGATCGACGGCGATCAGCTCCTTCGTATCGGCATAGTAGTAGCCGCGGACCGATTCGAGCAGGTTCTCGCGGTTCAGCATCACGCCGCCGTCGTCGAACTCGCCGACGTTGCTCTTGGTGTTGAAGAGGAATTTATAGGTGTAGAGCGTGGCGTCGCCGTCCACCACCTTGATGATGTCCGAATAGACCCGCGCCTCGTTCACATCGCCGTCGTACTCGGCCCGGTCGCCGTAAATGTAGGTCGTATTCTTGTTAATGAGCACGTTGCCGAAGAACTCGATGCGCATGTCCGAATAGCGGACGGCCGAGTCGCAGGTGATGACGGCGCCGTTGTGCTGTGCGGCGAAGTTGCCCACCAGAAAGACCACCGAGTCGCCCGGAGCCACAGGGCCCATCAGGTCCGATTTGAGGTCGATGAGCTTCTTCTCGTCCTCCCCGGGCGCAGGAGCCTGCATGACACTGCGCGCCGAAAGCACGCCGGCGGCAGCCAGCGCCACAGCGGCTATGGACACGAGCCTGCGCACGGCCTACTTCACCCAGTGTTTGTTCTCGAACTCCCCGTCGCGGAACTCGGGATCGATGTAGACATACATGCCGTCGATCTTCTTCGAGAGCCACTCCTTGAAGACCCGGTCCTGCTTGTCCTGCAAGGCCATCTCCTCCAGCCGCAGGTAGTCCTCATTGAGCGAAGCCGTATGCGTGGGGATGATCTCCACGAGCTTGACGATTTTGGCCATCTGGTTGCCGAGCATGTCCTCCGTCAGGTAGGCGTCCGACACCTCTCCGGGTTTCAGCCGGTTGAGGGCGTTGTAGTCGTCGAGACTCTTGAAACGTCCGAAATCCTCCTTGAGGAACTTCGTGACGGTCAGTTTGGCGTCGAAGGCGTTGAATCGCTCCAGAATGTCGTGGTTCGAGACGATGCCGCCGTTCATCTTCGACTGCGCGTCGTCGGAGTATTGCAGGGCCGCTTTCTCGAAGGTGAGCGAATCCTTGTGGATCAGGTTGGCGATGCTGTCCAGCAGGTTGAGCGACTCGCCCAGCTCCTCGGTCGTGTAGACCGGGCGCAGCAGGATGTGGCGGAAATGGTACAGCTGGCCGCGCTTGTCCAGCAGCTGGATGATGTGGAATCCGAACTGCGATTCGACGACCTCGGAGATCTGTCCGGGCTTCATGTTTTCGAGTGCCGCGGCGAACGACGGGTCGAGGCTGGCCAGCGGCGAGGGGTCCATCTCACCGCCGCGCATCATCGTTCCGGGGTCCTGCGAGTACATGCGGGCCAGGTTCTCGAACTTCGCCGAGCCGGTGATGACGCGCTCGCGCATGTCCAGCAGCCGTTCGCGGGTGCGCTGCTTGGCGGCGGTCATCGACTTGGGGAACTTGGTGATCTGCGCATAGACGTACTGGTCGGCGATGGTCGGCAGGCTGTCTTTCGAAATCGACTTGTAGAACCGCTCGACCTCGCCCGGGATCACCGAGACCTTGCCCACCACCTCGCTCTGCATCGAGTTGGCGTAGGACTGCTCCTCGTAGCGCTGGCGCATGATCTCGCGGATGTTGAAGATCGGCATGTGGTGCTTGGCTTCGAGCTGGGGGATCGAGCCTTCGGCCTCGACCATCTGCTGCACCTGCTCCTCGACGCGGGACATGATGTCGCCGTCGTTGATCTTCACAGAGTCGATCTGCGCCTGGTTGTAGAGCAGTTTCTGGGTCATCAGCGCTTCGAGCGCCTCGTTCATCGGGTCGCGGTCGGACGTATAGCCCTCCTGCCGGCGCTGCTCGGTGAGCTGGCGCGCATATTCGTCCACCTCGGAGTAGAGGATCGACGAACCGCCCACCACGGCCACCACCTTGTCGAGCATCACCTGTCGTTTCTGCGCAAGGGCCTCTGCGAACAACAGGACGAGCGCCGCGGCCAACATACCTTTTTTCAACATCTCGGTTTCGTTTATCGTTTTTTATTCAATTATCTTCTCTTTTCGCCCTTTCATCGTCGAAGATCTTCACCTCGCCGTTCTCCGTGGCCCGGGCGCTGAGCTCCTCCTCGTGCCGGCGGATGATCTCGCCCTGCCGCTGGTTGAACAGGATGCGGCGAATGATTCCCCGCAGCCGTTCCGGCGGAATCGGCTCGCCCTCGCGCCGCACGGCCTCGATCTGGAAATAGTAGTGCGAATGGCTGTCGCGCATCTCCTGCACGGCCGTCGAGGCCAGCAGCGGATCGTAGGACTGCGACCGCGGCGTCGGCAGGTAGCTCAGGAAATCCGAGAAATCCACCCATTGATCGCGGAAGTCGCTGATCGTAAAGTCGTTTTTCTCGCAGATGTCGCGGAAATCCTGCTGCTGTGCCTCCGTTTTAGAGGCCATCAGCGTCTTGAGCTTCGCGGCCTGGCGGTACCCCTCGGTGAAGCGGACGATGCGGCCCTTGACGATCGGGCGGTCGAGTTTGAAATCGGCCTTGTGGGCGTTGTAGTAAGCCGCGATCTCGTCGTCGGTGAACACCGTGTCGATCGAGCGATCGACGTAGTGCTGGTCCAGCTTGCGGATCAGCAGCGCCTGCCGGTACTCCTCGACCATCTTGTCGATGTCGGCCGCCGAGGAGGAGAAAAGTGTCTCCGCCTCTTGCAGCTTGAGCTGCTTGACGACCCAGCGATCGACGAAGACCCGCATGAAAGCCGCGCTGTCGTCGCCCGTGAGCCCCTGCGGAACCACCGAACGCACGTCGCGTATCTTCAGCTCCTTGCCGCCGGCCCGCGCGATGGTCGTATCGCTCGTGAAATAACGGGGCAGCTCCCGGCAACCCGCCAGCAGCAGCGCACCCGCCGCGACCGCTATTTTCGCTCGCACATTCATATTCCGGAAGGCAAAGATACGTTTTTTACTTGTAAGTAACGCAGCGAAGCGCCGGATTATTACGCCGCGGACGGATTTTTCATCCTCCGCAACGTGCGCAGCATCATGTAACCCGAGACGGCCGTGAGCGCCAGCGCCGCGATATAGATCAGGACGTAGAGCGTGCGGCTCTCCACCATTTCGATCAGCAGGGCGTTTCCGTGCCCGGTGGCCATCGCCAGGTAGGCCACGGCGTTGTTCAGGGCGTGGAGGATCATCACCGACCACATCGAATCGGTCGCCAGATAGACGAAGCCGAGGATCAGTCCGATGACCGAAGCGCCGATGACCTGCGCCGGCTGTCCGTGAAGCACCCCGAAGAAGAGCGACGACACGAGCCACGCCGTGACCACGCCGTAACGGGCGCGCAGCGAACCGAGCACCACGCCGCGGCAGATCAGCTCCTCGAACACCGGAGCGAAGAGGACCAGCGAAAGGATGGTCCAGAAACCGCGCCCCACGTCGAGCGAGAGTTCGGGCAGCAGGCGCAGCAAGGGTTCGAGCACCACGCCGACGGCGAAGATCAGCACGAAGGCCCACAACAGCAGCGCCGGATTGAGCCCCCGGGCCGAGAAACGCGCCCACGGGCCGCTGCCGCCGCGCGCGCGACGATAATAGAGGATGCCGGCGAGGGTGATCGACATCGAACAGAAATAGAGCGCCGCCATCAGTTTGCCCAGGGCGGCGGGCTCCATCGACTTATAATCGAATCCGTGTCCGGCGAAAAGCATGAAGAGCATCGCCGCGGTGCCCACGACGATCTGCGCCCCGAGGGCGATGCCCAGCAGGGCGAGCATGTCGCCCACGGTCGGGAATCTGCGGCGCCCGTGCAGCTCCCCGCCGCCCCCGGATTCCGTACCTCCTTCCGCGGCCGCTTCGCGCCCGGCCGCCGGAAACGCCGTCCCGCATCAGGGCGGTCAGTGCGGTAAAGGTGTTGCCCAGGTGGAAAGAAGAACCGGTGCCCAGCACGTTGGGAATGCGGAAAAACTCATACGCAACAAAGCTGAGCGCAGCCATAATACCGATGGTTGCAATCTTTTTGGTGGTGAATTTGGTTTTGCTGAGTGCAGCGATCAGGATACCGAGCGCCACAACAACGAACAGCAGGAGCCACATAACAGC
>ENA-UEQH01001207-UEQH01001207.1-human-gut-metagenome-genome-assembly--contig:-NODE-1207-length-10835-cov-57.414854_pt1 | contig 10835 bp, 6 predicted proteins | sample MGYA00242945_ERZ507943 | MGnify/ENA primary metagenome ERZ507943 (study PRJEB26167, sample SAMN06115418) | human gut metagenome | host: Homo sapiens | place: China:Hubei | collected 2015-03-06... | reverse complement strand
ACGCGCCACTGCTGCCAACGATGAGTTGCGCACGTTGGTGAACTGGGGAAACAATACCAGCATCACTTACAGCGGACGGGTATTTGCCATTACGCACTTCACCAAGTCGGACGACAAGGACAGCAAGTTGCGCACCGACATCGAGCTTCAGCCCAGTCAGATAGTACTTAATGATACCATATGGAACGTGCACCCGTCTACCGTAACCCTTGACTCGGGAAAAGTCTACATCGATCGCTTCCTGTTCGAGAGCAACAACCGTTTCATCAAGGCCAACGGTACCATCGGCAAGGAGGACAATGACGTATGTGTAGCCCAGCTGAAGGACATCGACTTGGGATATATACTGGACATGGTGCAGTTTGATGCCGTGCAGTTTAACGGCCTCATCACCGGAAATGCCACGCTGAAAAGACTGATGCAGGACCCTGAGATGAAGGCGGAGCTGGAGGTAAACGATTTCCAGCTGAACAAGACTTCTTTCGGACGGGCCAAGATACACGGCGAGTGGGATAAGGAGCTGGGTGGCGTACGCCTGCTGGCCGACATGAAGGAGGACACTCTCTCGACAACCCACGTGACAGGATACGTGTCGCCCAAGCTAAAGGAGCTGGACCTGCACATACAGGCGGGAGGTACGAATCTGGCTTTCCTGCGCCCGTTTGTGTCGGGCATCATGAGCAATCTGCAGGGACGTGTACACGGTTTCGTGCGGCTGTACGGACCGTTCAAGGCGCTCGATCTGGAAGGGCGTGCCGTGGCCGAAGCCCAGGCCAAGATTGATGTGCTGAACACGACCTTCCACATCCATCGTGACTCGGTATTCCTGTCATCGGGTGCCATCGACTTCCCCGAAGTCACTATCTCGGACGACGAAGGACACACCGGAACCGTAAACGGCTACCTGCATCACCGCAAGCTGAAAGACTTGATGTATCATTTCGACATCGAGACCAACAACATGCTGGTTTACAATACCAACGAAGAAACGAACAAGGATATGCCTTTCTACGGAAAAGTGTATGCCACCGGGCATACGCTGCTGCGCGGCGGCAACAATGCACTGAACGTGGATGCATCGCTCACGACGAACCGCAACACGACATTTACGTACGTCACGGGTATCATGACCGAAGCGACCAGCAACCAGTTTATCACCTTCGTAGACCGTACGCCCAAACGTATGCAGGAACAGATTCAGACCGAGCTATATCACCACCTCAACACGAAAAAAAAGGAAGAAGAAAACGATACTCCGGCCGATATCCGCATCAATATGATGCTCGATGCTACACCGGGGGCTACGATGCGCATCATCATGGACCCTATTGCGGGCGATTATATTGCCGCAACGGGAAGCGGAAGTCTGCAAATCAACTTCTTCAACAAAGGCGACTTCAAGATGTTCGGCAGTTACACCATCAACGAAGGTATCTACAAGCTGAGCCTGCAGGAAATCATCCGCAAAGACTTCGTGCTGCAACCGGGCGGTACGGTGACTTTTAACGGTGACCCTACCCATGCCAACCTGAATGTGCAGGCCGTATATACGGTGAATTCGGCTTCGCTGAACGACCTTACCCCCAACGCTCTCACAACCCAGAGTTCTGTCAGGGTGAACTGTCTGATGAACCTGCAGGGAAATCTTACCGCTCCATCACTGAAGTTCGACTTGGAGCTGCCTACCGTGACCGATGAGGACCGCGAGCTGGTGCGCAGTGTAACCTCTACAGAAGAACAGATGAATACACAAATCATCTATCTGCTGGGTATCGGCAAGTTCTACAACGCCGATTACGGCAACGGAACCCAGTCAGATGCTAGCAGTTCGCTGGCCTTCAGTACACTGTCGGGACAGCTCAACAACATGCTCTCGCAGATGATTAACTCCAACAACTGGAACCTGGGTACCAACCTGAGTACGGGCGACAAGGGATGGAGCGACGTGGAAGCCGAAGCCATCCTCTCCGGCCGTCTGCTGAACAACCGTCTGCTGATAAACGGAAACTTCGGGTACAAGGAGAACGTGATGACCAATACCAATTTCATCGGCGACTTCGAGGCTATCTGGTTGCTTACTCCGTCCGGCGAATTCCGCTTGCGCGGTTACAACCAGACCAACGACCGTTACTATACCCGTCCTACGCTGACCACACAGGGCATCGGCTTTATCTACAAAAAGGACTTTACCCAGTGGAACGAACTGATAAACTGGTACTACGAATGGCGCAAGCGCAAACAAGAAAAGAAACTGAAAAATCAACCCAATACCGAACAAATAAAATAAAAACGATTACAATGAATACAAACCATTTCCTGCCTGCCGAATGGTATCCGCAGAGCTTTATCCAGCTCACATGGCCACATGCCGGTACCGACTGGGCCTACATGCTGGACGACGTGGAAGCCTGCTTTGTGAACCTGGCCAACGAAATAGCCAGCCGCCAGCCGCTGTTGCTGGTAGCACCCGACTTTCCCGAAGCACTGGAAAGCAGTCCGTATAAGGACCACATCCACTTTGTGGCCTGCCCTACCAACGATACTTGGGCACGCGACCACGGATTCATCACCGTACTGAAACAAGACGGCTCGCCGCTGCTGCTGGACTTCTGCTTCAACGGCTGGGGCATGAAATTTGCCGCCAACAAAGATAATCTCATCAACCAGACTGTCTTCCGCTCGGGACTGCTGAACGGACGCTACTGCAACCGCCGCAACTTTGTGCTCGAAGGGGGTTCGATAGAAAGCGACGGAAAGGGTACACTGCTCACCACATCGCCCTGCCTGCTGGCTCCCAACCGCAACGACACCATGACGCGCGAGGACATCGAGGCTTATCTGAAGGAGCAGTTCAACCTGAAACAGGTGCTGTGGCTGGACTACGGCTATCTGGCCGGTGACGACACCGACAGCCATGTAGACACGCTGGCCCGCCTGTGTCCGGACAACACCATCGTATATGTGCAGTGCAAGGACAGCAACGACGAGCACTACGGAGCGCTGAAAGCCATGGAAGAACAGCTCAAGGAATTCACTACTCCTGAAGGCACTCCCTACCGCCTGCTCCCGCTGCCGATGGCCGATGCCTGCTACGACGAGGAAGGAGAGCGCCTGCCGGCTACTTATGCCAACTTCCTGATTATGAACGAGGCGGTACTCTTCCCTACCTACAACCAGCCGGCTAACGACGAGGCCGCCCGACTGGTATTGCAGGAAGCGTTCCCCGACCGCGAGATTGTAGGAGTAGACTGCCGCGCACTCATCCGTCAGCACGGCTCGCTGCACTGTGTCACCATGCAGTATCCCGAGACTGCCGACCGCACAGCGCACCTGTAAGAACAAGAAAAACATGTTTCACTAACTTTGAAATAGCAACAAACAAACCATGAACAGAAAAATTAGAGTGGGTATCGTTCAGCTCTCATGCACCAACGATATCAAGGACAACATGCGAAAACTGTATGAAGGCATCTCTGCCGTAGCTCATAAAGGCGCCGAGCTGGTCGTATTGCAGGAGTTGCACAACACGCCTTATTTCTGTCAGACAGAAAACGTCAACAACTTCGATCTGGCAGAAACCATTCCCGGTCCGTCTACCCTGTTCTATAGCGAACTGGCAGCAGCCAACCACATTGTGCTGGTTACTTCGCTGTTCGAAAAGCGTGCTACCGGCCTGTACCACAACACAGCCGTAGTATTCGACAAGGACGGAAGCATTGCAGGTACTTACCGCAAAATGCACATCCCCGATGACCCCGGTTTCTACGAGAAATTCTACTTCACACCGGGCGATTTAGGCTTCGAACCTATACAGACCTCTATCGGAAAACTGGGCGTACAGGTCTGCTGGGACCAGTGGTATCCCGAAGGAGCACGTCTGATGGCCATGAAAGGTGCCGAGCTGCTGATTTATCCGACCGCTATCGGATGGGACCCGATGGATACGGAAGACGAAAAGCGTCGTCAGCTGGATGCATGGGTTACCGTACAGCGCGGTCATGCCGTAGCCAACGGTCTGCCGGTCATTGCCGTAAACCGTGTAGGACTGGAGCTGAATCCGGAAATCCGCACCAAGGGCATCCAGTTCTGGGGCAACAGCTTCGTAGCCGGTCCGCAGGGTGAAATCCTGGCCAAGGCCAGCAACAACGAAGAACAACTGATGATTGTAGAAGTGAACCTCTCGCGCAGTGAGGAAGTACGCCGCTGGTGGCCGTTCCTGCGCGACCGCCGTATCGACGAATACGGAAATCTGACCAAGCGCTTCATCGACTAAGAGCAGGAAAGTCATAAAAACAAAATCGCTACGGTAAAGCCCCATGAGGGACCTACCGTAGCGATTTTGTTATCCAATAAAAGAAGTCTGCTATTTCAGCATCAATACACCTCCACCTTATCGGCAGCAGCCTTACATTTGGTACGGAGCGCATCCAAGTCACCGCCTACCTTGTCCCAGCATACTACCACACCCATACGGCGGTTCAGCTTGGTATACGGTTTGCCGAAGATACGCAAGTAAGTATTCGGCTGTGCACAAACCAGCTCTTCACCGCGGTAAGACGGCTTGTTCTTGCTGGCAATAGGCGACAGAATAACTGCACTGGCACCGATATGCTCCTGTGTAATGCCCGGAATAGGCAATCCCAGCATGGCATACAAGTGCAACTCAAACTCGTTCAGGTTCTGTGTATTCGCCAGAGTAACCATACCCGTATCGTGCGGACGCGGAGACAGTTCAGAGAAGTACACACCGTTTTCGTGGCTCAGGAAGAACTCCACACCCCAAAGACCTGCACCCGTAAGCGCTTCGGTTACCTTGGCAGCCATCTGCTGTGCCTCAGCCAGATGTTCGGGAGCAATACGCGCAGGCTGGAAGCTCTCGCGATAGTCGCCCCCCTTCTGCACATGTCCGATAGGCGGACAGAACAGCGTAGGCCCGTTCTTCTGTGTCACAGTAAGCAGCGTAATCTCACTGTCAAATTTAATAAACTCCTCTACAATCAGTTCTTTGATGTCGCCACGGCTTCCGCTACATCCGTAACTCCATGAATATTCCAGGTCCTCCGGACCATTTGCGACGCTCTGTCCCTTGCCCGAAGAAGACATCAGCGGCTTGATAACGCATGGATAACCAATCTTTTCGGCAGCTTCTTTCAGTTCTTCGTAAGAAGTAGCGTAAAAATACTTCGCTGTCTTCAGTCCAAGCTCCTTGGCAGCAAGGTCGCGAATCGCTTTGCGGTTCATGGTGAAGTTTACGGCACGCGCACTGGGCACCACCTGAATACCTTCCTTCTCCAGATGATACAGACGCTCCGTACGGATGGCTTCTATTTCAGGCACAATCAAATCAGGATGATACTTTTCTACCACGCGGTCCAGCGCTTCACCGTCCAGCATACTGAACACTTCGCAAGCGTCGGCCACCTGCATGGCAGGCGCATTCTCGTAAGAATCGCACGCTATCACATACTGTCCCAAACGTTTGGCAGCAATCACAAACTCTTTTCCTAATTCTCCGGAACCCAACAAAAGTATTTTCTTGGTCATAACTAAACTTTTTATGAATATATGGACAAATATAGCAAGAAGTCGTGAATTACGGGCATATTTCTGTGAAATAAATTTTTAACCTGAACACACGCAATGCACGCCGGCAGCCAGTAAAGACAGGATACATGGCAAATATATGAATTATAAAACCTATCTTTGCGCTGAAGTTGGCAGGGAAAGCCCTCTGCCGAAACCTTATTATCCCAACATACAATATGAAAAAGTATTCTACCCTACTCCTGCTGGTGCTGGCCGTATGTACCTGTCTGCAAGCCCAGCCTACCCTGCGATTCGCAAACGGCAAATTCAAGATTGCCCAGTTTACCGACCTGCACTGGATGCCGCAGTCCGACAAATGTGCCGTGACGGAAAAAACCATCCGCAACGTCCTGCAACAGGAGAAACCCGACGTAGCCGTCCTCACCGGCGACATCATCTACGGACAGCCTGCGCTGGACGGATGGAAGTACCTTATCCGCATCTTCGAGGAAGAAAAGATGCCGTTCGTCGTAACGATGGGCAACCACGATGTAGAGTTTCTGGACAAGCACACCATATACAGCCTGCTCACCGCTTCGGAATATTATGCGGGCAGTGCCGGACCGGAGGACGTGAAAGGCTACGGCAACTGTGCCGTACCCATCTTCGGAGCCGACAACCGTCTGCAAGGGGCACTGTACTGCATGGACTCGAACGACGTGCAGCCCGACCGCACGTACGGACACTACGACTGGTTCCATTTCAACCAGATAATGTGGTACCGCAACACCAGTGCCCGTCTGGCTGAAGAAAACTTCGGCCGACCGGTACCGTCGCTGGCCTTCTTCCACATCCCTCTGGTAGAGTATGCCGAGCTGGCAGGCGACAAACGCACCTATGGACATCAGAACGAAGGCTTTGCCTCCTCCCGCATCAACTCGGGCATGTTTGCTTCCTTCATTGATATGCGCGACGTGATGGGCGTATTCGTCGGTCACGACCACGACAACGATATCATCGGCATCAACAAAGGCATTGCCCTGGCTTTCGGCCGCGTAACGGGTGCCGATGCCTACGGCGACCTGGAAAGAGGTGCCCGCATCATCGAGATGTACGAAGGCGATTTCAAGTTCGATACCTGGATTACCACTCCCAAAGGCAAGGAACCAGCCTACTACTACCCTTCGGGCTTCAATGCAAAGGACGAAGCAACGATGAAATACCTGCCGGCCCGCAAGATTACACCCGCCGGAAACGGTGTGGCCTATACCTACTACGAAGGCAACTGCGAAAAAGTAGCCGACATTGCCGGATGCAAGCGCATCAAGGAAGGCACGATGAGCAACTTCTCTATCCTGCAAGCTCCTGTAGAAGACCATTTCGCCTACGAGTTCAAGACCTACATCCAGATTCCCGAACGGGGTGTCTACCGCTTCTATACCTATTCGGACGACGGTGCCGTGCTGTACGTTGACGGCCAGCAGGTAGTGGACAACGACGGCGGACACAGCGCACGCCGTGCAGAAGGAACCGTGGCACTGGAAAAAGGCTTCCACGAGCTCGAAGTGAAGTATTTCGAAGACTATATGGGCCAGGAGCTCGAAGTGGGATTCTCCAGCCGTAACATCAGGGAAACGGTACTACCGGATAATATTTTGTTCCTGAAGAAATAATATCTACAGACAATTCCCCCATAAAAAGTGCGACTGCATTTCACAGAAACAAACATAAGGCTATTTCTATGAAATGCAGTCGCACTTTTTTCTAAAAATTATTACTCCAGCCAGTTCCTGATGTCCTTTTCACGTTCCTTCGGAGTAACCACCAGTCTTTCCAGCTTGCCGTTTTTGTAGACACCCTCAATCAGCGTATTACCGGGAGCACACAGTTTGAAACTGACGTCCCAGTTTCCGGGCCAGGCAGGGAACAGATGAATATCCGTACCGTCGCACTGCAACAACATCGACTGCAGCGCACTCATAGCCACCGTACCATGATCCTGGTCGGGAATCCAGTCGTAATTAGGTCCCCACATCGTCGGGAAGCGGAAAGCCTCATTCTTGGTATTAAAATTCTGAAGCATCAGCCGGGCCGCCTCGTCCGTCAGTCCCAGACAAGCCGCCTTGATAGCATTCTGCTGCCAGCCTCCGGTCTCCTTGATAGCACGGTTGGCAAAGGTATTTCTGGCCAAATCAAGTCCCTCCTTGCCTACCGCATACCTTCTGTAAGGGAAGATAGCATAAAGCTCAGGATTCTCCACATTCTGCTTGTCCTTGTACAAATATGCCGGAGCCAGCACCTTTACCCCGTTCCGTTCCTCGACAGGTATTTCCGGAAGTTCAGACATCAGACGCTTCCAGGCACTGCGCTGGCCGTCGGACACAAAGCTGTCCGGCAACCAAAGCAACTCCGAGCAAACTTTATGGATACCGACAATCTCGGGCAGCGGATTGACAGCTGTACGATACGTTTCGAGCGACATGGCCGGACTGAAGAGAATCTTGCCATCATCGCCACGCTTCCAGTGCCGGTCGAAGAAAGTAACCACTTCGGTTGCAACCGGCAGCAGGGTATCCTTCAGGAACTCAGTATCCTGCGTGTACTGATAATAATCGAGCATCATGAGCGACAGCTCCAGTCCTCCCTGCCAATAGTAACGGATGTATGTATTCTGCGTCAGGCCATCGGGCATACCCGTTCTGTCCCCACCGTAATTCTCATCGACGTACGTTCCCCAGAAATACATCGTTTCGGGATAGAAAGCCCCATCATGGTTGTAATATTTGCGCGTAGCCTCCTTGCGGGTTTCAAGCGTATTCCTGTACATTGCAAAAAGCGGACGCATCATGTCGAAATCGCCCGACTTGAGCATCGACCAATACGGCAAGCGCGTATTCTGCCACCAGTAGGCCCCTCCCCACTGACGATAGTCGGCATCGAATCCCTGAAATCTGCCTTCCAGATGCTTCGTATCTACCGTAAAGATAGAGCCGTTGAACTTGATGGGATACTGTCCCCGTCCGGCACAGATATTCATGTACCGCTGCAGTGCATACATACGGCTGGCATGCTCCACCCGCTGCTGCAAAGCCGTGTCGGCAGTAGCAAAGTGAATGTAGGAACGCTCCCACATCCGGTTCCACCAATCCTTATGCGCCTCCAGACGCTTTTCATCCGACTGTCCGTCTACGTGCTGCGCGATGCTGTCTATCCCAGCAACCCATTGGGCCACACTCGGCGTCTGCGCCGTGTAAGCATACACCGTTACGCCCAGTTGCCGCACAGGCTTGTCGGTAGCGAGCAAAGTCGGCGATACCGGCTGCATTTCGTCCGAAGTCAGCAGACAGCCAAAAGTCCGGTTCAGCAAAGGGTCTTCAGCAGCCGGGTGGTCCAGCTTCTGCAATTCCAGATTATCCTTCCAGATAGAGCGAGCATTCCGGTGCATCCATACCACAGCATGTTCAGAAGGCGGGAGTATGCTGTCCTTCTCCACATAAATATCCCCCAGAGGTCCATAGGCCGAGTGCGTCTCAATCCCCTTCAGGAGCCGTCGTTCGGTTCTCCAGGGCTCAGCAGCAACTTTAGCCGAGATGGGCTGCTCACTTTCCACCGACAGCTCGACGGCCGGATTGAAGGCATCTATCCATACATTCACAGCCACTCTGTCCTTTCCCTCGCCGGCATCGATGTACATCACACCGTCCTTTACTTTAAGCTCCTGACGATATTTCTGCCCCTTCCGGAAAGGATTCGGCGAAAGCTGAAGACGCACCTTGCCCAGCTTGAGCAGTCGTCCGTTTTCACTCCATGCATCGGTTTTTGAAAGATAGAATTGCAGGTCGCCGTTTTCCTCCACCCAGAGATTGATACCCAGGTCACCATTGCCCATAGGCATATTTCCCAGCGAGTTGAGCGAGGGACTGTCCCACACCACGCTGTAGCGGTCGACAGCTTTCAGGTTTTCAGAAAGAGGTGCGGTATGCGTCGTGCATCCGGTAGCGGTCCATGTCAGACAGCCTGCCGCCAGCAGGCCCATCAGTTTCATAGTTTTTCGGTTCATCATTATTCAAGGTATTTATTGTTTTTCATACAGTAACAGTGCCTAAAGGTAGGCATATTTTTTGTGACAAGCAGTTTTTTTACAGTTTTTCACGCATCATTTTTTTACCCATCCACAATTCTGCTGATAATGACCGACACAAAAGATATATCTGTAAAAATGGTAGTTTTTTCCGATTTATGGTTACAGCGATTGTCCACCATTCGGGATAACTTTGTATCAGAACGGAAAAGACAGCAAAACATTTTTAAAATATTCCACGTATGAACAAGATTATGCTAACATTGGCAGCGGTAATGACACTCCATTTTGCCGCCTGCGCACAGAACAAAGGAGGAAATGATATGCAAACCGAAAGCAAAACGCTGATAGTTTATTTTTCTGCTACCGGCAATACGGCCCAGGCTGCACGGATGATTGCAGATGCCACAAAAGGTACGCTGTACGAAATCGTACCCCAGCAGCCCTACACTTCGGCCGACCTGAACTGGAACAACAAGCAGTCACGCAGCTCGCAGGAAATGAACAACCCGCAGGCTCGCCCGAAGCTCAAGGAAGGCAAGGCGGCTGTCGGCACAGCTGACGTTGTTTTCATCGGCTATCCCATCTGGTGGAATCAGGCTCCGCGTGTGGTAAACACGTTTATCGAAAGCAACGACCTGAAGGGTAAAAGGCTTATCCCATTTGCCACATCGGGTGGAAGCAGCATAACCAACAGCGTGAAAGAGTTGAAGCGTACTTATCCCGCCTTGCAATGGGAAGACGGAAAGCTGCTGAACAGAGCCAGCCGCAATACGGTGCAGAACTGGACGCGCGAGGTTATGGCCGAATAATGGGACTTATCGGTTAGATTTTTTTACCCCTGTTTCCGGTCGTGAAAAGGTCTGTTGATCTGATGGCTGGAGGCAGGGGTAAGTTATCATCACAGACATCTCTTTATCACTAAATCACTCCTTACATTTTTCTACTATACGATTTACCCATTCCGCAAACCGTGGACATTTTTCCAGAATAGATTTTATCCCTATTTCCAAAGCGATAAGATTTCCTTCCAGAACTTTATTATAATCCGGTTTTATAGCCAACAACCTTTTAGACGGAGCACCTTCAGGAGAAGAATTTATATCTTCAGGATTTTCATAACAAGAAATAATTAAAGCTGTTTCCTTTGCAATCAATAGTTCGTTAAAAATTAGCCCGGCCTAAGCGGCTCTGGCAGTAAATAAAATGAGTTCTTTGAAAAGTTTGT
>ENA-UEQH01001198-UEQH01001198.1-human-gut-metagenome-genome-assembly--contig:-NODE-1198-length-10879-cov-3.827254_pt1 | contig 10879 bp, 12 predicted proteins | sample MGYA00242945_ERZ507943 | MGnify/ENA primary metagenome ERZ507943 (study PRJEB26167, sample SAMN06115418) | human gut metagenome | host: Homo sapiens | place: China:Hubei | collected 2015-03-06... | reverse complement strand
TAATTGATCAAGTCGGGTCTGAATCCAATCATCTTCATTCAAACCTGCGTCTTTCATAATCCTTAAGGAAGAAATCTGAACTTCCATAGGCAAGACAGCTTCCATGCCATATACCAAAGAAAATGGGGTTGCCCCGGTTGAAGTACGTGCCGTCGTACGGTATCCATGCAGAGCAAACGGTAACATCTCATGCCAGTCTTTGTAAGTGACTGTCATTTTCTGAATGATCTTCTTAATGTTTTTGTTCGCAGCTTCAACAGCACCGTTCATCTTCGGCCGATAGGGAGATGAATTGTGATGATAAATCTTGAACTGTTCGCACAATGCGGTGATCATTGTGTTATTCAGATTTGTACCGTTGTCTGTGATGATCCTGTCTGGAACACCATACCGACATATAGAGGTACTGAAACCCCTCATCGCCGCCGCTGGAGTTGAACAGGTGAATGGAAGAGGGGATCGTCATTCGGAAACACCAAGACGCCGCAGTACCGCAGCAGTCCATAGGCCATCCCCGCAGCCAAAAGGGCCAGTCCGATCAAAAGGCATACTCTGACACCCCGCCGGAAATGCAGAGTCTTCCGCTGCAGGCCCCAGCGGGCTGCGGCAAAGCAGAGGATGCCGTAAGGTACAGACAGCGGCAGAAACATCAGGGCCATCACCAGAAACAGTTTCAGCATACGACCTCCCTCATCGGTTATGCTATCCTCTCCGGAGCGGGAAGTCAACGGCACGCCTTCAGCGGGGTATCGCGTTTGCCGTCTATCATCCCGGCCCAACAGACCGGCGGCGCCACTACGCCGTTCAAGTATTTTGCCGAAGACAAAACCTTGGCGGGACAAGTTCGCCTCCTACACAAAAAAACAGGACACCCAAAGCTGGGTGTCCTGTTTCACTCTGGAGCGGGCAACGAGGCTCGAACTCGCTACCTCCACCTTGGCAAGGTGGCGCTCTACCAGATGAGCTATGCCCGCGGAACAAGGGGTATTCTACCAGAGAAACACCCGCTTGTCAAGACTCTTCTGCAAGATTTTCCGAATTTTCTTCCGCAGCAGCCGCGGCGTCTCCGCCCATCACAAACTCGATCAGCCCCACCGGACCCTGTGCCGGATAATAGGAGATCGTCCAGGGCGGCGTCTCTGCCAGACCTCGCGCCTCCCGGAGCTGTGCCACCGTCTCCTCCACCCGGGCCTGGCCGTCCTCTCCCCAATAGCCGACCCGGACCGCCAGCTCCGTGCGGCCCTCGTCCAGCGCCGCCTCCAGCAGGGCGGACAGCGCCTCCGTACTGGTGGCGTTCACCACCGCCTGGATCTGCTCCGCCGTCCGGCGGTAGCTGACCTGGATGCTGATCTCATAGTACCCCCGCTGGGACCGGCTGGAGGCGGTGATATACTCCACGGCATAGGCGCCCATAGGCGTCTCCTGCTGGACCTCCGTAGTGGCCTGCTCCAGTGTGTCCGCCACCGTCAGATCGTCCTCGTAGTTGTAGAGGCGGACCGTGGCGCTCTCCGTGTGCTGGCCGATGAGGATCAGCAGGTCGTTCACGATGTCCTGGTAGTTCTCCGCCCGGAGAGTCCCGGCGGCCTCGCTCTCCCAGAACTTGCTGCTGTGGGGCTCCACGGTGGCATAGTTCCGCTCCAGCAGGGCGCTGCACCCCGTCAGGGACAGGCTGACGCACAGGAGCAGGGTGAGATGGCGCAGCTTCACGGCTCGGCGCCTCCTTTCCGGTCAGAATGGCCCAGGGACGGGCAGGGGCGCGCTTACAGCCCCAGGTCCTCGTCCACCAGCAGGACCTCCGTCTCCATGCCCAGCATAGGCCCCCAGAGAGTCACCAAGGCGCGGCAGACCCGCTCAGGACTCCGGCAGTCGTAGCAGCGGTCCGCCTTCACGGCGCAGGGCGTCTTCTTCCCCAGCTGCCGGGCGCGCTGGGGTGCAGCCACGTTCCGGGCCCGGTACACCGCCGCCTCGTAGGTGGGGGCCAGCTTGTTCCGGCCGATGACAAAGTACACCTTCTCATGGCCGAACAGCGTAGCGGACACCCGGTTGCCGGTGCCGTCGATGTTGACGATCTCCCCCGACTCCGCCAGGCCATTGGCAGAGGACAGGTACACCTGGGTCTGCATGGCCGCCTTCCGGGCGGCGTTCGCCTCCTGCTTCCAGTGCCAGATGACGGTGTTGTGGGCCGCCAGCTTGTCGTACACCCCCAGAGCGTCCAGGGTGGCGGAGCCGCCGAAGCCCACGGTCTTGCCGTCGATGGCGCCGTCCAGGTAGGCCGCGGCCTCCGCCGCCGCCGCAAAGGTGCGTACGGTGTAGCCCCGGCGCTCCAGGGCCTGCTGAACCTTCGTGAAATCTGTCATGTCAAATTTCCTCCTTCTGATAATCCCCAAATCCCTCGCCCAGGATCTCATGGGCGTCGCACACGATGAAAAAAGCCTTCGGGTCGATCTCCCGCAGCATCCGCTTGATGGGCACGATCTCCCGCTGCCTGAAGGCCACCAGCAGTACCTGCTTCTCCGCGCCGGTGTATGCGCCTTTTCCCTGAAGCAGCGTCACGCCCCGGTTCATATCCAGCAGTCCCTGGACCGTCTCCTCCCACCGGTCGGTGATGATGTAGGCCACACGAGAGGTATCCCACCCGTACAGGATCATATCCATGACCTTGGACAGCAGATACATCTGAATCAAGCCATAAAGTGCCGCGTTGACGGTGCCGAACACCACTGCAGCCAGGATCACCACCACCATGTCCGGGATCATCACCAGCTTACCGATGGGCAGCCAGGGGAATTTCAGCTTCAGCAGCTTGCCGATGATATCCGTGCCGCCCGTCGTGGCCCCCTGGGAGAATACCAATCCCAGCCCTACCCCCATCCCGGCGCCGCCGTACAGGGTCGCCAGGATCGGGTCCATCGGGGGGAAGGTATGCATCCATGCAATCACGTCAATGGCCAAGGAACTGACTGCCATGGCGTACAGGCTGCTCACCAGCAGGCGGCCTCCCAGCAGCCGCCAGCCCGCCAGAAACAGCGGCACATTGACAAGGATGGACAGCACTCCCACCGGCAGGACCGTCACGCCGCCCATGGCGATCTGGTTGGGGGCTACGAACCAGTCAAATGCCAGGGCGTAGATCACTGCCCCCAGCGTGATGATACCGCAGCTCCTCACCTTCTGCGCCATAGATCTACTCCTTTTCTATCTGATTCAGTCCAGCAGATCCATCTGCCGCTCCTCGGAGTCCTCCTCCCGCAGCAGGGCGCCCGCCGCCGGGAGACTGCGCACCCGGTAGCGGCTCTGGTTGGTGATGGGCGTGTCCTCCAGCGCCTTCACCGTCTCCAGCTGGTACTTTGGCTTCAGGGTCATCACCGCCACCCCCTGGGTGGTGCGGGTGGTCTTGGGAGCCAGCAGAGCGGTGTGGAAAATCAGCGCCCGGGGCTCCGTGGAGTACACCGCCAGCTCGCAGTCTGTATCCAGCCTGCGGATACAGGCCAGGGGCGCCTTGTCGGAGTAGGCCCCCGTCAGCTTGCGGCGGTTGGAGGTGGTCTGATAGGCCGTGAGCTCCACCCGGGCCACCTTGCCGTTTTCAAAGAAGAACAGCAGCGCACCGGCATAATCCGCTCCCGGCAGCACGGCATAAATCACGCTCTCTCCGGGGTCCATACCCAGCTTGGCGGGCAGATACTCGCCCAGCACGCTGGCCTTGCTGTCCTCAAACTCGCTCAGGCGGGTCTTATAGACCTGATGCTGGTCCGTGAAGAACATGATCTCCGCGCCGTTGGTGGTCTCAAAGGTCTGGGACAATCCGTCCCCGTCCTTGTACTTCTGGTCCGCCGCCATTCGCAAAGAGGCGGGGGTGATCTTCTTGAAGTACCCCTCCCTGGAGAGGAACACATGGACGGAGTAGTCCTCCACCTGAGCCTCCTCCACATAGGTCTCGATCTCGTGGCTGTACACGATGGAGGTTCGGCGGGGCTCGCCGTATTTCTTGGCGGCGGAGAGGCCGAAGACGTGGTCGTCTTCATTGATGGTGCCGCCCACGGCGCAAAGGCTGTTGTGGCAGTTGGTGAGCACATACGGAATGGGGAATTTCTCCAGACCGGACGCACGGGCCGTCTGGATGATGCCCACAAAGGTGATGTCATGGCTGGCCATGGCGTCAAACTTGATCTTCAGGTTTTCGGCATCGCCGCTGGTGTTGTGGGCCTGCAGAATGCTGTAGGCCATGGTGCCGGTCTTTGCGTTCTCGATGGCTGCGGCATCAAAGCCCTTTGCTGCCAGTGCGGCGCTTGCTTCGCCGTCTGCAGGCACCCATTCACCGCGGGCATAGTATGCGCCGCCGGTGCTGCATTTGATCATATCCAACATCTCGATTCGCCTCTCTTTTTGTATTTTCCCGCCCGCCGCAATTGCGGGCATTGCCCCGGCAGTGCGGCTATTCATCCCGAAAACAGCTGTCCTCTTAGCCTTCACCCCTTGGGGGGAAGCCATTAAGCAAACCAGCTTTTCAAAGACTTATAACCCCTGCCCTGTTACGGCAAAGCCGTATTTATTTGTTATTATAGCATGAAAGGGCGAAAAGAGAAAGCATTTTTTATGAACCCTTACTGCACCTTTGCGGCGGCTTCCTGCTGCTTTTCCTTTTGCAGTCTGCGGAACACCACAAAATAGGCCGGGATCAGGAAGAAGCAGGCAAAGAGCCATGCCACCGGGCTTGCGATGCAGGCGGCAAAGTAGCCCCACAGCGGCACGAACCAGAAGCCCACCATGGCGCGGGCAATCATCTCAGCCACACCGGCAAACATGGCAAGGCCGGAGTGCCCCAGACCCTGAATGGTGTAGCGGTAGATGATAAGCACTGCCAGCGGGATGTAGAACACACTGTTCCAGAAGATGAAGTCCTGCGCATTGGCCATAATGGCGGTCTCGCCTGCGTCCAGGAACAGGCCGATCAGGGGCTTGTCCAGCACGCGCAGGATGAGGAAGGAGGCCACGCTGTACACGCAGCCGATGCCCAGTGCGGTGTTCACGCCGCGGTTCACGCGGCCCAGATCCTTCGCGCCCATATTCTGGCTGGTGTAGGTGGTCATGGCGGTGCCGATGCTCTCCAGCGGCACGCTGAGGAACTGCGCAGCCTTGCCGCCGGCGGTCTGCGCCGCCACGATATCGCTGCCCAGACCGTTCACCGCGCCCTGCAGCACCACGCTGCCGATGGCAGTAATACTGCACTGCAGACCCATGGGGAGGCCCATGGCGCAAAGCTTTGCGCAGTGCGGAGCGCTGATGCGCCCTTCTTCCTTATTCCAGCGCAGTTCCGGGTAGTGGCGCATGATGTAAATAAGGCTGCCGATGCCTGCCACAGCCTGACTGAACACGGTGGCAAAAGCCGCGCCGAACACGCCCATGTTGAACAGGATGATGCAGGCAAGGTCCAGCCCGATGTTCAGCACGCTGGCCACCAGCAGGAAATACAGCGGGCGCTTGCTGTCGCCCAGTGCACGCATCAGGGCGCTGGTCACATTATAAAGCAGCGTGAAGGGGATGCCTGCAAAAATGGTGCGGATATAGATATCCGCAAGGTCGATGATATCGGCCGGGGTGTTCGTCCACACCAGCACCAGTCGGGTCATAGCCACCGTAACGATGGTGAGCACCGTGGCAAAAGCGATGGACAGCCACACGGTATTGGCGGTGTAGCGGCGCATCTCGTGGTGGTCGTGGGCGCCGAAGGTCCATGAGATGGGGATGGAAAAGCCGCAAGCAATGCCGTTGACAAAGCCCAGCACCAGATAGTTCAAACCGCCCACACTGCCTACCGCCGCCAGTGCTTCCACGCCCACGAACCGCCCCACGATGATGGTATCGGCCAGATTGTAGAACTGCTGGAACAGGCTGCCCAGCATCAGCGGCACAGCAAAGGCAAGCAGCAGCTTCAGCGGACTGCCCTGCGTCATATCTTTGGTCATGGAAATATACCTCCTGCCCACACAAAAAAGATGGATGTTCGCATTTTTGCCGTAGACACAATCATGCTCAGCCAGTATTCAGACGAGAGTGTAGCTGCCGTATTATATTATAGCCGAGGCGGGCGCATTTTACAAGATTTGCATTGCATCAACATTTCCAAATTTTTGCCGCAAGAATTGGTGATTTTGCTTATTCTCCGTAATGCGAAAGGAACTGTTTGGTGCGCTCCTCCTGCGGGTGCTCAATGAGCTGCTTGGCAGGGCCTTCCTCCACCACCACGCCGCCATCCATGAACATGATGCGGTCGGCCACGTCACGGGCAAAGTGCATCTCGTGGGTCACGATGATCATGGTGGTCTTGCGGTCGGCCAGCTCCCGCAGCACCCGCAGCACCTCGCCGGTCAGCTCCGGGTCAAGGGCGCTGGTGGGCTCGTCAAAGCAGAGGATGTCCGGGTGCAGCGCCAGCGCACGGGCAATGGCCACCCGCTGCTGCTGCCCGCCGGAAAGCTGGTGCGGGTAGTGGTCTGCCCGCTCCGAAAGCCCCATCTGCGCCAGCAGTTCCCGCGCCTGCTGTTCCAGCCGGGCGTGCACCGCCTTTTTGTTGGCGCGGTAGTCCGGGCGCTCCTTTGCCAGCAGCTCCCCTGCCAGCATCACGTTCTGCAGCGCCGTATACTGCGGGAAGAGGTTAAAGTTCTGGAACACCAGCCCGAAGTGCAGCCGCTTTTTGCGGATCTCGCTCTCCCGCTGGGTAGCGGGGTCGGCGGCGTCCCACATGGTCTCGCCGTTCACCCGGATGCAGCCGGTGTCCGGCCGCTCCAGAAAGTTCAGGCAGCGCAGCAGGGTGGTTTTGCCGGAGCCGGACGAGCCGATGATGGCCAGCGCCTCGCCCTGCTCTAAGGTAAGAGAAATATCTTTTAAGACCTTTGTATCTCCGAAATTTTTGCCAATGCCGGAGGCTTCCAGTAATGCCATATTCTTAAAAACCTCCTCAGCAGCGGAAATAATCCAGTTTCTTTTCAGCCCAGTTGAACAACAGGGTGAGCGCGCCTACAAACACAAGGAAGAACAGCGCCGTGGAGAACAGCGGCCAGATCAAGCCCTTTGCGCTGTACTCCTTGGCCATCATGATGATCTCCTTGTTGGCGATGGTGTTTGCCAGCGAGGTGTCCTTGACAAGGGTGATGATCTCGTTGCCCATGGGCGGCAGGATGCGCTTGACCACCTGCAAAAGGGTGACCTTGAAAAAGATCTGCGTGCGGGTCATGCCCAGCACCTGCCCGGCTTCGGTCTGCCCTTTGGGCACGGCCTCGATGCCGCCGCGGTAGATCTCGGAAAAATAGCAGGCGTAGTTGATGGCAAAGGCCACCACCGCCGCCACCATGCGGCCGCCGGAGCCGGAGGGCCACGGGTTATTCATGCCCAGCAGGCCGGGGCCAAGGTAGATGACGATGATCTGCAGCATCAGCGGCGTACCGCGGATGACCCAGACAAAAGTCTTTACCGCACCGGAAAGCAGCCTGCACCGGCTCATGGAGCCAAAGGCCACCACCAGCCCCAGCGGCAGCGCAAACAGCAGCGTAAGGGCAAACAGCTCACAGTTGAGCAGGAACGCGCCGGAAAGGCGCCCAAGGATCACAGACACAAAAACACACCCATCTATCGTTTTGTTTTACGCCCGGCTCAGTCGGCCAGCGCCAGCTCGTACTTCTCGGCCAGTGCCTGCATGGTGCCGTCAGCCTTCAACTCGTCAAAGGCGGCGTCCACAGCGGCGGCGGCATCACTGCCCTTGCGGAAGGCCACGCCGTACTCCTCGGCGTTCAGCTCGTCCACAATTTTCAGGCTTGCGTAGTCGGTGCCTTCACCGATCATGGCGTTGGCAAGGGTCAGGTCCAGCACAGCGGCATCTGCCGTACCGGCAGCTACTTCCATCAGGCAGTCGGTCTGCACGCTCTTGGAAATGTAGTCAGCCTTTGCAAGGTTCTCATCGCCCTGAATGGCAGCCTCACCGGCAGAACCGGCCTCGGCCACCACGGTCTTACCGGCAAGGTCGGCGGTGGAGGTGTAGGCGGTACCCTCCTTGACCACCACGACCTGTGCGTTCTTGGCGTAAGCCTTGGTGGTGGCGGTGTTGGCCATGATATCCTCGGTCAGGGTCATGCCGTTCCAGATGCAGTCGATGCTCTTGGCGTCCAGCTCCACCACCTTGGTGTCCCAGTTGATCTCTACGAACTCCGGCTCTACGCCCAGCTTTGCACACACCGCAGTGGCAAGTTCGGTATCAAAGCCGGTAAAGTTGCCGTCGGCATCGGTGTAGTTCATGGGCTCGTACACGGTGTAGCCGATGACCATTTTGCCCTTGCCCTTGATGTAGTCCAGATCGCTGCCCGCTGCGGAAGAAGCCGAACCGGCTGCACTGCCGGAAGCAGATGCCGCCGCAGAGGTGGATGCACCGCCGCCGCAGGCTGCAAGGCTCAGTGCCAGAGCACCGGCCAGAAATGCACTTGCAATACGCTTGAGTTTCATATCTTTTTCCTCCCATAGGGGACGTTCTGCGTCCCGCTTCCCTCTTGATTTACCATTTTACCGTGATAAAGTGGTAAACTGTGGTTATAGAATAGCGCGTTTGCCGCCGTTTTGCAAGAGGAAACCTGTATTTTTTGCACAATGCACTGCTTTGCCCCGCCTGTAAGCCCGCTTTTTGTGGGAAAGTGTGCACATACCCCTTCCGGCTTTGCGCCTGAGGGGGTATCCATAAAAAATCCCCCTGCACTTTTTGTGCAGAGGGACATCCTGTTTTTATGATTACTGCTCCGCCATGGCCTTCAGCACCGCCTTTTGCAGGTCGGTGACCGAGATGGTGCACAGCGCCTTCAGGTCGGCGTCTGTGCCGTCTGTGGAAAGTTTGCCGATCTCCACGGCGTTTTTGCCCTTCAGGTAGCCGCACCAGCCTGCGCTGTGCTCGTACCACTCCTTGCCCAAGGCGCTTGCACTGCGCATCCCGTAGCGGTCGCCCAGCTCGTTTTTGGTGTACACCGGCTCCCGCAGGGCAGACACGGTGCCGTCCGCGCTGACGGTCAGCTCCGGCTCAGTCATATCCCCGATGGCGCTGGTCACCCGGGCATTCTCGTCCATGGTCACCACTGCCAGCGTGATTTTTGCCTGTACTTGCGCGTCCTTGTCGTCTGTGCCCGCAAGCCCCTGCGGCATTTCTGCCACCTCTACGCCCAGCTTGACCGTATCACCCCGGGCAGCGCCCAGCACCTGCGCATTCTCGCAGGCGCGGACGACAGCATCCCGGTAACGGTCCACCGCGATGGTGCAGCCGGAGAGAAGGTCTGCATCTGTTGGCTTGCCGTCCGCATCCGTTTTCAGCTTCTTCACTTCGTCCGGAGTCTTGCCCTCAAGCCAGCTGCCAAAGGCATCTGCCTGCTCTGCCCAGCCCTTTTTCAGGCCGGACACCTCTGCCAGTGGGTAGTCCTTGCCCTTCTGGCGCTTGGTGCGGGTGTCGGTGGGGGTGGTCACTTTGCCGGTGCTGTCCGCACTGACTGAAAGCTCCAGCTCATCCAGTGTCACCCCAGCCAGCTTGCCGTCTGCATCCAGCAGCACGGCAGCCGCTACGGTGTGGATGTTGCCCGCACGGTCTGTGCCGGTCGTCTCGGTCAGGACCCCCAGCCCGGTGCGCCACGCCGCGCTTTGCGCTGCACTGCTGCCCACAGAGGTGCTGCCGCTCACAGAACCGGAGCTGCTGCCGGAGTTTCCCCCGCCGCAGCCGGTCAATGTCAGTGCTGCCGCCAGCGTGCAGCACAAAAACCAACGCGATGCCTGTTTCATATCGTCACATACGCTCCCTTTCCGTGCCTGCATTGCAGACGCAGGCTTTGGAGCTAGTGTGCCCCGCCGCGCGGGTTTTATGAGCAGATGTTTACATCAGCGGGCTTAACAGCCGCAGCACGCTGTCCAGCACCGTACCCACCAGACCGGTGCGGCAGTCCGCGCACTGCACCTCCCGGCACTGGTACAGGGTGCGGCGCACATCGTCCCGCAAAGCCAGCACCTGGCTATTTTGCAGCAGCAGCACCCCGCACTCGAAGTGCAGAAACATACTGCGGTAGTCCATATTGATGCTGCCCACCACCGCCGCGCGGTCATCACTGACGCAGCACTTGGCGTGGAGAAAGCCCGGAGTGTACTCGTAGATGCGTACCCCCGCCCGCAGCAGGGGCAGATAGTACGAGCGGCTCAGCCGGAACACCAGCTTTTTGTCCGGGATGCCCGGCAGCACCAGCCGCACATCCACCCCGCGCTTGGCGGCGTTGCGCAGCGCGTCCAGCATCTCCTCGCCGATGGCAAGGTAGGGCGTATAAAAATAAACGTACTGCTGTGATTGTGCCAGAATGTCCAGATAGACCGTTTCTGCCACCGGCTCCTCGTCCAGCGGGCTGTCTGCGTAGGGCTGTACTACTCCATCGCTGGCAGGCAGCACCGCAAGCTGCGGACGGAAGGTGCTGTAATCCTGCTCAAAGGGACGGAAGGCGTTCCAGAAATCCAGAAACATTACGGTAAAGTTCCACACCGCAGCGCCCTCGATGCGCAGACCCGCGTCCTTCCAGTAGCCGAAGCGGGTGATCGCGTTGATATATTCATCGGCCAGATTGATGCCGCCGGTGTAGGCTACTTTGCCGTCTATCACCACGATCTTGCGGTGGTCGCGGTGGTTCATCACCAGCGAGAGCAGCGGCACCACCGGGTTAAAGGGAATGCAGCGGATATGCGCCCGCTCCATGCGCACCACAAAGTCCTTGGGCAGACCCAGCAGGCTGCCGAAGTCATCGTAGATCAGCCTGCTGCACCACTACATGGCTGGTATAGTTTACCGGTACTGCCACATCTACTCCATATCCTACAGCCCAGCGGC
>ENA-UEQH01001197-UEQH01001197.1-human-gut-metagenome-genome-assembly--contig:-NODE-1197-length-10887-cov-3.031730_pt1 | contig 10887 bp, 9 predicted proteins | sample MGYA00242945_ERZ507943 | MGnify/ENA primary metagenome ERZ507943 (study PRJEB26167, sample SAMN06115418) | human gut metagenome | host: Homo sapiens | place: China:Hubei | collected 2015-03-06 | study... | reverse complement strand
ATATCTAAGGTTTCCAGAGTAAAGCTGATCTGCTCTGGGTAAGTCGGGGCCTAAGGCGAGGTCGAAAGACGTAGACGATGGATAACTGGCTGGAAAGAACCGAATTGCTGTTGGGCGCGGAGAAACTCGCGCTCCTGAAAAACGCCCACGTGCTCGTGGTCGGACTGGGCGGCGTGGGGGCCTACGCCGCGGAGATGATCGCCCGGGCGGGCGTGGGACGCATGACCGTGGCCGACGCCGACACGGTGAACGCGACGAACATCAACCGCCAGCTGGTGGCGCTGCACTCCACCGTCGGCCGTCCGAAATCCGAGGTGCTGGCCGAACGCCTGCGCGACATCAACCCCGAAATCGCACTCACGGTGGTCAATAAATATATCAAGGACGAGGAGACCTACACGCTGCTCGACGCCGCGCGCTACGACTACGTGGTGGACGCCATCGACACCCTCTCGCCCAAACTGGCGCTGATCGCCGCCGCATTGGAACGGGGACTGCCGCTGGTGAGCTCGATGGGCGCCGGGGCCAAGACCGATCCCACGAAGCTGGAGATCGCCGACATTTCGAAAACCCACCACTGCCCGCTGGCCCACATGCTCCGCAAGCGGCTCCACAAAATCGGCATCCGCCGGGGCTTCCGGGCCGTCTTCTCGCCCGAACCGATGCGCGAGGGAGCGATGATCCTCTGCGAGGAGCAGAACAAGAAGTCGAACGTCGGAACCATCTCCTACATCCCGGCGCTGTTCGGCATCGGATGCGCCTCGGTTGTCGTCAGGGATTTAATCGGAGAACTGGAGGGCTAAAAGCCCTCTTTCAGGGGCAGCGGACCGAATCCGCATTCGGAAACCAGGTCCGCGCTACCAACGAAAACTTACAAAAACAAAGGATATGCAACCGAACATCGTATTTCTGGACGAATACAGCCTCGGAGGCGCCGACCTCGGGTCCATCCGTGCGCTGGGCAACTACACGGGCTACGAGACGACGGCCCGCGAAGAGGTCGTCGAACGCTGCCGCGAAGCCGACGTGGCGATCACCAACAAAGTGGTTTTCCGCCGCGAAACCCTGCGGCAGCTGCCCCGCCTGCGGCTGATCTGCGCGGCAGCGACGGGCATGAACCACATCGACCTCGACGCGGCGGCCGAACAGGGCATTGCGGTCCGGAACGCCGTGGGATATTCGACCCACGCCGTGACGGAGACCACCATCGGCGCGGCCATCGGACTGCTGCGGCAGGTGGTCTATTACGACCGTTACGTCAAGAGCGCCTACGCCGGATCGTCCCGGCAATACCACTTCGGCCGCATGACCCACCAGCTCCACGGATCGAAATGGGGCATCGTCGGACTGGGCAACATCGGCCGCAGCGTGGCCCGCGTCGCCGAAGCGCTGGGATGCGAAGTCGCCTATACCTCCACTTCGGGCGTCGTGCGCGAGGAGCCCTACCCCGCCCTGCCGCTCGACGAACTGCTCCGGCGCTCCGACGTGGTGTCGATCCACGCCCCGCTGACCGACCGCACGCGCGGACTGATCGGCGCCCGGGAACTGTCGCAGATGAAGCCCTCGGCCATCCTCGTCAACGTCGCCCGCGGCGGCATCGTGGACGAAGCGGCGCTGGCCGCGGCCCTCGACGCCGGGAAACTGGCCGGAGCGGGCCTCGACGTTTTCGCGCACGAACCCCTCGAACCGGGCAACCCGCTGCTCGCGGTCCGGGAGCCGGACCGCCTGCTGCTTTCGCCCCACAATGCCTGGTCGCCCGTCGAGGCGGTCGAAGTGCTGGTGGAGTGCATTGCGCGGAATATCCGGGATTTCTATACTCCTCAAAACCAATAGCCGATGTCCCAGCCCGAACCCAACCTCACGGTCGTAATCCCGGTCCACAATGCAGCGCCCCACCTCGGCGCATGCGTGGAGAGCCTGCTGGCCCAGAGCTACACCGATTTCGAACTCATCCTGGTCGAAAACGGCTCGTCGGACGATTCGCGGGAACGCTGCGCCCGCGACGCCGCGGACCCCCCCGGGCGCATCCGCACCCTGACGCTCGACGAAGCGTCGGTCTCGGCGGCCCGCAATGCGGGCATCGACAACGCCCGCGGACGTTTCATCACCTTCATGGACGCCGACGACTGGGCCGAAAAGGAGTTTCTGGCCGAATTTTTCCGCGATCCCGCCCCAGGTCCGGGAACGATCGTCATGCAAGGCATACTGCTCGACTTTTCGGAGGCCGAGCCGCCGGGGCCGAACGAGGCGTTTTTCAGCTACGACGACGGGGTGCTCGCCATCGGTGACGATCCTTCGGCAGCCGTGGGACAGCGGTTTCTGCAGGACGGATGCAGCGTCTGCAAACTCTACCACACGGAGACGCTCCGCCGCCTCGGAATCCGCTTCATCGAACACCTCTGCTCCCGCGAAGACCACCTTTTCTTCTTCACCTGCATCAGCCGGATGCAGTCGGCCGTCTGGCGCAGCGGCGTCTACATGCACTACATGCGCCGCGGACGGAACACGCTCAGCACACGCCCCATGCCGGCCTGCGAACTCGTCGAGGCCGTCGAACGGCTCGACCGCTTCATCCCGCAGCTGGCCGAACGCTTCGGCATCACGGACAAGACATACCTCTTCGCCCTGCGGCAAAACCTGGTCCGCGACACGCTGCTACGGGCCGCAAACAACATCCGTTTCGGCGACCGCCGGAGCGTCCTCGGAGCCATTGCCGCCCGCCCGGAGCTGTTCGGCGCAGAGACCTACACGCCCCGCTGGCATCCGCTGCTGAAACGCCCGCTGCTCGACCGCATTCTGAAGGGAAGGGAGTGTTGCACGCTCCTCTATCTCCGAATCGCGCTGCGCAGGTCGTCGCTGCGCCTGCGCGGACGTTTTAACGCCTGAATCATGGACCGCAAACAACCTGTTTTCGACTTTCTCGACGCCCGCGGCATCCGCTACGAATGGTATGAACACCCCGAGGCCCCGACCATCGAAATCGCCCGCCAGTGGTGGCGCGACGACGGTTCGAAACACTGCAAGAACCTCTTCTTCCGCAACCACAAGGGCGACCGCCACTACCTCGTGTGTTTCGATTCGGAGCGGTCGCTGGCCATCCGCGACCTCGAAGCCCGCCTGCGCCAGGGCAAGTTGACGTTCGCCTCGCCCGAGCGCATGGAACGCTGGCTGGGACTGCGGCCCGGCTCGGTCTCGCCCTTCGGGCTGATCAACGACCCGGAGAACCACGTCCACCTGTTCCTCGACGTCAACCTGCGCGACTGCCCCGCCTACTCGTTCCACCCCAACGACAACCGCGCGACGGTGGTCATCCCGCAGGAGGAGTTTCTGAAATATCTCGCCGCCGTCGGCAACTCCTACGAATTCATCGAACTCTACTGAAACTAAAACCCCCGGCCTTCCGGCCGGGGGTTTTCGCAATGCAGGGAGCGGTTATTTCAGCTCGACGAGCGCTTTGCCCGTCATTTCGGCAGGCTGCTCCAGCCCCATCAACTTCAGCACCGTGGGGGCCACGTCGGCCAGAATGCCGTCGTGAACCGATTTCACGCGGTCCGAAACCACCACGATGGGCACGGGATTCAGCGAGTGCGCCGTATTGGGCGTGCCGTCGGGATTCAAAGCGTTGTCGGCATTGCCGTGGTCGGCGATCATCACCACCTCGTAGCCGTTGGCCTTGGCCGCCTCGACGACCTCGGAAACGCACTTATCGACAGCCTTCACGGCCTTTTCGATGGCCTCGTAGACGCCCGTGTGGCCCACCATGTCGCCGTTGGCGAAATTCAGGCAGATGAAGTCGAATTTCTTCTCGCCCAGCGCCGCAACCAGCTTGTCGGCGACCTCCGGGGCCGACATCTCGGGCTGGAGATCGTAGGTCGCCACCTTGGGCGAAGCGACGAGGATACGCTCCTCGCCCGCGAACTTATCCTCGCGGCCGCCGTTCAGGAAGAACGTCACGTGGGCGTATTTCTCGGTCTCGGCGATGCGCAGCTGCTTGAGGCCCTGCGCCGAAACGTACTCGCCGATGGTGTTGGGCACGTTCTCCTTGTCGAAGAGAATGTGCAGGCCCGTGAACTTGGCGTCGTAAGGAGTCATGCAACAATAGTAGAGCGGCATGGTGTGCATTCCCTCGGCGGCCATATCCTCCTGCGTCAGCACGATCGTCAGCTCCTTGGCGCGGTCGTTGCGGTAGTTGAAGAAGATCACCAGATCGTTCGGGCGGATCGTGCCGACGGGCTGTCCGTTCTCGTCGATATGCACGACGGGCTTGATGAACTCGTCCGTCACGCCCTCGTCATAGGATTTCTGCACGGCAGCGACCATATCCGACGCATGTTCGCCGACGCCGTTCACCAGCGCGTCGTAAGCCACCTTCACGCGCTCCCAGCGTTTGTCGCGGTCCATGGCGTAGTAACGGCCGATCACCGTCGCCACCTTGCCCGTCGATGCGGCCATGTGCTTTTCGAGGTCGGCGATGAATCCCTTGCCGCTGTGCGGGTCGGTGTCGCGGCCGTCCATAAAGCAATGCACGAAGGTATTCTCGATCTTATACTCGGCGGCGATGTCGCAGAGCTTGAAAAGGTGCTCCAGCGACGAGTGCACGCCGCCGTCCGACACGAGACCCATGAAATGCACGTTCACGCCGTTCTTTTTGGCGTATTCGAACGCGGCCTTCACCTCGGGATTCTGCATGATCGAGTTGTCGCGGCAGGCGCGGTTGATCTTCACGAGGTCCTGATAGACGACGCGACCGGCGCCGATATTGAGGTGGCCAACCTCCGAATTGCCCATCTGTCCGTCGGGCAAACCGACGTTCTCACCGTCGGTGCGCAGTTCGGCATGGGGGTATTTCGCGGTCATGGCCGAGATGTATTCGGGATGGACGGTCGAAATCACGTCCGCCTTGTCATGACGGCCGTTTCCCCAGCCGTCGAGGATCATTAAAAGAACCTTGTTGTTGCTCATATCCTTCGATTTTTAATTTTTAATTCTCAATTGAGTTGATTGCAAATCAGCTCCACGGCCTTGTCGATGGCGGCCTGCAATCCGTCGGCGTTCTTGCCGCCGGCGGTCGCAAAGAAGTTCTGGCCGCCGCCGCCGCCCTGCATCAGCTTCGCGGCCTCACGCACGACAGCCCCGGCATTCACGCCCTGAGCCGTGATCTCGTCGCCCAGCATCACCGTCAGCGTCGGCTTCTCCTCCCAGACGGAACCGACGACGAAAACCAGCTTCGGAGAGCGCTGGCGCAGGTTGTAGGCCAGGTCTTTCACGAAATCGGGACGGCGGTCGATCTGCGTGGCGAAAATCTGCATGCCGTGGCGCTCGGGCGTCGAAGCGATGATCTTGTCGGCCCACTGCGCCACCTGCTCGCGGCGCATGGTCTCGACCTCCTTCGACAGCGTTTCGTTGCTTTCGAGCATCTTCTTCACGGCCTGCACGACCTGCGGGTTATTGAGGTATTCGGCGACGTTGCGCATCGTATCCTCGGCGGCGTAGATGATCTTCTCGGCCTGCTCGCCCGTGACGGCCTCGATGCGGCGCACGCCGGCCGAAATGGCGCTCTCGGAAAGGATCTTGAAGAAGCCGATGTTGCCCGTCGCGCTGGTGTGCGTACCGCCGCACAGCTCGACCGACGTTCCGAAGCGCACCATGCGGACCTTGTCGCCGTATTTCTCGCCGAAGAGCATCATCGCACCGCATTTCTCGGCCTCCTCCTTGGTCGCCTCGCGGTTCTCCACGAGCGGATGGTTGGCGCGGACGGCGCGGTTGACGAGCCTTTCGACCTCGCGCAGCTCCTCGGGCGTAACCTTCTGGAAATGCGAGAAGTCGAAGCGCAGGATTTCGGGCGTCACCATCGAACCCTTCTGCTCGACGTGCGTGCCGAGCACCTTGCGCAGCGCCTCGTGCATGAGGTGCGTGGCGGTGTGGTTGTTGGCCGCAGCCTGCCGCTTCTCGGGATCGACCCTGGCGGTGAATTCGGCCGCGGGGTTCTCGGGAAGCTCCCTGACGATATGGATGATGAGTCCGTTCTCCTTCTCGGTGGCCACGACCGCGATGCGCTCGTTGGCGCTCTCGATGAAGCCGATGTCGCCGATCTGACCGCCCGAATTGCCGTAGAACGGCGTGCGGTCGAAGACCAGCTGGTACGAAGTCTTGCCTTTCGAGGTCACACGGCGGTAGCGGGCGATGCGGACCTTCTCGGTCAGCGTGTCATAGCCCGTGAAGACGCTCTCCTTGATGGGGATCAGCTCCACCCAGTCGTCGGTATCGACGGCCGCGGCGTTGCGCGAACGCTCTTTCTGGGCCTGCAACTCCTTCTCGAAAGCCGCGAGGTCCACGCCGACGCCCTGCTCGCGGGCGATCAGCTCCGTGAGGTCGATCGGGAAGCCGAACGTATCGTAAAGCTCGAAAGCCTCCTTGCCGGAGATCAGTTCGCGGCCCTCTTTCCGCGTGCGCTCGACGACGCCGTCCAGCAGGTTGATGCCCGTGGCCAGCGTCCGCAGGAACGACGCCTCCTCCTCCTCGATAACCTTCTCGATAAGTCCCTGCTGCGCCTTCAGCTCGGGGAACTGGCCGCCCATCTGCTCCACCAGTCCGGGGACCAGGCGGCAGAGCGTCGGCTCGGTGAAGCCGAGGTAGGTATAACCGTAACGCACGGCGCGGCGCAGGATGCGGCGGATGACGTAACCCGCCTTGACGTTCGACGGCAGCTGGCCGTCGGCGATCGAAAAGGCGATGGCCCGCAGGTGGTCGGCGATCACGCGCATGGCCACGTCGGCCTTGGCGTCCTCGCCGTATTTCTTGCCCGACATCGCCGCGATACGGCCGATCGTGGGCTGGAAAACATCGGTGTCGTAGTTCGACTTCTTGCCTTGCAGGATCATGCACAGGCGCTCGAAGCCCATGCCCGTATCGACGTTGCGCGCCGGAAGCTCCTCCAGCGAACCGTTGGCCTTGCGGTTGAACTGCATGAAGACGAGGTTCCAGATCTCGATCACCTGCGGATGGCTCATGTTGACCATCTCGCGGCCCGGCTTCAGGGCGATTTCCGCCTCGTCGCGCAGGTCGAAGTGAATCTCCGAGCAGGGGCCGCAGGGACCCGTCTCGCCCATCTCCCAGAAGTTGTCGTGCTTGTTGCCGCGGATGATGTGGTCCTCGGGCAGGAACTGTTTCCAGTAGTCGTAAGCCTCCTGGTCGAACGGCACGCCGTCCTCCTCCGAGCCCTCGAACACCGTGGCGTACATCCGCTCGGCGGGCAGCTTATACACGTCGTGCAGCAGCTCCCAGGCCCACTCGATCGCCTCCTTCTTGAAGTAGTCGCCGTAGGACCAGTTGCCCAGCATTTCGAACATCGTATGGTGGTAGGTGTCGTGTCCGACCTCCTCCAGGTCGTTGTGCTTGCCCGAGACGCGCAGGCATTTCTGCGTATCGGCCGCACGCGGATATTTGCGGGGAGCGTTGCCCAGGAAGATGTCCTTGAACTGGTTCATGCCCGCGTTGGTGAACATCAGCGTCGGGTCGCCCTTCACGACCATCGGGGCCGAAGGCACGATAACGTGGCCCTTCGACTCGAAGAAGTCGAGAAAAGCCTGACGAATTTTATTTGACTCCATGATATATTGATTTATCCTATTTTTCCGTTATTCAATTCGGGTTGCAAAATTACACATTTTAAACTAAATTTGCATCTTATTAAAGAGTTTTTTCCGCGATGGGGCAAAAAGGACACGGATTCGATACCGGGGCGCTGCGGGCCGGCGCGGGGGAGCTGACGCACGAAGCGCAGGCACTCACGCGCGATGTGATGACGGCCCCGTTCCAGCTGCGCACCTACCGTCTGATCCGCAAGATTCTGATCGGTTTCATCCTCGTCTCGATCGCCAACGTCGTCTTCTCGTATTTCTTCTACACGCCCAAGATGTACCGCATCCTGCGCGACAACCGCGAAACGGTCATCAAGTACCGCATCCTCCAGGACCGCATCCGCAGCGCCCAGCAGCGCGTCGATGAAATACGCCACCGCGACAACTACGTCTACCGGTCGCTTTTCTCGACCGACACGCTCTCGATCCCGGGGGTGTGGCAGCCCTACCCCGACTCGAAATACGCCGCGATGGCCGAGGACGAATACGCCCCGCTGATGATCGGGACGTGGCGGCAACTCGACGCGCTGGCCCGCACGATCTATCTCGAATCGGTGTCGTTCGACGAATTGCAGCAGTTCTCGAAGAACAAGGAGCAGCTCTCGGCAGCCGTCCCGGCCATCTGGCCCATCGACCGCTCGGCGCTGCACAACAACCACATCGGCGCCTTCAACATGCGGCGCATGCACCCCGTGCTGGGGTATATCCGCCCCCACAGGGGCATCGACCTGGGATGCGACCGCGGCACGCCGGTCTACGCCACGGGCGACGCCGTGGTGGAGGCGGCCTCCACCGGCGGCAACGGCGGCTACGGGCACATGGTGCTGCTGAACCACGAATTCGGCTACAAGACCCGCTATGCGCACCTGAGCAAGATCCTCGTGCAGCCGGGCGAACGGGTCGTCCGCGGGCAGATCATCGCCGAGACGGGCAACACGGGCATCTCCTCGGGCCCCCACCTCCACTACGAGGTGATCCACAAGGGCGTGCCCGTCAATCCGATCAACTACTTCAACCGCAACATGACCTCCGAAGAGTACGAACAACTCATGGAGAACATGCGCGAAACCAATTTCGAAAAGCTGTAAGATGGCAGGGAAAAAGGATCTCGAAAAGCTCCGCCGGCGCAAACGCCGCAAGCAGCGCATCATCCGCGCCACGGTCCACGCTTTCGTGTGGCTGGGGATGGCGGTGCTCTACTATCTGGGGTTCTCGATCTTCTTCGACACGCCGTTCGAATACCGGCTCAAACACTCGACCGACCGCCTGCGCCGCGAATACACCGAATTGGCACAACGTTACGATTCGCTGCAAATGGTCCTCGGCAATCTCAACGACCGCGACCGCAGCGTCTTCCGCACGCTTTTCGAATCGGAGCCCTACGACTTCAATTCGGAGTCCGAACGGCGCCAGTCGGCGACCTACGAGAAGATCATCGGCCGCTCGACGCGCCAGCTCAAACGCGAACTGCGCGAAGGGGTCGCGGCGATGGAGAGGCAGCTGGACGAACTCAACGGCACCTACCTCGAATTGCAGGGTCTCATCGACTCGGCGGGCAGCGGATGCAACAACATCCCCTCGATCCAGCCGGTCATCAACAAGCAGCTGACACTGCTCACAGCCTCCTACGGCATGCGCATCCACCCCTTCTACAAGACCCTGCAATCGCATCAGGGCGTCGATTACACCATTCCCGAAGGGTCGCGCGTCTTCGCCACGGCCGACGGCGTGGTGCGCGACGTGGCGCTGCGCAACTCGACGCAGGGGCAGACCGTGGTGATCGACCACGGCAACGGCTACGAAACTTCGTACGGCCATCTCTCGAAAATCCACGTCCGCAAGGGCCAGAGCGTGCGGCGCGGCGACATCATCGCCCTGTCGGGCGACACGGGTCTCTCGCTGGCCCCCCACCTCCACTACGAGGTGCGGCTCGACGGCATGCGCGTAGACCCGATCCACTACTTCTTCATGGAACTTTCGCCCTCGGAATACCAACGCCTGATGCGCATCGCGCAGTCGGGCATGCAGTCTTTCGACTAACCCGGCTAAGAGCCGGGATTCAGGCGGCAACGAGCCTTTGGAACAATCATAGCCGGATACACGCCTTCGACCGAATAGTAAACCGAAAAATGGAAAATTCTGAAATCCGCCTTATTCTGCTCGATTTCGACGGCACGCTGGCCGACACCCGGCGGGCCAACACGCTGGCCTATGTCGCGGCCCTGGGCGAAGCCGGCTACAAGCTCACCGAAGAGGAGTACGCCGCGCACTATTTCGGCATGCGGTGCGACGAGTTCCTGACCCGGCTGGGGATCGCCGACGCTGCCGAACGCGAGCAGATACGGCTGCGCAAAATCGCCCTCTACCCCTCGTTTTTCGACACCGTGCGTCTGAACGTCCCGCTGTGGGAGTTCTGCCGGCAGTTCCGCGCCGACGGCGGCCGCGTGTGGGTCGTCTCCACGGGCAGCCGGGAGAATATCGACAACGTGATCGCCCATCTGGGCATCGGCGGCGGGCTCGACGGCATTCTCTCGGGCGCCGATGTGGAGCGTCCGAAACCCGCTCCGGACTGTTTTCTGGAGGCCATGCGCCGCGAAGGCTGCACGCCGCGCGAGACGCTGATCTTCGAGGATTCGCCGATCGGCATCGAGGCGGCGCGCCGCAGCGGAGCGTCGTATTTCACGGTGAAATTGTAGACTTAAATCTTAGAGGCACTCCGATCCCGACTCGATGCCGGAGCCGTTAAGCGACGGACCGGCTAAAAGCGCGAGCGGAGGGGACGGGGCGCGTGCGCCCCCGCGAATAGTCGCCCGGAGCCAGCGTTAGACGGTTCGTCGCAGGCGAAGGCATCCGTCGGGGAGTTTTTGGTACTTTTTGCGGAAAAAAGTACATGAAATCCCGCGGCCGCAGGCCGCAAAAACTACCTTTTGCAAATCAGATTGAAATCGCAGAACTTGCAGGTATCGGCATCCTCACACTGGCGGAACGGCACCGTGGGATCGTACAATTCGGCGAGGGTCTCGCCCACGAGCTCCCCGAAACGTTCGGCGCAGAACGTGTAGCCAGCCGAGCGTCGTATTTCGTGGTGAAACTCTGACCGGGAAAAAAGGCGGAAGCCCGGAGAATACCTTTACGGATATATCGCTGTCACCATAGGGTTTATTCCCGCAGCCTCCGCCAAAAATCAGCTTTCGGAAAGCGTTCGCCCCGCTGCAAACAAAACGCGGACGGAATTCCGTGATCGTAC
>ENA-UEQH01001196-UEQH01001196.1-human-gut-metagenome-genome-assembly--contig:-NODE-1196-length-10900-cov-4.794881_pt1 | contig 10900 bp, 10 predicted proteins | sample MGYA00242945_ERZ507943 | MGnify/ENA primary metagenome ERZ507943 (study PRJEB26167, sample SAMN06115418) | human gut metagenome | host: Homo sapiens | place: China:Hubei | collected 2015-03-06... | reverse complement strand
GACACGGTGGATCAGAAGTTTTTGGACGAGATCGTTCACCTGCTGGGGCTGGAAGATAAACTGAAAAATATGCCGAACAATCTTTCCGGCGGACAGCAGCAGCGTGTGGCTATCGCCCGCGCCTTGATTACCAAACCGGCTATCGTGCTGGCCGACGAGCCGACCGGCAACCTTGACAGCAAGACCAGCGCCGAGGTGCTGGGGCTTATCAAGCGCACCAGTGCGGAGTTCCGGCAAACTGTTGTGATGATTACGCACAATGACGACATTGCCCGCCTTGCAGATCGGATTGTCCGCATTGAGGACGGAAAGATTGTGGAGTAAGGAGGTGGCAGGCTATGACATGGCCTTTTGAAAATGATACCAGCGGCATAGTAAAGCGCATATCAAACCGCAGTATATCGGCAAATCGAAAAAGAAATATCTTTATTATTTTGACGATTGCACTTGCCAGCGCATTGCTATCTGCTATTGTCCTCTATGGCTTTGGGGTTATGCAGGAAACGCAGAACCGCAACCAAAAAACAGCGCAGATTATGTATCATGCGATTTCTGAACAACAGGGACAGGAACTATACAAGCAAGAAGAAATTGCGTGGGTTGGGGAATTTTTTAACGCATTTTCTGAACAGGTAAACCATTCAACCGTGAATTTTACTTATGCAAATGCAGATATGCTAAAATCCCAAAGTATGCCCTATTCGGGAGATTTACCAGCTTTGGAGAATGAAATTGTAGTGCAAGAATCCTTTTTGGATAGTTTGGGCTATTCAAATGAATTGGGACAGACAATTCAAATCCCCTTTTCTGACGGCACTACCCATGATTTCAAATTGACGGGAATCTTAGATGTGAAAACCGGCGATATTGGGCGCTATACAGCCATTATATCGAAAGAATTAGTAAGACAGCAGTATGGCGACGAGGGCATGAACGGTTATATCGTAAAAGGCATTGGCGGCTTTTACTATGTAAAAACGCCGGATGGCATCGTGGAGTGCAAACCCCGCGGCATCTTCCGCAAACAGAAGATCACCCCCGTGGCAGGGGATGAGGTGACGCTGGAGACCGAGAATGACGCAGCGGTCATTGCGCAGATCGAGCCCCGCAAAAATGTTTTTGTGCGCCCGCCGGTGGCAAATCTGGATGTGCTGTTCCTTGTGGCCAGCACCACCCAGCCTACCCCCAGCACGCTGGTTCTGGATAAGCTTTCGGCCATTGCGGTGGATAAGGGCGTACAGCCGGTGGTGGTGTGTACCAAAAGCGACCTTGCCGAGGCGGATTTTCTGGCAAATGCCTATGCAAAGTCCACCCTGCCGTTTATCCGCATCGACTACGAAAGCGGTGCAGGTCTGGACGAAGTAAAGCAGTGGATCAACAGCAGATTGTGCGCTTTCTGCGGCAACTCCGGTGTGGGTAAATCCACCCTGTTGAACGCATTGCTGCCGGACGCCGCCCGCGAGACCAGCGCCATCAGCCAGAAGTTGGGACGCGGCCGCCACACAACCCGTGAGGTGACCATCTTTGAAGCCTACGGCGGACGCATTGCCGACACGCCGGGCTTTGCCAGTCTGGAGGCGAATCGTGCCGGGTTCATCCCCAAGGAGAATCTGGAGCACGCCTTCCCGGAGTTCGGGCCTTATCTGGGGCAGTGCCAGTTTACCGGCTGCTCCCACCGCAGCGAAAAAGGCTGTGCTGTGCGGGCTGCGCTGGCAGAGGGCAAACTTTCCCAGACCCGGTACGACAGCTACTGCGCCATGTACGACGAGGTAAAGGATGTCAAGGACTGGCAGCGCCCGAAAGTGTAATACGGAAGGAAGAATGAGATGTCCCGTTGTGTGATCCTTTCCGCCTGCCCGGTGCAGCCGGAATTTAAGCGCTTGCTGCGCAGCGATGATTTTATCATTGCCTGCGATGCGGGCTACCGCAACTGCGAACGGCTGGGCTGCAAGCCGGATATCATTGTAGGCGATTTTGATTCCGCTCCCTGTCCGCAGCAGAATGCGGACGATATCGTCGTTTTACCCCACGTCAAGGACGACACCGATACCGAGTATGCCGCAAAGCTCGCGGCGCAAAAGGGCTTTGACGAGGTGCTTTTGCTGGGCGCACTGGGCGGCAAGCGGGTGGAGCACACCCTTGCAAACCTGTGCACCGGCCTTGGGCTGGAGCAGCGCGGCATCCGCGCTGCCTTGCAGGACGAGCGCTCCCGCATCACCTTTGTGCTGCCGGGCGAGAGCCGCCGCTATCCCAAGGAGGAGTTCTTCTACTTCTCCGCCTTCCCCATGGAGGGACGCGCCGAGGGCGTGTATGAAAAAGGCTCCTTCTATGAGTTAGAGGATGCCGTGCTCACAGCAGGCTATCCGCTGGGCGTGAGCAACGAATATGCCGAAGGATCGGACTGCATCACCATCAGCACACGGCAGGGCGCGCTTGTGGTGGTGGAGACCATCGCAGATTAAACCTCTTCCCGGAACATTTTTGCCCGTCAGACGCTATAATGGGGTAAACATGAGCGAAAGGCGGGGTGGAGATGCAGGTAGTGGTCATTCGCAGCCCGAAAGCGCTGTGCGGCATTCTGCGCAAGCTGTTCGGCATCCGCAAAGAGAACTGAATCCAAAAAAGGCCGGTGTGTGGCAAAGCTGCTGCACACCGGCCTTTTACTGCCGGCATACCGTCGCCTGCTGCCGCATACACTCTTACGGAAACGGACAGGGAAAGGAGCACACTGCACATGGAACTGAAGATATTCCGGGACACGCTGCCGCAAGGCGGGGCAGGCTGTACCGTAAAAGCAGAACTTCCGCTGGAGACCGATATCCGTATCTCGGATGACCTGCCGCCGGTGGGTAAGCTGGTCAAGTGCTTTGTCCGCCCGGTTGTTCTGCAGCGGCAGTTGCAACCGGGCAGACTTACCTTAGAGGGCTATCTGCGCTGCACGGTGTTTTACCAGAGCGAAGCAGAAAAAGACCTGTGCCAGACCGAGCAAAAGCTGCCCTTCACCCGGCAGCTGGAACTGCCGGAGCTTACCTTTACGGCATGGACAGCCGTGGTGGAAGGGCAGACGGAGTACCTCAACACCCGCGCGGCAGACCCGCGCCGTATCGAGGTGCGGGGCGCCTATGGGCTGGTGGTCACGGTGCATACCCAGTGCAAGACCGAGGTGATCACCGCACTGGCAGATGGCGGCATCGAGCAGCAGCTGCGTACATTGCAAGGCGTGCGCAGTGTAGCTGTGCTGGATAAGCTTGTTACCTTAGAGGGAGAGCTTGTCTTTGCAAAGCCCCCCGCGGCTGTACTGGATATTACCGGCAACGCCTGTGTGGCAGAGGTAAAGCTGCTTGCCGGTAAAGCTGTTGTCAAGGGGGAACTGCGGGTGCAGTGTGCATGGCGGGCAGAAGGGGACACTGCCCTGCAAAGTCAGGCGGCGGCACTGCCCTTCCAGCAGGTAATAGATTTAGAGGGCATCACCGAGGACTGCCACTGCCTGTGTGTGGCAGAGCCGGTGGGCTTTACCCTGTCGCAGGCAGAAAGCGCCGCCGCCCAGCTGACGGCAAATGTCATGCTGCACCTGCGGGCATGGCGCAGCTATCAGCTGCAAGTGGCAGTGGATGCTTTTTCCACCCGGTTTGAAACGGAACTCACACCGCAGCCACTCGTCACAGAGCAGTTGCTCTGCACCCTGAACGATACCGCCACCGCCACAGGCTCCGGACCTCTTCCGGATGCAGGGGCGCAGCTGCGGGCCTGTTTTGTGCACTACGGCCCCCAACAGACCGTCCAAAAAGGGGAGGGCTGGGTGCTTGCCGCCAAAGCAGTGGTAACTGCCCTTGCAGAGAACACCCTCGGCGAGCTGGAAAGCTACGAAAAAACCTTGGAGGTCGCTGTCCCGCTGCCCATCACGTCGCCGGAGGGAACAGTGCTTGTGTCGGAATGCTGGTTGAGCACTGAGAACGTGCAATGTACCTGTGCGGGCGGTACGCTGGAGGCTACTATCACAGTGCGGGCAGAGGGCACGATTTTAGGCTGCACCACCAGCCCGGTCATCGGCAGCATCACCCTTGGCGACCCGCTGCCCGATACCGACCCCGAGATTGCTCTGCGTATCTACTACGCACAGGCCGGAGAGGAGGTGTTTGCAGTGGCCCGGCGGTTCCATGTAGCCCCGGCGCAGATTCTTGCGGCGAATCAGCTGGAGGAGGAACTTGCCTGTCTGCCGCAGGCACAGCGGTTGCTGATCCCGGTCACCTGAGCTGCAAACTTAACTGTACCCCTTTCCCGGATGGCACAAGCTGCCGCACCGGGGAGGGGCTTTTTTGTTCGTACTGCGTAGAAAACACAACGCAAAGAATTACTGATTAAGCCGGCAAAGGAAATTGAAAAACAGAACGAATCAACGTTATAAAATATAATGAGTATACGTTTAGTATCTTGCGCTAGTGATTAAAAATCAACATTTGATGTGTACTGATATCGATTTCAACGTACGAGAGCACTTTAAAAATACGATTTGTATTTAGCGCTTTGCAGACCATCCATGGATGTGGTATACTAAGGAAGATACAAATGCAAACGACTACCGCTCGGCTGCTGTGTCCGGTGTACAGCACTGTTTCTGCCGGGAAAGCAGCACGGCGGGCGGCAAAATGATATCGCGGGAGAGTGGAATATTTGGAACTGGAACAGGCAAAAAAGCGTGTGAAAGAACTGCGCGCAATTATTGAGAAAAACAACCGGCTTTACTACGATCAGGATGCGCCGGAGCTGGAGGATTTTGAATACGATGCCCTGACGCGGGAGTTGAAGGAACTGGAAGCACGATTTCCCCAGCTGGTCACAGCGACATCGCCCACCCAGAAGGTGGGTGGCACCGCCAGCAGCAAGCTGCCCAAGGTGACCCATGCCGTCAAGATGGAAAGTCTGCTGGATGCGTTTTCCTTTGACGAGCTGCGGGACTTTGACCGCCGCGTACGCGAGGCCGGAGTAGAGCCGGAGTATGTCGTGGAGATCAAGATCGATGGCCTTTCCTGCAGCTTGGAGTATGAGAATGGACAGCTTGTCCGCGCCTCCACCCGCGGTGACGGCGTGGTGGGTGAGGACGTCACCGCAAATGTGCGCGCCATCCGCAGCATCCCTAAGACCCTTAAAGATGCACCGGAGTTTCTGGAGGTGCGCGGCGAGGTGTATATGCCACACAAGGCCTTTCAGCACCTGTGCGCCGAGCAGGAATTGCAGGGTGCAGCACCCTTTAAAAACCCCCGCAACGCAGCAGCCGGTTCTTTGCGGCAGAAGGACGCCCGCATCACCGGCAGCCGGGGGCTTTCTATCTTTGTGTTCAATGTGCAGCAGATCCGGGGCAAGACTTTAGCGAAGCACTCCGAAAGTCTGGATTACCTCAAGAGCCTTGGCCTGCCGGTATCGCCGCGCTACCATGTGGTGCATGATATCGAGGACGCCATTGCCGAAATCGAGAACATCGGGCAGAACCGCTCCAAGCTTGATTTCGACATGGACGGTGCTGTTATCAAGGTGAACGATTTTGCGCAGCGGGAGCTGATGGGTTCCACCAACAAATTCCCACGCTGGGCCATCGCCTTCAAGTACCCGCCGGAGGTCAAGGAGACCACTCTGCGCAGCATCGAGGTTGCCGTTGGCCGCACCGGTGTGCTTACCCCCACCGCCTGCTTTGACCCGGTGTTTCTGGCAGGCACTACGGTAGCTCGCGCCACTCTCCACAACGAGGACTTCATCCGACAGTTCGGGCTGTGCATCGGGGACACCATTCAAGTGCGCAAGGCGGGCGATATCATCCCGGAGGTCATCGGGGTCACCCATCATGCAGAGGGAGTTGAACCCTACACTATGCCCACGGTCTGCCCCTCCTGCGGTGCGCCGGTGGTGCACTTGGAGGACGAGGCTGCCCTGCGCTGCGTGAACCCGGAGTGTCCGGCACAAGCACTGCGCAATATCATCCATTTTGCCTCCCGGGATGCCATGGATATCGAGGGCTTGGGCGAGGCAGTAGCCACCCAATTGGTGGAAAAGGAACTGGTGCATTCCGCAGCAGATATCTACACGCTGACCCGGGAACAGCTGCTGGAGCTGGACAAATTCAAGGAGAAAAGCGCGGACAATCTGTTACAGGCCATTACCGCCTCCAAGCAGAACAATCTGGATAAACTTTTGTTCGGTTTTGGCATCCGCAACATCGGCGATAAGGCAGCCGCGCTGCTGGCAGAACATTTCGGCACGCTGCAAGCCATCCGGGAAGCCACCACTGAGCAGATCAGCGAGATCGACGGCTTTGGCGGCGTGATGGCGCAGAGTGTGGTGGAGTTCTTTGCCAAGGATGGCACCACCGATCTGGTGCATCGCCTTGCAGATGCCGGGGTCAATATGCAGTGGAAGGGCGAGCCGAAGGGAGATAAACTGGCGGGCAAAACGCTGGTGGTCACCGGTACGCTGGAGACCCTCTCCCGCAACGAAGCCGAGGCGCTGATCGTGAAAAACGGCGGCAAAGCCAGTGGCTCGGTCTCCAAAAAAACGGCCTATGTGGTGGCCGGTGCAGCGGCGGGCTCCAAGCTGACCAAGGCACAGGCGCTGGGCGTGCCGGTGCTGACCGAGCAGGAATTTCTTGCTATGCTGCAGGATGCTCCGGCAGAACAGGAAACGACTTAAAGCGCCCTTTTAAATGCCGAAATACAAGTAATTTCAAAAGCTTCTGCAATGCTGTTGCAGAGGCTTTTTTGTTTGCCCGTTCCCGGTTCCCGGTTCTAATGACGCACAAAGCGCATACAATGCTAGCACAAAGCTTTCGTGGAAGGAGAAACCAAAGTGGACGAGTATTACCGGGCTATCAGAGCCCTTCCCGCTTGGCTTGCATCGCCGCTGGCACAGCTGCCCGTACAAACGGCAGTGCGCATACAGGAGCTGCGGCTGCGCACTGGCTGTGCGGTCACATTTACCGTACAGGGGCGGCAATGCTCTGCTTCGGCACTGCCGGGCTGCCCTCCAAAGCTGGCTGCAATAAGGCTGAATGCGCTGCAAATAGAAGAGATATTTCACACCCTTTGCAATGGCTCGGTGCACACCCACGAAAGGGAGCTTGCTGAGGGCTACCTGACCACTGCTGTCGGCAACCGCGTGGGCGTGGCGGGGCAGTTCGTACAGCGGGAAGGGCAGTGCATCGCTCTGCAAAAGGTCACTTCGCTCAACCTGCGGATCGCACGCAGTTGTGTTATCCCTTTGCCGCCCGCGCTGGACAAGCTGCTGGAACAGCACTTTACCGGGCTGCTGGTGGTGGGAGAGCCCGGCAGCGGCAAGACCACCCTGTTGCGCACTATCGCCCGGACGCTGGCCGAGCGGCAGCGTCTGGTGGCAGTGATAGACGAGCGGGGCGAGCTTTTCCCGCCGGAAGGGCCGCTTCCGCCGCTGGAGCGCATTGGCGGGGTGGATAAAGCCCGCGCCGTCCAGATGGTGCTGCGTACGCTGGCACCACAGGTGATCCTGCTGGACGAGCTGGGCAGTCTGGAGGAAACGATGGCACTGGAGCAGGGCTTTTTCAGCGGGGTGGATTTTATTGCCAGTATCCACGCGCCGGATGCTGCACAGGCACAGTGCCGCCCGCAGGTGCAGGCTTTGTTGCAGCGCGGGATGCTGCGGCAGCTGGTCATCCTTGCCGGGCGGGAGACACCGGGTTGCATCCGGGAAGTGTGCGCCGTATGAGTGGCCTTCTGCACGGGCTTGGCCTGCTTTTGCTCCCACTGTGCGGCTGGCTGGCGGGGGATGCGGTACAGGCTCAGACAAGTCTGCACCTTGCTGCCTTGCAGGGCACCATCGCGTTATTACAGCGCATCCGGCAGGAGATACAGTACCGCCGGGCAGACCTGCAAAGCCTCTGCCGGCAGCTTTGCCGCGAGGGCCTTTTGCCACAAAATCCCGGCGGTACATTGCAGCAGTTGCCTGCACCGTGGCAGCTTTCAGCAGAGGAGCGTGCCTGCTTTGCAGAGTGCTTTAGCGGAATCGGCCGCGCAGAGGCCGCACAGGAATGCGAGCGGCTGGGTTACTATACGGCGCGGTTTGAGGACTATTTACAGCAGGCACGCCGCACAGCACAGCGGCAGGCCGGTTTGCCGCACCGTCTGGGGTTGGCTGGCGGTATGATGCTGGCGCTACTCTTTTGGTAAAAGCTGTACAGAACAAAGGAGAAACGGATGGATATCGAACTTGTGTTCAAAATTGCGGCCATCGGCATCATCGTGGCAGTACTTAATCAGCTGCTCATCCGCTCCGGGCGGGAGGATCAGGCCATGATGACCACATTGGCGGGGCTTGTGGTAGTGCTTTCCATTCTCGTCAAGCAGATCAGCACCCTGTTTGCCACCATCCGGTCTCTGTTCGCGCTATGAGCGCAGCAGTTCCGGTGCTGACTGCGCTGCTGCTGATGGCCTTTGCGGGAGTTCTATTGCAGCGGTATTCCCCGGCATTTGCGTTGCTGCTTTCGCTGGGTGCTGCGGTGTGGCTGCTGCTCCGTCTGGCACAGCCGCTGCGCGGGGTACTGCAAGCAATGGTACAGCTGGGGCAGCGCACCAATGCGCAAGCCTTTTCCTGCCTTTTGCGCAGCGCGGGCATCCTGTTGCTGGCAGATTACGTCCGCACCCTCTGCGAGGAAGCAGGAGCAGATACTCTTGCATGGTGCGCCGGGCTGGCGGGGCGGTGTCTCGTACTGGCAGCAGTATGGCCGCTGCTGGAACAGATATTCCAGACGATCTGGGGGTTGGCAGGATGAAAAAATGCGCCCTTATCATTTGCATGGCAACGCTGGGTTTTCTGTGCAGCAAAACCGCTCTGAAAGCTGCGGCAGCAGAAGCCACACCGTGGCAAACCTATCTCGACAAGGCACCTGTACAGGCCGAGCAGTTTGCGGCAGACCCGCTTGGCACCCTTGTGCGTTTGTTTGCCGCCGAACCGGTGCAATTGCTGCGGGATACGATGCAACAATATGCCGATGTTCTGCTGTTTTTGTCGCTGGCAGCTGGACTTGCATTTCTCTTGCAGGACACTGCCGACAGAGCACTGCTGGAGCTGGCGGCTGCCGGCGGCTGCGGCGTTCTATTGTGGCAGGAGCTGGACAAGCTTGCCGCTGCCCTGTGCACCCGGATGGCCGGGTGGAAAAGCTATCTGCTGGGCTTTTTGCCGGTATATAGCGGCGTACTGGCGGCTGGCGGGGAGTGGAACGCCGGAGCGGCTGCAAACGGCTTTCTGCTCACGGTGCTGTGTTTTATCGCACAGGCGGTCACTCTCTGGCTGCAGCCGCTGCTGCGCAGCTACCTTGCCATCAGCATGGCCTGCGGCATCAGTTCCCGCAAAAGTCTGTTCGAGGGCTGCACTCTGACCGGGCGGCTGCTGCGGCAGGCCATCGGCTGGGCAGGCAAAGCGTTCGCCGCTCTGATGAGCATTCAGCGCGTAGTCACGGTGCAGCTGGATCGTTCAGCCTCCCGTCTGGGACAGCTGCTGACCGGCAGTGTGCCCATTGTAGGGCAGGCGCTGAGCAACGCGGCAGATGCAGTGCTGGCCGGGATGCAGTTGCTCAAAAGCACCCTTGGCATTGCCGCATTGCTCAGCATCGGGGCAGAATTTGCGCCCTTGTATCTCGGGCTGCTGGTGCATCTGCTTTTTCTGTCCTGCTGCGGCTGGCTTGCCGGGATCGGCGGGCTGGAGCATTGCCATAAGCTGCTGCAATGCTTTGCCGAAGCTGTGCGCTGCATGGCGGCTGTTACGGCCTTGTTTTTTATGTTGTTTGTGGTGGGCATCGTGCTGCTGATGCTGACAGGGGGTGGTTAGATGCAGGCATTTCAGCGGGCCGCGGCAGTATTCTGCATAGCGTGCATCGGGGCGGAGCTGGTCAGTTTTTTTGCTGGGCAAAGCTGGGCTGGCCGGTGCATAAAAGCCGCAGCCGGGTTATATATTTTAGCAGTCCTTCTTGCGCAGCTGCCACGGCTGCCAGGCAAGGTTATGACCGCTTTTTCAGGGAATACAGCCCCGGCGGCCACGTCCACTGCACAGCCGGATGCACTGGAAACGGAGATCCTGACCGAGACAGAGACCCGGTTGGCGGAGTACTGTACCGCACAGTGCCGCCAGCAGTTCGGGCTTGATGCCAGCGTGACGGTCACGCTGGAAAAAGCCGGGCAGCAGGTCGTGGTAAAAAAGGTTGTTGCTGCCTTCCCGGCGGGCTGTACCGCCGCCCAAAAGCAGGCAGCGCTCAGCTTTTTGCAGCAGACACTGGGCACCGCTCCCACGGCAGCGGAGGAGAGCACACCGTGAAGAAGAATGAATTGCTTTCCGCTTTACGCTCTTTGCAAAACAACAAAAACCGCACCGCGCTGGCGGTGACGGTCGGCGTGATGGCAATGCTGCTGCTTTTGCTGTCGGAACTTTTACCCAGCGGCAACACGCAGAAAACCGCGGCATCTACTGTCCGGACTGCTGCCGTCAGCCAGTACCAGACCCAACTGGAGCAGCAGCTGGAAGAGCTTATCAGCCAATTGCAGGGAGCAGGGCGCACCACGGTCATGGTCACCCTGACCACCGGAGAGGAGACTATCTATGCAGTAGATACCCAGACCGGAGATCTGCAACAGCAGGAGACGCACGTTCTTTTACAGGATGGGTCTGCGCTGGCCGAGACTACCTATCTGCCGCAGGTCTGCGGGGTCGCCGTGCTGTGTGAGGGCGGGGGAGATGTCCGGGTTGCAGCCCGCATTACTGAGCTGCTGCATTCGCTGTTGGATCTGCCCACGAACCGCATCTGCGTGGAGCAACGCAACCGATTCGGCTGCCCGGAGCGAGGCGGTGCCGATGACTGATGTGCTCCCCTGGAAGATGGAAGGGGGAATGG
>ENA-UEQH01001192-UEQH01001192.1-human-gut-metagenome-genome-assembly--contig:-NODE-1192-length-10941-cov-34.511598_pt1 | contig 10941 bp, 9 predicted proteins | sample MGYA00242945_ERZ507943 | MGnify/ENA primary metagenome ERZ507943 (study PRJEB26167, sample SAMN06115418) | human gut metagenome | host: Homo sapiens | place: China:Hubei | collected 2015-03-06... | reverse complement strand
AGACAGAAAATGAATAAATTGATTATGACTGGTGTCTTGGCTGTTTTGCTTGCCTTGACAGGAACAGTACCCGCCGTAGCACAAGATAATGTGATTGATGAAGTGGTGTGGGTTGTCGGCGATGAAGCCATTCTGAAATCAGACGTAGAAAACGAACGTTTGAATGCGCAGTATGAAGGCCGCCGTTTTGATGGTGATCCCTATTGTGTGATACCAGAAGAATTGGCTGTGCAGAAACTTTTTCTTCACCAGGCAGAGATAGATAGTATTGAGGTGAGCGATCAGGAAGTTCTTCAGGAAGTAGAAACACGAATTGCATGGTTGACAGAACAGATTGGTTCAAAAGAAAAACTTGAAGAATATTATAATAAGACTTCTACCCAGATACGTGAAATGTTGCGTGAAAATATTCGTGACGGACTGAGGGTGCAGGGAATGCAAAAGAAGATTGTGGGAGACATTAAGCTGACTCCTGCAGAAGTACGTAATTATTTCAGTAAGCTTCCTCAGGACAGTATTCCTTTTGTACCTACTCAGGTAGAGGTGCAGATTATTACCAGAGAGCCTAAGATTAAGGAAGAAGAAATTGAACGTGTAAAGAAAGAATTGCGTGATTTTACTGACCGTATCAATAAGGGAGAAACTACTTTCTCTACGTTGGCACGTATGTATTCAGAAGACCCGGGCTCTGCTCGTCGTGGAGGAGAATATGGCTTTACAGGTCGTGGAACGTTGACTCCGGAGTTTGCCAATGTGGTATTTAACCTGACTGACCCGAAGAAGATCTCAAAAGTGTTTGAAACAGAGTATGGTTATCATATTGCTCAGCTGATTGAAAAACGTGGTGACCGTGTAAGCTATCGCCATATTTTGCTTAAGCCTCGTGTGGATGAAAAAGAAATTGAGGCCGAACTGAATAAACTGGATACACTGGCCAACGATATCCGAAAAGGAAAAGTAACTTTTGATGAAGCGGCTACATGGGTATCTCAGGATAAAGATACGCGTAACAATCACGGTTTGCTGGCTAACCCGCAGACTTCTACCTCTCGTTTTGAAATGCAGCAGCTGGCTGGCCTGATTTCTCAGGAAGTTGCAAAGACCGTAGAGGGAATGCAGATTGGCGAAGTTTCCAAACCTTTTACAATGATTAATGCAAAAGGAAAAGAAGTATGTGCTATCGTAAAATTGAAAAATCGTATTGACGGACATAAAGCTACAATCTCAGAAGACTATCAGCGTCTGAAAGACATTGTTACAGCCAACCGTAGTGAAGAAAAACTGCAGAAGTGGATTGTGGAAAAACAAAAGAATACTTACGTACGTATCAATCCGTCTTGGCGTAAGTGCGATTTTAAATATCCGGGATGGATTAAACAGTGATGAGAAAGCCTGCAATTTTTTTGCTCTTTGTAGCATTTTGCCTGACCATTCTTGGCTTGTCGGCACAAGGGGGGATAGCTGTCTCTCCACAGACTACGCGTACGAAAACGGAGACTGAGGGGAAACAAAAGCCAGAGGATTCCAAACAGCGTCCGGTAGCTAAAAGTAAAGTCTATTTGTTGCATTCCGATTTGTTGCGTAAGGATGCAAGTCATCCGGACGCACAGATTGTAACCGGGAATGTGAGTTTTCGTCATGATAGTGTGTACATGTATTGCGATAGTGCATGTTACTACGATAAAGTCAGCAGCTTTGAGGCTTTTGGTAATGTGAAAATGGTGCAGGGAGATACGCTGTTTCTTTATGGTGACCGGTTGTACTATGATGGATTGACACAGATTGCAGAGATGCGCTGTAATGTCCGGATGGAGAATCGTACGACTACCTTGCTGACTGATAGCCTGAATTATGACCGGGTCTACAACTTGGGATATTTCTTTGATGGGGGAACCCTGATGGATGAGCAGAATGTGCTGACCTCCGAGTGGGGAGAATATAGTCCTCAGACTAAGCAATCCGTATTTAATTACAATGTGAAGCTGGTTAATCCTCAGTTTACACTGACTTCGGATACCTTACGCTATAATACTGCTTCGAAGATAGCTGATATTGTCGGCCCTTCGGATATCTGGAGCGATGCCAACCACATTTATTCTGAAAAGGGAACTTACAATACCGTAACGGGTAAGGCCGATTTGTATGACCGCTCTGTGCTTACCAATCAGGGAAAACAGCTGACTGGTGATACGCTTTTCTACGACCGTAATACCGGCGTGGGAGAGGTTTTCAGTCGGATGGTGATGACGGATACAATCAACCGGAACATGCTTACTGGAGAATATGGCTATTATAACGAGCAGACAGACTATGCCTTTGCAACGGATAGTGCCGTAGCTATAGACTATTCTCAGGGCGACAGTTTGTTTCTTCATGCAGATACTCTGCTGATGGAAACTTTCCATCAGAATACCGATTCCATGTTCCGTGAAATGAGAGCCTTCCATAAAGTACGTTTTTATCGTACCGATGTGCAGGGTACGGCCGATTCGTTAGTTTTTTCTACAGTGGACAGTTGTCTTACGATGTATCGTGACCCGATTATCTGGAACAAGAACCAGCAGCTTTTAGGCGAAGTGATAAAGGTCTATATGAACGACAGTACAATTGACTGGTCGCACATCATAGGGCAGGCACTTTCGGTAGAACGTGTGGATTCAACGATTTATAACCAGGTGACGGGAAAAGAGATGAAGTCCTATTTCACGAACGGGGAAATGCGAAAGACAGAAGTGATAGGTTCCGTACGAGTAGTTTATTATCCGATGGACTCCGACAGTACGCTGATAGGAATGAATGTGTCTGAAACCAGTAAACTGGAAATCTATCTGCAAAACCGTAAGATAGAGCGTATGGTGATGAGCCCCAAATCCAATGGCGTGTTGTATCCGATGTCGCAGATTCCGGCCGGAAAAGACCGTCTGGAGAATTTTGTGTGGTTTGATTACATTCGTCCGCTCAATAAGGCCGACATCTTTAATTGGAGAGGAAAACGAGTGGAAGACCAGTTGAAGAAAAATGTACGTGGTCCGGTCGTTTTGCCGAATACCCGATTGTTTGAAAATAAGAAGGAGGAATAATATATGGGAATGTTTACAATGAGAAAGCCTCGCGGATTCCGTCATGAATACATTTATGTGGATGAACGCAAGGAAAAACTGCAGAAAATAGAAGAGACAGCCAAACGTGAACTGGGAATGCTTCCTCCTAAAGAGTTTAATCCGGAAGACATTCGTGGTAAGTTTGTAGAAGGTACTACCTATCTGAAGCGTCGCAAGGAAAGCGGACGTAAACCTCTGAGTTACGGAGCCATGTTTGTGGCTATTGTGGTATTGCTATATATTTTACATTATCTGATTACAGGAGAATTTACACTATGACATCGGGAGATGTAATCCGTTTGTTGCCGGATTCTGTAGCCAATCAGATTGCGGCAGGAGAAGTCATACAGCGTCCGGCTTCTGTGATAAAGGAGCTGGTGGAGAATGCTGTAGATGCCGGAGCAAAAAATATAGAAGTGCTGGTGACGGATGCCGGAAAAACATGTATACGTGTCATTGACGACGGACGAGGCATGTCGGAAACGGATGCCCGTATGGCTTTTGAACGTCATGCCACTTCCAAGATTCGGGAGGCGGCCGATTTGTTTGCCCTTCATACCATGGGCTTTCGTGGAGAGGCTTTGGCTTCCATTGCTGCTGTAGCACAGGTGGAACTGAAAACTTGTTCCAGTGACGACGGATTAGGTACTTTCATTCAGATTTCCGGTTCCCAGGTAGAAAAGCAGGAGGCAGTAGCCTGCCAGCGAGGCAGTGACTTCTCTGTGAAAAATCTGTTCTTCAATGTACCTGCCCGTCGGAAGTTCCTGAAATCCAATCAAACGGAGTTAAGTAACATTGTAGCTGAATTCGAACGCATTGCGCTGGTCAATCCGGATATATCTTTTGTGCTGAGTCATAATGGCACCGAGATGCTGAATCTGCCGGCCATTCCTTTGCGGCAGCGTATTATGGGGGTATTTGGCAAGAAACTGAACCAGGAGCTGCTTTCATTGGACATTGATACCACCATGGTGAAAATACATGGATATATCGGTCGTCCTGAATCGGCCCGTAAGAAAGGGGCACGCCAGTTCTTCTTTGTGAATGGTCGTTATATGCGCCATCCTTATTTCCATAAGGCCGTGTCCAGTGCGTACGACAACCTGATTCCGGTGGGTGAACAAGTCTCTTATTTCATTTATTTCGAAGTGGAACCTTCGGATATAGATGTCAATATACACCCTACAAAGACAGAAATCAAGTTTGAGAATGAACAAGCCGTATGGCAGATTCTTTCGGCAGCAGTCAAAGAGACGTTAGGACGTTTCAACGCGGTACCTTCGATTGATTTTGATACAGAAGGTATGCCGGACATTCCTGCCTTTGAGAATTCTCCTTATACGGTGGCACCTCCTCAAACCAGTTTTGACCCTTCTTATAATCCGTTTAATACAGCGGCAGTGCCTCCTTCTGCTTACTCTTCTGCATCGGCAAGCAATAAAGAAACGGAGAGAGAAAGCTTCGGACAGGATGTGCGAGAATGGAGTGCATCTACAGGTACCTCTGTACGTTCTTCCATGAATAAAGGCGGAATGCCGGATTTTGGTAGAAGCGGAAATTATACTCCTTCGTTTGGTAGCCACAAAAATCGGGTAGAGTGGGAGCCCTTGTTTGAAGGACTGGAACGCACTTCGTCGGAACCGGATATTCAACCGGAAGAAGAAGTACGACCGTTTTTCCCGGAATCAACCGACTGGGGGCAGACTTCTCAAGAAGATGCCGTTGTTCCCTCGTTCTCTGGTGAGGAAAACGAGAAGCAACCTCAGGAGAATTCCATGCGTCACTATCAGTATAAAGGGAGCTATATTCTGACCTCTGTAAAGTCCGGGTTGATGATTATTAATCAGCAGCGAGCACATATTCGTATCCTTTTCGACCGCTATATGGCGCAGATAGAAAATCGGAAGAATGCTTCTCAGCGAATGCTTTTCCCGGATATGGTGCATTTCTCTCCTTCTGAGGTACCTGTACTGGAGGAGTTCATGGACGATTTGAATGCCTTGGGATTTGACCTTAGCAGTCTGGGAGGAGGAACCTATTCTATTAACGGCATTCCAGCCGGAATTGAAGGATTGAATCCGGAAAAGCTGGTTACAGATATGGTACAGACGGCGATTGAAAAAGGTTGTAAAGTGAAGGAAGAAGTACAAAGTATGCTTGCACTTTCATTGGCAAAAGCAGCAGCCATTGTACCGGGACAGGTACTGACCGATGAGGAAATGAATCGTCTGGTCGATGATTTGTTTGCCGTATCTACTCCAAACTATACGCCAGATGGAAAGACTGTACTGGCCGTATTGAAAGAAGATGATTTGGAGAAGATGTTTAAATGATAGGAATTCTACGAATAATATAATGTATAATCCGGGTTCTCGAAAACGAGTAATCCGGATTTTTTTATTTGTATGTACTTATTCTAGATTTCATTTCTTGCAAAACCTGGTTTTTATTTATCTGAAAGTCTCAAAAAGGAAAATCTGAACAGCTCCTCCTCTTTTATGAATAATCGTGTAAGTGCTTGACATACTACCTTTGCTTCAGATTAAGAAACGAGAAAAATGAAGCAATTAGTAGTTATTTTTACACTGTGGTTGGCGTGGATGCCTGTCGGGGCACAGAAGACGCTGACATTGGAAGAATGCCTGAAATTAGGCATTGAAAATAATCTCTCGCTGGAAGGAAGCCGCAATGAGATGCGGAAAGCCAAACATCTTCTTAGCGAGAATCGTGCGAAACTGTGGCCGCAAATCAGTGCGGTGGCAGGATTCAATGACAATTTTAATCCACCGGTATCTGTCACCGACGGGTCAGCCTATGGAAATCTGTACAATGTGACTAAAACTTTGCAGTACAATGCATCGGCAGGATTACAGTTGCAGATGCCACTTTACAATCAGACGGTGTATACGGCAGTAGATATTGCCCGTACCTTGAATGAATTGAACCGTCTGTCGTATGAAAAGGCACGTGAGGACCTGATGATGCAAATCAGCAAAATGTATTATTTGGGCCAGAATACCATGGAACAGCTGACACTCATTCAGGAAAACATGGTGCGGTTGCGGGAACTGCGCGACATCACTTTGGCATTCTTTGACAATGGGATGGCCATGGAGGTGGATGTAAAGCGTGTCAACATTAACTTGGAAAACCAGCAGGTGCAGTACGACAATGCAAAGTCCATGCTGGTGCAGCAGTTGAATCTCTTGAAATATGTGATGGACTATCCTGCGGATGAAGAAATTACACTGACTCCTGTAGATACAGAAAGGATGCAGTCGGCTTCGCTGACCGGGCTTCGCGGCGATTTGTATGAATTGCAACTCTTGCAATCACAGGAGAAACTGGCCGGGCAGCAAAAGGATTTGATTCGTCAGGGCTACCTTCCTTCGTTGACACTGACCGGAAGCTGGATGTATTCCGCATATACGGATAAGGCCCGCCACTGGTTCCATTCCGGACCTTCCAATCACTGGTATCCTTCTACCGGATTGGGGATTACACTTCGTGTTCCGATATTCGACGGTTTTGACAAGCGGGCACGTATCCGGAAAGCTCAGATTGACCAGGAAAATGCAAAACTGAATTATGAGAATACGCTCAAGAATATGCAGACGCAGTATCTGAATGCCACAAACGAACTGATGAACAACCAGCGTAACTTTAAAAAGCAGAAAGACAATTATCTGCTGGTAGAAGATGTGTATCAGGTCACGACCGACCGGTATCGGGAGGGAATCGCTTCCATGACCGAGGTATTGCAGGACGAGATGCGCATGAGCGAGGCACAGAATAATTACCTCAGTGCCCACTACAACTATCAGGTGGCTAATCTTGCCTTACTGAAGCTGACAGGACAGATAGACCGTTTGTTACAAGGAAATTAAACTCATTAAATCATTTAAAATTCAGATAATATGGAAACTCAGTATACTAATCATACACTTCAGGAAAAGGCTTTGAAATTAAAGAAACAACGTCGTCGCCAGATTCTGGCCAGTCTTTTAGGCATTGCTATTCTTGCATGGGGAATTGTAGAAGTAGCTTGTCTGTTTTTGGATTACAAACATACCGAAACAAGCAACGATGCACAAATTGAGCAGTATAATTCTCCGGTCAATCTGAGGGCCTCGGGTTATATCAAGAAAATCTATTTTACGGAACATCAGGATGTACGTAAAGGAGATACCTTGCTGGTACTGGATGACCGTGAATATCGTATTCGTGTGATGGAAGCTGAGGCTGCCTTAAAGGATGCTTTGGCAGGTGCTACTGTGATAGATGCTACTTTGCAGACCACGCAGAACTCCGCTTCGGTTTATGAAGCTTCGATTGCCGAGATTGAAATTCGTCTGGCCAAACTGGAGAAAGACCGTCAGCGTTATGAGAATCTGGTTAAGCGGAATGCAGCTACTCCTATTCAGTTGGAACAGATTGAAACGGAATATGAGGCTACCCGTAAGAAACTGGAGGCAACCAAGCGTCAGCAGCGGGCTGCCATGTCAGGAGTGAAAGAGGTTTCCAATCGCAGAGAAAGCACGGAGGCTGCCATACAGCGTGCAACCGCTGCTTTAGAGATGGCACGCCTGAATCTCTCTTATACCGTGGTAGTGGCTCCTTGTGATGGGAAATTAGGGCGGAGAACCTTGGAGGAGGGACAGTATATTACTGCCGGACAGACGGTCACTTATATCCTTCCGGATACACAGAAATGGGTGATTGCCAATTACAAGGAAACGCAGGTCGAGAATCTGAAGGTAGGACAGGAAGTACGTATTTTTGTCGATGCTATCAGTGACCGCGAGTTTACCGGAAGGATTACGGCCATATCCGGAGCTACAGGTTCTAAATATTCTCTGGTACCTACCGACAATTCAGCTGGAAACTTTGTCAAGATTCAACAGCGTATTCCGGTACGTATTGAATTCACCGACTTGTCCAAAGAGGATAATGACCGTCTGGCTGCCGGTATGATGGTAGTGGTGAAAGCCAAATTGTAAACCGATTTTTTGCAAGTTTTTCCTAAAAAGTAGAATTATGCCTTCACTTCCTAAAAATTATCCGTTTTATAACTGGGTACCCAAGCCGTTGGGTATACTGATTCTGATACTGCTGTTCGTGCCTATACTGACGGCCAGTGGGGTGTATACGGCTAACAGTGGAGAGATGCTGAGCGGGCTGGGCATCCAGTCGGAACATATTCAGTTCGTCAGCTTTCTTACTTCTGTGGGTATGGCCGCTTTTTCTCCGTTCTTTTACGGACTGGTTTGTCTGCGCCGGGAGAAGATGATGTGCATCGTAGGGTTCTCTTTGCTTTATATCCTGAGTTACATTTGTGCCAAGACCGACAGTATTTACCTGTTGGCCGTGTGCAGTGTGGTGATGGGTTTTTTACGGATGGTGCTGATGATGGTCAATCTCTTTACGCTGATTAAGTATGCGTTTGGGATGGAGGCTACCCGTAACATTACGCCTGGAAATGATCCGGTAGATGAAGAAGGCTGGGACAAGCTGGACCGTGAGAAGAGTACCAGTATGCCTACTATCTATTTGTTTTTCATGATTCTGGGGCAGTTGGGTACTTCACTTACCGCATGGCTGGCCTATGAATATGAATGGCAGTATGTGTATTATTTCATGATGGGAGCATTGCTGCTTTCTATTTTGGTGGTATTTGTTACCATGCCTTATCATAAGTATTCCACCCGTCGTTTTCCCATTACCTTCCGTAAGTTCGGCAGTGTGGTGATATTTTGCCTGATGTGCGCTTCGGTAGTGTATGTACTGGTGTATGGAAAAGTACTCGACTGGTATGATGACCCTTCTATCTGCTGGGCTACGGTGAGTGCCGTATGTTTTACAGCCATGTTTATTTATATGGAGAAAAGACAGTATTCTCCCTATTTCCTGATGGACATTTTCAAGTTGAGCTCCATTCGGATGGGAATTCTGCTCTTTCTGCTGCTGATGATATTCAATTCCAGTGCCATGTTTGTCAACGTGTTTACGGGAGTAGGCATGAAGATAGACAACTGGCAGAATGCTTCCTTGGGCAACTGGACTATGTTGGGATATTTTATCGGTTGCATCATTGCTGTCATGTTGGGCAGCAGGGGAGTGCATCTGAAGTATCTTTTTTCTCTTGGTTTTGTGTTGATAGGTCTTTCGGCTTTGTTCATGTATTTTGAGGTACAGACTTCCGGATTATACGAGCGGATGAAGTATCCGGTCATTATCCGTGCTACAGGAATGATGCTTTTGTATTCACTGACGGCTGTACATGCCAACCAGCGTATGCCGTATAAATATTTGTCTACCTGGATTTGCATTATGCTGACCGTCCGCATGGTCATGGGCCCCGGTATCGGTACGGCACTTTATACCAACGTGATGCAGCATCGTCAGCAACATTATGTCACTCGTTTTGCGCAAGACCGTGACTTGTTGAATCCCGAAGTCGCGGCTTCTTATTCGCAGACTGTAAAGGGGATGCAATATCAGGGGAAGAGTGAACAGGAAGCCGAACAGATGGCTGCCATGTCGGCAAAGGGAAGCGTGCAGGTACAGGCTACTTTGTCGGCCGTTAAGGAAATGTCGGGCTGGACTTTCTACGGATGTATGGCATGTGCGGTCTTTTTCTTGTTGTTTCCTTGGAAGAAAAGAAAACTGGAGCCGTTTGCTGCTACAGTATCTTAAAAAAAGAAGTTGTTACGTCACGGCGGGACTTTTCGTTTCTTAATCTATATTTTCAGCGGGGAATAATCACGTGTAAGTACCTGCCGTGACGTTTTTTTTGTATATCTTAGCGCAGTATGCAAAAGAAACAACTTTAATTTGTGGTCATGATTTCACAAACAGAGCGTTTGAAGCGTCTGAACCAGATGCTGGTAGAGCGAAGGGATATTTGCTGTTCGGAAGGAAGTGTGGATGCTTTCCCGGCTGTATTGCAAAAAAACTTTCAGATGGAATACCTTGGACTGATAGTCTGTAAACAGGGAGAATTTCAGTTTACTTTAAACCAGAAACCTTTTGTGGCAAAAGCCGGGGAAACGATTTTTCTGTATGAGGCTACTATTTTCTGTGCCGGTTCGTGCACGGCCGATTTGCGTATAGATGTTTTATTTTACCGTATTAACCTTATCCGGGACTTATTGGGAAGTTCGGTGATGGCCATGCACCTTTATGCCACATTAATTCCGCAGCCTTGTTACGTATGGTCTACAGGTGAGGAAGAAGACATAGCCCGCTATATTTCTCTGATAAGCAGGTATCGGCATACTACAAACAATCCGTTTGACAGCCATGAGCGCAAGTTACTGCTGCTGGCTTTGACTTATAGGCTCTGTTCCATTTATAGTCGGCGATTGATGGAAGAAAATCAAGTGGCCGGGCATAAGATTGATACATTTATCCAGCTCATCCGGTTGGTAGAGCGATATTATAAGCAAGAGAGGGGGGTAGCCTTTTACGCCGACAAACTTTGTCTGTCTCCTAAATATCTGTCTGCGCTGTCAAAGTCCGTATGCGGATATACGGTGCAGGAACTGGTATTCCGTGCCATCATTCGCCGGAGCATGTTGCTGTTGAAGAACTCCAACAAGACTATTCAGGAAATCTCGAATGAATTTCATTTTCCCAATGCCTCCGCATTTGGTACATTCTTCAAGAAGGAAACTGGCCTTTCTCCTTTACATTATCGCTGTGCGGAGGAAAACTCACTCTCAGACATGTGAATAAAGCCGTTTTTATCGTTTTTTGAAGCTTGTAGTGTACTAAATAAGTTGACACAATTTATTTAGTAACATGCGTAAAAATCGAAAGTATTCAAAGGCAGAATGTC
>ENA-UEQH01001185-UEQH01001185.1-human-gut-metagenome-genome-assembly--contig:-NODE-1185-length-11012-cov-20.460265_pt1 | contig 11012 bp, 10 predicted proteins | sample MGYA00242945_ERZ507943 | MGnify/ENA primary metagenome ERZ507943 (study PRJEB26167, sample SAMN06115418) | human gut metagenome | host: Homo sapiens | place: China:Hubei | collected 2015-03-06... | reverse complement strand
AAATCCTTAACTTTGTCTGAAAGATAAACTGAAAGAACGAATTATGAAATATTTCGGAGCACACGTAAGCGCCTCGGGAGGTGCGGACAACGCCCCCGCCAATGCGCACGCAATAGGAGCCACGGCTTTCGCGCTCTTCACCAAGAACCAGCGTCAATGGGTGGCCAAGCCTCTCACCGCCGGAGAGATAGACGCTTTCCGCAAGGCGTGCGACACCTACGGCTACCGGCCGGAACAGATACTGCCCCACGACTCGTACCTCATCAACCTCGGACATCCCGAGAAAGAGGCGCTGGAGAAATCGCGCGCAGCGTTTCTCGACGAAATGCAGCGCTGCGAACTGCTGGGACTCGACCGTCTGAACTTCCATCCCGGCAGCCACCTGCAGAAGATCACCGAGCAGGAGTCGCTCGACCGGATCGCCGAGTCGATCAACATCGCCCTCGACAAGACCCGCGGGGTGACGGCCGTGATCGAGAACACCGCCGGGCAGGGGTCGAACCTCGGATTCCGGTTCGAACACCTCCGCTATCTGATCGACCGCGTGGAGGACAAATCGCGCGTGGGCATCTGCATCGACACCTGCCACGCCTTCGCCGCGGGGTACGATCTGCGGACCGCCGAAGCGTGCGACGCGACGTTCGCCGAACTGGAACGTGTCGTGGGATTCGGCTATCTGAAGGGGATGCACCTGAACGACGCGATGAAGATACTGGGCAGCCGCGTTGACCGCCACATGCCGCTGGGCGAAGGGATGATCGGCATGGAGTGTTTCCGCTACATCGCCCGCGACAAACGGTTCGACGGCATTCCGCTGATTCTCGAAACCCCGGACGAAACGCGCTGGAGCGAGGAGATCGCCCGCTTAAAAGCATTTGCCGAAGAGGCATAGAAAAAAGGGAGGTTGCGAACCTCCCTTTTTCAGACCCGATCCAGACAATCCCGGATGATCGCCGCGCTTTCGCGGACCTCTTCGTCGGAGATCGTGAGCGGCGGCGAGATGCGGAACGCCGTGTCGCAGAACAGGAACCAGTCGCTCAGGATGCCCGCCTCCTTGAAAAGCTCCATGATGCGGTAGAGCTTCGCCGGTTCGCCCAGCTCAACGGCCAGCAGCAGTCCCGAACGGCGGATCTCCCGCACGGCGGGATGGTCGGCAAGCAGCGACTCGTACAAGACGCCCTTCGCCTCGACGGTCGCAACCACCCCGTTGTCCAGCAGGTAGTTCAGCGCCGCCAGACCGGCCGCGCAGCAGACCGGATGGCCGCCGAAGGTGGTGATATGCCCCAGCACGGGATTCTCCTGCAAGGTGCCCATAATTTCGCGGCTCGAAACGAACGCCCCGAGCGGCATGCCGCCGCCGAGGGCTTTGGCCAGACAGACGATGTCGGGCGTGACGCCGTATTTGAGCATGGCGAACAGTTCGCCCGTGCGGCCCATGCCGGTCTGGATCTCGTCGAAGATCAGCAGCGCCCCCACCTCGTCGCAACGCCGGCGCAACGCCTCCAGATACCCCGGCCGGGGAGGCCGGACGCCCGCCTCGCCCTGCACGGGTTCGGCAAGCACGCAGGCCGTGCGGCGCGTAATGCGCTTCAGGTCGTCGAAATCGTTGAACGAGATGGCCTGCACGTCGGGCAGCAGGGGCCGGAACGCCCCTTTCCACTCCTCGCCCTCGGGAGCGCCCATCATGCTCATCGCCCCGTGCGTCGAACCGTGGTAGGCGCGGCGCATGGAGATCATCTCGGTACGTCCGGTATAGCGTTTGGCCAGTTTGAGAGCCCCCTCGACCGCCTCGGCGCCCGAATTGACGAAATAGACGCTTTCGAGCGGCGCGGGCAGCAGCGACACGATCTTCGCGGCGTACTCCACCTGCGGGGTCTCGACCAGCTCGCCGTAGACCATCACGTGCATATAGCGCGCGGCCTGCTCCTGCACGGCCCGCACCACGGCGGGATTCGCGTGGCCGACGTTGCTCACCGACACGCCCGCCACCAGATCGTAATAGCGTTTCCCGCCGGGGGTGTAGAAAAACGAACCCTCGGCGCGCACGACCTCCACCAACATCGGCGACGGCGAGGTCTGGGCCACGTGGGCCAGAAATTGTTTACGCAGAATATCAGCCATTTTCTCCGAATTTTCTTGCAAGTATCGCCCCGGCGTCCTTCACGCTGGCGCGCATCCAGCCGTCGAGCACTTCGGCCTGCGCGGCGGGCGGCAGCTGCCAGCCATCGACCGAACGGCGGACACGCTCCGAAAGCATGTAGATCAGGATGGCCGCCGACGCCGAGACGTTCAGGCTCTCGACCATGCCGCACATCGGGATGCGCAGGAATTCGTCGGCCGAGGCGATCACCTCGTCGGAAATCCCCGCGTGCTCCGTGCCGAAAACCAACGCGAAAGGCCCCCGGGCGACATCGAAAGTCTCGGGCGTCACGTCCTCGCGGTGGGGCGTGGTGGCCACGATGCGGTAACCCGCCCCGCGGAGCGCAGCGATGGCCTCCGCCGTCGAAGGATGCTGCCGAACGTCGATCCACCGCTCGGCACCGCGTGCGATGTCGGGATTCGGCTCGAAGGAGCACAAGGTTTCGACGGTGTGCATCTCCTGCACCCCGAACGCCTCGCAGTGGCGGATCAGCGCCGCGGCGTTCTGCCCGTGGTACATGTTCTCGGCCAGCACGGTCATGTAGCGGGTCCGCATGCCGACCGTCTTCCGCAGCACGTCGTAGCGCTCGGGCGTCATGAACTCCCGGAGGCAGGCGATGCGCTTCCCGCAGGGGCCCGACTCGGGGCCGAAATCCGGCAAAGCGTTATTTGCGGTATTTTTCATCGTCGTCGAGGATTTTCAGATAGCTTTCGTAACGCGACCACGCGATCTCACCCGCCTTGACCGCTTCGACCACCGCGCAGCCCGGTTCGTGGGTGTGCGTGCAGTTGTAGAAGCGGCAGCCCGGAGCCACGCGCATCATCTCCGGGAAGTAGTGCCAGAGTTCGGCGTCGTCGATGTCCAGCAGTCCGAACCCCTTGATTCCCGGCGTGTCGATCACCGCCCCGCCTTCGGCCAGGGGGTACATCGTCGAGAAAGTCGTCGTGTGGCGGCCCTTATGGTGGCTGTCGGAGATCTCCCCGGTGCGGATGTCCAGCGAGGGGTCGATGGTCTGAATCAGCGTCGATTTCCCGACGCCCGAGTTGCCCGACACGAGCGTCGTGCGCCCCGCCAACAGCTTCCGGACCTCCTCCACGCCGCGGCCCTCCTTCGCGGAGACCTCCAGCACGCGGTAACCGGCCCCTTCGTACACCGCGCGGAACTCCGCGACGGCCTCCGCATCCTGCAAGTCGATCTTCGAAAGCAGAATCGCAGCCGGAACCTTATAAGCCTCGCAGGTCACCAGAAAACGGTCCGCGAACTCCTTGGGCGTCTCGGGCGAACGCAGCGTCACCATCAGCAGCGCCTGATCGACGTTGGCGGCGATGATGTGCGACTCCTTGGAGAGGTTCGAAGCCCGGCGGATCACGTAGTTACGGCGCGGCACGATGTCCACGATCACGCAGTCGCCGCCGTCGGCCTCGCACACCGCCTCGTCGCCCACGACCACGGGATTGGTTGACCGCACGCCTTTCAGACGCAGTTTGCCCCGGATGCGGCAGCGCAGCATGGCGCCGTCGTGCAGCACGTCGTACCAACTGCCGGTCGCCCGGACCACGGTGGCCGTAAATCTACTCTCCATCGGACGGGGTATTTTCATCCGGCCCCGGCACCTGCCCGCCGACCCACTCCAGGAAGGGGAACACGGCCTCCGAAAGGTGCATGACCGGTTTGTAACTCTTCGATTTTTCGATCGTTTCCGGACCCGCGAGGGTGTAATCCTCGTTCAGATCGTCGAACGCCGAAAAGAGAACGCTCAGCACGAGCAGGTATTTCAGCACCGAAACCGCGATGCCCAGCAGCGTGTCGGCGATGCCGAATCCCGCGAAATGGAACAGTTTGCGCACCAGCCGCCCGGCGATCGCCACGACGAGGATGACCGCGACAAGCACCGCGACGAACCCGCCCGCGGCGGCAAAGCCGGGGTCCAGCCGCAGCCATTCGCCGGCCTGCGTGCCGAACTGCGCCGCGAGCCAGATGCCCGCGACGATGCCCGCCAGAGAGCATACCTGCAAAATGAAGCCCTGACGCCACCCGTTCCAGACGGCCAGCGCCAGCACGAGGCAGACGATCAGATCAACAGCGTTCAAAAACAGCGTTCAATTTGTGTCCGTAAAGATACACATTTTACCGAAACAGCCCAAAAAAAGCATACAAAGGACGATTTGGAGACAAGTATACGTGAATATATAAATATAGGTGTCGGTCCTCAGCGTATCACGTCGCGCAGGGTAACATTCAGTGCGTTACAGATGACGCACATGGTTCTTACGGTCAGATTGGTCCGTCCCGCCTCGATACGGCTCAAGTTGGATCTTTCCATGTCGCAGCGGTATGCCAACTCCTGTACGGTCAGACTGCGTTCCTTCCTCAACTCCTTGATCCTCGTAGAGATATAGCGGATCTCGTCTTGATAATCCATTCGCATTCTAAAAATTTGAACAAAAATTTTGTTCACGCACCGCTTCACTGATAGAGCAGAATATAATCCCTTTTTCCATCAGCGTCTCCTTAAATGTTGTCTTCACAGAGACAGAGTCCATAACCGCATCTACCGCCATACCGCTCAGCGCCATACGTTCTTCCAAAGGAATACCCAGTTTGTCAAAGGTTTTCAACAGTTCCGGATCCACTTCATCCAGACTCTTCGGCCCTTCTTTTTTCTTTGTCGGGTCTGCATAATATGAAATAGCCTGATAATCAATCTCCGGAATATTCAAATGTGCCCATGTAGGCATTTCCAGCGTTTGCCAATAGCGAAACGCTTTCAAACGGAACTCAAGCAACCAGTCGGGCTCACCTTTCTTTGAAGAAATCAGCCGCACGACATCCTCATTCAGTCCCTTCTCTATAATATCTGTGTGAACATCCGTAGTGAAGCCATATTTATACTTCGCCTGCGTCAGTTCCTTCACATATTTATTGGGTTCTATTTGCATATCAATTCTGAATATTATCTGTTTCTATAAATTTCTCTGTTACAGTTTTCACCACTGGATAAAAGAAAGCGGAAAAATCCTTTATCGGATAATATAACAACGAACTTCCCTTAGTGGTTGAATGTATTAAGTTATCTTTAGAGTCGGCAAAATCAATAAAATGGATGACCAGACTAATTACAAGCGCATATTTTATCGCTCCGAATACCGCGCCCAAAAAGCGGTTGATAAAACCTAATCCTGCCATATCCACGATTTTCGTCAAGGCTGAAGCCAAGAGAGACAATCCCAAAGGTACTATCAAGCCTATCAACAGAAAAGCCAGTATCTGCCCGAATGTCACAGAAGTACCTACCGCTACGGCCAATTGTTCACCCAAACCGGCAAATAAAGCACGTGCTACCAGCAGTCCGGCTATCAGCCCTACAAGCGCTGCCAGCTGTTTGAAAAATCCTTTCATAAAACCAGAGACAGCTCCTAAAGCCAATAAGATGATAATCACCCAGTCTATTGTTGCCATTTATCCGAAATATATATTAAAAACAAAGCGAAGAACTTGTTCCCCTGTCTGATGGGTGAATACAAGAATCTTCGCTTTGCTCTGAATGACAAATGTATTTATTTGCACCCAAACAATGGTCAGACGTTACGTCTTTACAATGTCTGTTTTACTTCCACTTCTTCATACGTTTCAATCACGTCACCCACTTTCAAGTCGTTACAGTTTGTCAAGCTGATACCACATTCAAAGTTAGTACCCACTTCTTTCACATCGTCCTTGAAGCGCTTCAACGCATTGATTGAACCCGTAAAGATTACGATACCGTCGCGAATCAAGCGAGCCTTGTCCGTACGTTTCACCTTTCCGGTCTTCACCATCGCACCGGCAACCATACCCACCTTGCTGATGTTGAACACTTCACGCACTTCGATTGTAGAGGTAACCTGTTCTTTCAATGTCGGAGCCAACATACCTTCCATTGCCGACTTCACTTCTTCAATCGCATCGTAAATAATAGAATACTTACGAATATCCACACCTTCCTGTTCAGCAAGCTTAGCCGCATTTCCTGACGGACGTACCTGGAAACCTACGATAATAGCATCCGATGCCGCAGCCAACGATACATCCGATTCTGAAATTTGTCCGACACCCTTATGAATTACATTCACCTGAATCTGTTCGGTAGACAACTTGATCAATGAGTCGCTCAAAGCTTCTACAGAACCATCCACGTCACCTTTCACAATCACATTCAGTTCATGGAAGTCACCCAATGCCAGACGACGTCCCACTTCATCCAGTGTCAACATCTTCTGTGTACGCAAGCCCTGTTCACGAGCCAGCTGCTCACGCTTGTTGGCAATCTCACGTGCTTCCTGATCCGTATCAAACACATGGAATGTATCACCTGCTGCCGGTGCTCCGTTCAATCCTAAAATCAATACCGGCTCAGAAGGGCCAGCTTCTTTCAAGCGCTGATTACGTTCGTTGAACATCGCTTTCACCTTACCGTATGAAGTTCCGGCCAGTACAATATCACCTACATGCAGTGTTCCATTAGAAACCAGCACCGTAGCCACATATCCACGTCCTTTATCCAAAGAAGATTCAATGATTGAACCAGTAGCCTTACGGTTCGGATTTGCTTTCAAATCCAACATTTCAGCTTCAAGCAATACCTTTTCAAGCAATTCAGGAACACCGGTACCTTTCTTGGCTGAAATATCCTGAGACTGGTATTTTCCACCCCATTCTTCCACCAGGAAGTTCATGGCAGCCAGCTCTTCCTTAATCTTATCCGGATTTGCATTCGGTTTATCTACCTTATTGATGGCAAACACGATAGGCACTCCCGCAGCCATCGCATGGTTGATAGCTTCTTTTGTCTGCGGCATCACGTTGTCATCGGCAGCTACGATAATGATTACCACGTCAGTTACTTTCGCACCACGTGCACGCATAGCCGTAAATGCTTCGTGTCCCGGAGTATCCAGGAATGTAATACGACGTCCATCCTCCAGTTTCACGTTATATGCACCAATGTGCTGTGTGATACCTCCGGCCTCACCCGCAATTACATTCGCCTTACGGATATAGTCAAGCAAAGAAGTCTTACCGTGGTCTACGTGACCCATCACGGTAACAATCGGTGCACGCGGTTGCAAATCTTCTTCCGCATCAGCCTCTTCCTCTACAGCCTGTGCCACTTCCGCACTTACATATTCTGTCTTGTAGCCAAATTCTTCTGCCACAAGGTTAATTGTTTCTGCATCCAGACGCTGGTTGATAGACACCATGATACCCACACTCATACAAGTTGAGATAACCTGAGTCACCGGAATATCCATCATGTTAGCCAGCTCATTTGCTGTTACAAATTCAGTCAGCTTCAATACCTTGCTTTCTTCCTGTTCCAGTTCCTCCTGTTCCAGCTGACGGTTCTGAATATTTTCACGTTTCTCCTTACGATACTTGGCAGCTTTATTCTTTCCTTTGTTTGTCAGGCGGGCAAGTGTTTCTTTCACCTGTTTTGCTACATCTTCGTCGCTCACCTCCTGTTTTACCACCGGTTTCTTAAAGCGGTCCTTGTTATGTTTTCCGCCCTGTCCCTGGTTCTGGTTATTCTTTCCAGATTTCTCATTTCGTGAAGCTCCAGATGCGTTGGAGGTTGCATTAATATCAACCCGTTCCTTATTAATACGGTTGCGTTTTTTCTTTTTCGCAGCCTCATCACTCAGGCCACCCTTATCCGTTTTTTCATCACTCTTACGAATTTCCTTGATAATCGCATCTTTCATCTGCTTACGCTGTTCCTGACGCTGCTTATCCTTTTCCTCTCTTTCTTTTTTCTTCTCCTCTTTCGATTTTTTCTTCGGACGGGTAGACTGGTTCAATGCAGCCAAATCAATCTGGCCTACTACATTAATCTTTGATTTAAATTCTGTCGGGCGAATTTTAAAAACTTCGTCTTCTTTATTTTCCTGAACAGATTGTTGCTTTTTTTCTTCTTCCATCGGCTCTGGTTTCAATTCTTCTGCCTTTATTTCCGGCTGTTTCGGTTCTTGTTTTTCTTCTACCTGAGGTTGTTGTACAGGAGCCTCTTCAGTTTTAACCTCCGTTTTTTCTACCTCAGCTTGTTTATTCTCAGGTTCTGGCTTAGCTGGCCCTTCCTGTACTACAGGCGTTTCAGCAGGCTCAACCACAGCCGGTTTTTTCTTTTTCTTCAGACCATCCAAGTCTATTTTACCTACAGGCTTGAATTTTGGTCGCACATCTTCTGGAACCACTGTTTCTATCACTTCCGGCTTTTTCAGTTCCGGATGAATATCCTCGATAGAAACAGAAGCCTTGTTACGCTCCTTATTCTGCCGTTCCTGAATAATTTTCTCAGACTCTATTTTCAAATCCTTGTCTTTGCTGAACTCTTTAACCAGTGCAGCATACTGTTCTTCAGTAATTTTGGTATTTGGATTCGCCTCGACCGTATATCCTTTTTTCTGCAAAAAGTCTACCACCGTGGTTATTCCAACATTCAAATCTCTTGTTACTTTATTCAATCTTATAGTCATAATTCATCACAATTTATAGAGTTCAGGAAAATATATCAGTCACAGATAAACAAGCAGACGAGAATGAATTCCTCATCCTCATCTGTTTATTACAAGCAAGCGCTATTCCTCAAACTCTGCTTTTAAAATTCTCAGAATATCATCCACCGTATTTTCTTCCAAGTCTGCTTTTTCAATAAGCATCTCGCGTGGTGCGTTCAATACACCTTTAGCCGTATCAATTCCGATAGCCTTAATCGCGTTGATAACCCATTCGTCAATTTCATCCTTGAATTCATCCAGGTAGATGTCTTCATCAGCCACAGCATCTTCGCCCAGCTCACGGTACACATCGATAGTGTATTCTGTCAGCATACTGGCCAGCTTAATATTCAAGCCACCTTTACCGATAGCCAATGAAACTTCTTCCGGTTTCAAATATACCTCAGCTCTCTTTTCATCCTCATGCATGATAATAGACGAAACTTTTGCCGGGCTCAAGGCACGCTGAATAAACAACTGGATGTTAGATGTATAGTTAATCACATCAATGTTTTCATTACGCAATTCGCGTACGATACCATGAATACGAGAACCCTTCACACCCACACATGCACCTACCGGGTCAATGCGTTCATCATACGATTCTACTGCAATCTTCGCACGTTCTCCCGGAATACGGGCAATTTTCTTGATGGTAATCAGTCCGTCATTGATTTCTGGCACTTCCTGTTCAAACAAACGCTGCAGGAAGACCGGTGATGTACGGCTCAAAATAATCTTCGGATTATTGTTCTTATTATCTACACGAGCTACTACGGCACGAGCAGTTTCTCCTTTCCGGTAGAAGTCACTCGGAATCTGTTCTGTCTTAGGCAACAGCAATTCATTACCCTCATCATCCAGCAACAGAATTTCCTTTTTCCAAATTTGATAAACTTCTGCACTAATTACAGTACCTACCTTATCAATGTATTTATTATACAAGCTGTCCTTTTCCAATTCCAGAATCTTTGAAGCCAGTGTCTGACGAAGATTCAGAATTGCACGGCGGCCGAATTTTTCAAAAATCACCTCATCGGTCACTTCCTCTCCCACTTCATATGATGCATCAATCTTGCGTGCTTCCGACAATGCAATCTGCAGGTTCGGGTTAGTCAGCTCCTCATCCGCCACAACTTCACGGTTACGCCAGATTTCGAAATCCCCCTTGTCAGGATTTACAATCACATCATAGTTTTCATCTGTACCGAACATTTTTGCAATCACACTGCGGAACGACTCTTCCAACACGCTCACCATCGTGGTGCGATCAATGTTCTTCAATTCCTTAAATTCCGAGAATGTGTCAATCAAGCTGACAGTTTCTTCTTTTTTGGCCATAATTATTTAAAGCTAATTAAGTATTTGGTGTATTTTATCTCATCATGGGACGCCATGTCAATCACCCCGATACTTCGGGCATGCCGTTTTCCTACCTGATAGAACACGGAAATCGCTCTTATCTCGTTCCCGGTGCGAATCTCAAAAGCGTGGGAACGATACGCGACGCACAAAAGTGGCCCAAGCGAGACAAGCGCACCGACCCCGACAAGCTCGATTGTATCAACTTCAATCTGCTCAGTCCCTACACCATACAAAAGATGCTGCAAGGCATCGACACATTACAGGGATTGAAACAGACATCGGGTGAAACGTCGGAATGTTACTCCTTCCAAAGCACTACGATCAAGAACAGCTCCCTCAACAAAGGAATAGACCTGTACACCCTCGCTGTCCATAAATTCATGGGTAACTCGATCATCAAACGACTCGAAGGAGCACCGTTCTCCGATCTGAACGATTTGCACGACCGGTTGAAACTGACCGACTCCCTCGGAGATGGCGAATGGATAGATCTGTCGGGATTGATTGTACCCAAGCAGGCTGTTAAAGACGAAATAGACCGTATCGTCGGTAATCCCGATTCCACGTTAGAAGAAACCGAATCTTTCTTCCAAGCCATGCATCGGCGTTACTACGACATGGAATGGACATGGGTTTGTTCGATAATGCCCCGTTGGTATGGAAAAACAGTCGACCGTCTGTCCCCCAGAGATATTATCCGAATCGTACGGCAATGGAACGAAGCCGTTGTGTCGCTCGACCGAATGCTCTATGACGATGCCCGCAAAGAATTTTCAATGATTTCCCGTATCGGATTCGGTGTGGACGGTTCTACCCGGCAGCGGGATTTCGATTTTGAACAGGTTCGGGGTGAATTTGAGAACGATGCCTTCGTTAAGATGGTCTGCAAGCACATCGAAGATAAAACCGCTTTGGGGAACGAGTTGATAGGCCGCCTCGAAACATTGATGACATCGATGCCTCAGCATTAATAT
>ENA-UEQH01001177-UEQH01001177.1-human-gut-metagenome-genome-assembly--contig:-NODE-1177-length-11070-cov-6.795415_pt1 | contig 11070 bp, 9 predicted proteins | sample MGYA00242945_ERZ507943 | MGnify/ENA primary metagenome ERZ507943 (study PRJEB26167, sample SAMN06115418) | human gut metagenome | host: Homo sapiens | place: China:Hubei | collected 2015-03-06 | study... | reverse complement strand
ATCGATGCGGCGGTAAAGCTTTTCGCGGTCGTCATTTAAGACAAAATACGCAAAATTGTAGGGGGATGTCTTCTGGCTCTCCCGCTCGTTATGCTCGGAGATCCGCTCGCCGGACTCATGGTAAAATTCCAGGGCGCGGATGACGCGCTTGCGGTTATTCTCGTGGATCGCCTCTGCAGATGCCGTATCTACCGCCTTTAGCATTTCGTGAAGATAATGATTCCCGCGTGTCTCGGCCAGCTCTTCCAGCTGCCTGCGGTATGCACTGTCACACTCCTGCTCCGTAAAATCAATATCGTAGAGCAGCGCCTGGATATAGAATCCGGTCCCGCCCACCACGATGGGGATCTGACCGTTTGCCGTAATCTCTTTTAACGCCTGCTTTGCCATCTCCACAAAACGGACGACATGGAACTCATCGGATGGATTCAGTTCGTCCACAAGATAGTGCCGGACACCGTCCATCTCCTCCGGCATGATTTTTGCCGAACCGATATCCATGTATTTATACACCTGCATGGAATCCGCAGATATAATGGCTCCGTTTATTTTTTTCGCCAGTGCAATGGATAGCGCTGTCTTCCCGACCGCTGTCGGGCCGGTCAGAATTACCATGGGATTTGGTTTCATTGTCATACAATCCTCTTAAACTTCTTTTCAATCTCATATTTGCTCATGGAGATAATGGTCGGCCGCCCGTGCGGACAATGGTAGGGATTCTCCAGGGACAGCAGCTCGTCGATCAGCTGTTCTGCCTCCGCCCTGCTGATGGAATCGCCTCCCTTGATCGCCGCCTTGCAGGACATGGAAGCTACCTTCTCCAAGATCAGTTCCGGTGCTTCCCTGCCGCTTATGTTGGTAAAATCGTCCAGCATGTCCAAGAACATGCCTTTCATATCAACCGCCTCAAAATCGGCTGGAATCGCCGTGATGGCAAATTCCTTGCCGCCGAACGGCTCCACCTCATAACCGAACAGACGGATCTGCTCCCCGTAGCGTGTAAGCATTTCCTGTTCCTCGGCGCTCAACGTCAGAATGATCGGCGGGCTTAAGGTCTGCGAGGCAAAATTCTGTGTGCGGACGCGTGCCATGGTGCGCTCATAGAGCACTTTTTCATGGGCGGCATGCTGGTCGATAATGAACAGCTTATCCCGAAAGGAACGGACGCACCGGCTCTGTACTCGTGGCGGTATGCTGGAAAGTTTTCTGCAAGAGCCGGAACGCCTGACAGATGATGATGTCATGCTGTTGTTGAAACTCATTTTTCACAGACAGGACACGCAGGAACTATTGAAAAAACTGCTGGAACGGGAGAAGCCGGAAACCCCTTAGTTTACTAAGGGCGCAATTATACACCACCCAGAGGTTGGTGCATTGCGTTCTCCGAAGGCTCCTCGCCGGAGGGCTGTGATTTTCCGCAGTCATGGTCTGCTTCAAATCAAACAGGGGACGCTACGCTTCCCCTGCGCTGGCTGCCGCCAGCTACCCTTTTGTGAACTTGCCATCTGGGGACACCTTGCGTTGCAAGCTGTTCCCAGCCGACAAGTTTTACAAAATCTCTCTATACTTTGACGGTCGAATAAAGTATAATGAAGTCAACGACTAATCGGAATTTGGAGGTAATATGCTTATGAAAAAATTTCTTTCTTTGTTTTTGTGTCTTACTTGTGTACTGACTTTAGTTGCGTGTGGAAAAAAGGTAGCTCCTATTACGTTACCTCAAACCGACGAGATTACATCTATTGATATAACTTTTGGGGAAAATACAGTAAGTCATTCAGACAAAACTTGGATAAGTGAAATAATCGCCGATATTTCCAGTTCTGAACCGACTAAGAAGGAAAGTGTTCAAGACTTTCCGCAAGTGGAAAGTTATATCAAGATTGACTTCCGGCATGAGAAAGGAACAATTACTATCTTTGCGTATGAGGACGGGGGGAAGTACTATCTTGAACAGCCTTATCAAGGAATTTATAAAATTGATCGCAAACTGTTCGAAAGGCTAAAAGAAACGGATTGATTTCAGGTTGCCGTACTCGTTCCCTGCAGGGTTTGGGGCTCCGCACGCCCCAGCAAGAGTTTCCGAGGTGAAGTTCCCGCCATCTGCAAAAAGCTTTCCGCTCCCAAAACTACCTTGGCAAGAAGGATATCCATGCTATAATAAGGATACAGCAATATTTTTTGACCGAAAGGAGCTTTAGGATGCACTATCTCCTGCTGAACAAGGATACCGTCTGGCTTGCATTTCATTGCGAGCAGAACGAATACATGGAAACTGCTGCACAGGAAGATCTTTGGTACACCGCGCAGCGGCCTTTCGGCTATACGAACCTGACGGATTTTCTGGAGCGCCGCAAAGCGCCCAAGCACCGGGCGCACATTGCAGCGCTGCTGAAGGAATACGGCTGCGATACGCTGGAGGGCTATTTGAATGTGACCCATGCGCTGTCACTGAACGATACCTTCTGGGTCAGGGCAGCAGATGCCGACCTGCAATGGCGGGACGTTTCTCTTTATCAGAACCCTTTCAACGAGATGATCTCGCAGGCTGCTTTTGACGGTTCTGTGTCCAGCACGAGCTTCTCGTCCACCTCCCCGGAGTTCAGTACAGACGGGCAGTACGCCAAATGCTGGGTGCGGGAAAAGGACACTATTCAGCTGTATAAAACCGGCAGCGTATTCGGCATGGAACCGGTGTCGGAGTATCTGGCTTCTCAGCTGGCAGTTCTGCTTTGCCCGGGAGCGGCAGTCTATGACCTCGGTTTCCACCACGGGGAGCTGATCTCCAAGTGCGCCCTTTTTACCAGCGAACGTTACGGCCTTGCCAAGGCCGCTGTTCTGACAAAAGACCGGACGATCGCCGGGTTTCTGCGCTATTTTGAAAGCATCGGAAGCGGTGATGCCTTCCGGCGGATGTGCATTCTGGATGCGCTTATTCTGAACACCGACCGGCACAGCGGAAACTTTGGCGTTCTGTTCGAGAACGACACGCTGCAAGTCCAAAAAATGGCACCCGTTTTTGATAACAACCGCAGCTTGCTGTTTGATTTGGACAACGACCAGCTGAAAAATACGGACTGGTGCATCCGGCACTGTTCGCCGCGGCTTGGCTCCGATTTTATTGCAACCGCGCGCGGGCTTCTGACCGACAGCATCCGCGCCGATTTGGAAAAGCTGCGGGCATTCCGCTTCACCGGCCACCCCGTGCTCTCCATCGACCCGGAACGGCTGGAGCGGCTGGACCGCATCCTGCAATTCCAGCTGGCCAAAATACTGGCATAACAAACCCCCGGCAGGCAATCACCATTACGGTGGCAGCCTGCCGGGGGTATTATAATGTTATCCTGTCAAACTTTTTCCTGCCTTACACCTCGTGCTCGGCCCAGTCCTGACTGCGGCCCACGGCCTTGTGCCAGCCCCTGACCAGCTTTTCCCGCTGGGCGGCGTCCATTTTGGGCTCAAACAGCTGGTTGCAGCTCCACAGGTGGCTGATCTCCTCCCGGCTCTTCCACACGCCGGTGGCAAGGCCGGCCAGATACGCCGCGCCAAGGGCGGTAGTCTCCCGGATGGCCGGGCGCAGCACCTCCTTGTTCAGAATGTCGGACTGGAACTGCATCAGGAAGTGGTCGCGGCTGGCACCGCCGTCCACCTTCAGGGTGCTGATGGTGATGTCGGTGTCCTTTTCCATGGCCCACATCAGGTCGGCGCTCTGGTAGGCGATGGATTCCTCGGCTGCGCGGATGATGTGGTTCTGGGTGGTGCCGCGGGTGATGCCCAGAATGGCACCCCGGGCGTACATATCCCAGTAAGGTGCGCCCAGACCGGTAAAGGCGGGCACGATGTACACGCCGCCGTTGTCCGGCACCTTCTGGGCATAGTACTCGGAATCGCAGCTGTCCTGAATCAGGTGCATCCCGTCCCGGATCCACTGGATGACCGCGCCGCCCACAAAGACGGAGCCTTCCAGCGCATATTCTACCTCGCCGTCAAGGCTGATGGCAATGGTGGTGACCAGACCGTTCTTGCTCTGGTAGATCTTGTTGCCGGTGTTCATCAACAGGAAACAGCCGGTGCCGTAGGTGTTTTTCACATCGCCGGGCTTAAAGCAGCCCTGCCCGAACAGCGCAGCCTGCTGGTCGCCTGCAATACCCGCCACCGGCACATCCACGCCCTGAATGTTGGTGTAGCCGTACACCTCGCTGGAGTCCTTCACGCTGGGCAGGATGCAGCGGGGGATGTCCAGCGCCTTGAGCAGGGTGTCGTCCCAGTCCAGTGTGCGGATGTTGTACAGCATGGTGCGGCTGGCGTTGGTGCGGTCGGTAACGTGCACCTTGCCGCCGGTCAGCTTCCAGACCAGCCAAGTGTCCACCGTGCCGAACAAAAGCTCCCCGGCCTCGGCCTTTTCCCGCGCACCGGGGACGTTTTCCAGGATCCACTTGATCTTGGTGGCAGAGAAATAGGCGTCCGGCACAAGGCCGGTGTTTTCCCGGATATAGTCCGCCATGCCGGGGGTCTTGAGCAGCTCGTCCACAAGGGGCGCGGTGCGGCGGCACTGCCAGACGATGGCGTTATACACCGGGCGTCCGGTGTTTTTATCCCACAGGATGGTGGTCTCGCGCTGGTTGGTGATGCCAATGCCCGCAATGTCTCTGGGGTCCACGCCGCTTTGGGCAATCACCTCGTTCATCACGCCGTACTGGCTGGACCAGATCTCCATGGGGTTGTGCTCCACCCAGCCCTGATGGGGGTAGATCTGCTCAAATTCCCGCTGCTGCACGCAGACGATGTTCTGCTCGTTGTCAAACAGGATCGCCCGGCTGCTGGTAGTGCCCTGATCCAGTGAGAGGATATATTTGGTCTGGCTCATGATCTTCTCTCCTTGCTCTGAAGCTTGAGCGCAAAACAAAAAAGAGCGCACCAAACAAAGCTATCTGCTCTGTCTGTCGCTCTCCTGCTCTGCGCAAACATATTCTGTGCTTATTGTACACGCTCCGCAGGCAAAATACAAGCTTCTGCGCGATTTTTGGAGGTTCTGCACAAGGGGGCCGCCCCGCCGTTGAACACTCTGCCGAAAGGGTGCGCGGTGCAGCCGCCGGGGATGTAAAAAGCTTGCAAATTTGCGAAAAAGACGTGACGAAACGGCGCGGATGTGGTATCGTTAAGGGGTAGATTTTTTGTTCGGAAAGGATTTCTTTGCCATGACCCGGATCGCTTTCTGTGATGACGATGCCGCGCTGCTGCATCAGATGCAGGATTTTCTGGAGCAGTACCGCACCCTGCGGGGGGTGCAGCTGGAGCTGGCCACCTATACAAAGCCCGTGGAGCTTCTGGCAGATATCGAGGCCGGGGTACGCTTTGACGTGCTGTTTTTGGATGTGCTTATGCCCGGCATCAACGGCATCAACACCGCGCGGGAGATCCGCCGGTACGACACGGCGGTGCAGATCATCTTTGTGACCTCTTCTTCGGAATTTGCCGTACAGTCCTATGTGGTGGGCGCATACTACTACCAGCTCAAACCCATCTGGAAGGACAGCTTTTTCCGCCTTACCGATGCCGTGCTGGCCGAGTGCCGCAAGCGCACCCAGCACAGCCTGATCCTGCGCTGCAAAAGCGGTGTGACTCGCATTACGCTGGACAGTCTGGAATACTGCGAGGTGCAGGGGCGCACGCTGGGCGGCGCTGGCGGTAGCGCTGTTCCTCCCGCAGCATCCGCTGGTGCAGCCGGTGGCAGAGCTGCTGCTCACCCTGCCGCTGCTGCTGCTGTTCATCCGCTTCGTTGCGCCCTCCATGCGGCAGCTTTCCCACTACCCGGCCTCGGTGCAGTGCCAGTTCGGCATCGTGCCGCTGGTGAGCTACCTTTTTGACTACATCACCCATGTCTACACCAGCCTTTTGTCCGAGGCGAACCCGGCGGCGGTGGAGTTCATGTTTTTTGTGTGCTGCGCAGCCTTTCTGTGCTCCATTTTGCGCGCCTCCCGGGTGGAGCGGCAGCGCATCCAGATGGAACAGCTGCAGACCAGCCTGAACCTGCAAGTCACGCAGGCCATGCGCGAGATCGAGGCGCTGCGCCTTTCCCAGCAGCGCGCCAGCACCTACCGCACCGGCCACGGGCTTGGGGTGCGCAGCATCTGCGCCATCTCAGAGCGGTACGGCGGCCTGACCAGCTTTGCCGCCAAGGATGGGCAGTTTACCTTGCGGGTAATGTTATAATAAAAAGGGACTCGAAAACGCCTGCGGCGTTTCCAAGTCCCTTTTTTATAGAAAGATGTTATAATTGCTGCTTTGCCAGCACGTCAGAGGTAGGGGTCTGGAACACCGGGATGTCGGCATAGGGGTCGGCAGCGGTGTCGGCGGGCAGGCTCTTCATATATTCGTCCATGGCGACGGCCACCTTCTTGGCAACAGCCACAGCCTCCACCACGGTGCGTGCGCCCATGACGGCGTCGCCGCCGGCAAATACGCCCTCGCGGGTGGTGCGGCCGTCCTCGCTGACGCTCAGCAGACCCTTCTGGTTGGTCTCGATGCCGGTCGTGGTCTTGACGAGGTTGCTCTCAGAGCCCTGACTGACTGACACGATGACGCCGGTGTGGGGGTAAAAAGTCTCGCTGCCCTCTACCTGCGTGAACTTGCCGTCCTCACCCTTGACGGTGTCGCGGCAGATCAGACCGTTTTCCCGGATCTCCACCGGTGCCTTGCAGAACCGGAAGCCCACGCCTTCCAGCTTGGCGTAGCTCACCTCATACTCAGAGGCGCTGATGCAGCTCTCGTCCCGGCGGGCGTAGCAGGTAACGTGGCGGGCACCGTTGCGGATGGCGGTGCGGGCGCAATCCATAGCGGAGTTGCCCACGCCGATGACGGCCACATCATCGCCCAGACGGAAGGCCTTGGAGTTTGCCAGATAGTCGATGCCAAAGGCTACGTTGCCAAGGCTTTCGCCCTTGATGTGCATGGCGTTGGCCTTCCACAGACCTGCACCGATGAACACACTCTTGTAGCCGTCGCGGAACAAATCGTCGATGGTGATGGTCTTGCCGATGGTAGTGTTGGGACGCACCTTGATGCCCTTCAGCTCCAGATGACGGTACTGGAAATCGTCCAGCACACTGTCCGGCAGGCGGTAGTTGGGGATACCGTAGCGCATCACGCCGCCGATCTTGTCCCGGGCGTCAAAGATGGTTACATCATAGCCCCAGCGTGCCAGCAGCACCGCGATGGTCAGGCCTGCCGGGCCGGAGCCCACCACAGCAGCCTTCATGCCGTTTTTCGGGGCAGGGCCTGCTGTCATTTTGTTGGCGTAGGTGGTGGAGATATAGTCCTCGATGATGGAAAAGTGCACCGGGTCGTGGCTGGGCATCCGGTTGCGGATGCAGTGACCCTCGCACTGCTTTTCGTGGTTGCACACCAGACTGCACACAGTGGTCAGGGGGTTGTTTTCAAACAGCATCCGGCCTGCATCGTCCATCTGGTTTGCCTTGAGCAGACGGATGACTTCCGGGATATTGGTGTGGATGGGGCAGCCCTCCTGACACATCGGCTTTTTGCAGCCGAGGCAGCGGTTGGCTTCGTCCAGAACATGAAGTGCCATGGGTTCCTCCTTGTGTTTCCCCTGCGGGGACAGTCGTTTTTTACAGGCTTGTTGTATCCAACATTGCATTGCTTTAATCATACACCCGAACCGCGCCGGATACAAGAGGGCACAATATAAAATTTTTCGTGTTATTTTTTGTCAATTCGTCAAAAAGATAATTTTTTGACGATATATCCCGCCCATCGGCTCCGGTTTTGTCCGGCACAGCGCACCAAGGTCGCTGGCTCTGCTCTGGGCAGCAGCCATTTGGGCGCAGGTCTCGTTTTCCCGCGCCAGCCGCGCCAGCGAGTGGGATAGCGGCAGCGCCGTCTCCCCGGGCAGGGGCAGCGTCTCCTTGCGCGCGCCCAGCAGGTGCAGGTAGGGCGGCAGCGCCGGGGTCTGGGCGGTGTAGCCCAGCGCCGCATCCATCGCCAGCCGCCGCATCCGTGCCCGGGGGTAGCGCACGGTGGTCAGGGCATCCAGCAAAGCGGGCAGGCTTGCGGTCTCCCGCACAGCATTTTCCAGCCGGTGCTCCAACCCCTCGGATACCCCGCGCACTGCGGCAAAGGGGGCTTGCCCTGCGCAGGCTGCCCGCAGCAGTGCCAGCTCGCAGTGCCCCATGACTGCAAAATCTGTATACTTTCCGTCATATTCTGCCTGTTTATACAGTTTCAGCGCCTTTTCCGGCACATAAGGTGCCAGTGCCGCCGCGCCGCCCTCCGCCCAGAGTGCCCGCAGGGCGCTGGCGCTGGCAAAGGCTGCATGAGCACTTTCGGTCAGCGCCTGCCCGTGGTCTGCGCCCTGCCGGGGCAGGGCGATGGGCTGCATTTTTACATTCAGTTCTATGATGGCTTTACAATACTCTACGGCAAGATTGTTGTTGGGCTTGTCCAGCAGTTCGGCGATATCTGACCCCGGGCACAGCGCCTGCACCGCCGCCTGCCGGGCGGCGGCAAAGCTGCGTGCCCCGGCGGCAAGCTGCTGTTTCAGCGCGGTGCGGTATGCTTCGCTGCACAGCACCCGGGCAGCTTTTTGCAGCAGGGCGGTGTCCGGGGTCTCTGCCCCAAAGACCAGTGCGTCGCACCCGGCAGCGGCCAGAATGCGCACCCCCGCCCGGGCAAAAGCCTCGGCACCGGCGCAGGCGCAGGGCGCGGGCAGGGCAAACACAAGGTCTGCTCCGCAGGCCAGCGCCGCCTGCACCCGCACCGCCTCCGGCAACAGCGGCAGCGCGCCCCGCTGGGTAAGCCCGCAGCTCATGGCCACGGCCACCCGCTGCGCCCCCAGCGCCCGCGCCTGTGCCAGCTGCCATGCGTGGCCGTTGTGGAAGGGGTCGTACTCCGCAATGATGCCTGCAAACTTCATGGAACTGCTCCTTTTCGCCAAAAGATTGTTAAAATTATATCGGATATACAGAAAAATCCTGCCGTTTCCGGGATTTGTGGGCAGGATATACAAAAACCTTGTACACAAGTTTTACCGCTTTGCCCGGGTTGCGCCTTGAAAAGCCGTCACGCCTATTATATAATAAACATAGGAATCTGTAAAATTCTGTCCGCAGTTTTTTTCAGGATGCGGACGGTACAAAAATTTTCAGGAGGCAACACAGATGAAGATTCTGGTTATTAACTGCGGTTCTTCTTCCCTGAAGTATCAGCTGATCGATATGGACGGCGAAAAGGTGCTGTGCAAAGGCCTGTGCGAGCGCATTGGCATGGAGAGCAGCATGATCACTCACGAGGCCAACGGCACCAAGGCTACCACCCCGGCAATCTTCCCCACCCACACCGAGGCTTTTGCCGAGGTCGTGAAGAAGATGACCACCGGCGCAGGCAAGTGCATCAATGACGTGAGCGAGATCGACGCCATCGGCCACCGCGTCGTGCATGGCGGCGAGAAGTTCAAGAGCAGCTGCCTGATCACCGATGAGGTCATCAACACGCTGCGTGAGCTGAGCCCGCTGGCTCCCCTGCACAACCCCGCCGGTATTCTGGGTATCGAGGCCGCCCGCAAGGTGTTCGGCAACATTCCCATGGTGGCTGTGTTCGACACCGCCTTCCACAGCACCATGCCGCCGAAGGCTTATATGTACGCCATCCCCTACGAGTACTACGAGAAGTACGGCGTGCGCCGCTACGGCTTCCACGGCACCAGCCACAAGTACGTTGCCCACAAGGCAGCCGAGTACCTGGAAGAGCCCATTGAGCGCCTGAAGCTGATCACCTGCCATCTGGGCAACGGCTCCTCCATTGCCGCAGTCGATCAGGGCAAGGTGGTGGATACTTCCATGGGCATGACCCCGCTGGCCGGCCTGATGATGGGCACCCGCTGCGGCGATCTGGACCCCTCTGTGGTCAACTACCTGAAGTACACTCTGAACATCACCGGCCACGAGCTGGACGAGATCCTGAACAAGAAGTCCGGTCTGCTGGGCATCTCCGGTGTTTCCAGCGATAAGCGTGACGTGGAAGAGGCTGCCGCAGCCGGCAACAAGCGCGCACAGCTGGCTTCCGATATGCTGAACTACCAGATCAAAAAGACCATCGGCAGCTACATTGCAGCCATGGGCGGCGTGGATGCCATCGTCTTTACCGGCGGCATCGGCGAGCACGATGCCATTGCCCGTGCAAAGATCTGCCACCACATGGATTGGCTGGGCATCCGCATCGACACCGAGAAGAACAAGCACCCTGTTGGCGATGTGTGCGAGATCACCGCTTGGGGCGCAAAGGTGCGCACGCTGGTCATTGCTACCGACGAGGAGCTGATGATCGCCCGCGACACCAAGGAAGTCATCGAGAAGTAAGCTTTTCCCAAAGGGCTTTGCAGGGGCTGCTGCACAGAGTGTGCGGCAGCCCCTTTTTGCTTGTATGAAAAAGTGGTTCAGAAACACCCGCAGGTGTTTCTGAACCGCAAATCATAAATTATCTGCCGCTGCACATAACCTGTGCGGCGCGCCGCTTTTCCATCTTAAGGCGGTGATTTTACCCAAATATATGCTGTCGGTTTGTGCTATGTGTACAAATAAAAGGGCGAACGGTTGTTTTTTGGTTGACAAATCTCAAAAATAACGGTACAATAGGAAAGTCCTCAATCCGAGGGCGTTTATCTATTCAAGCCCCTGGTAAGCTTACTGATCAGCGCGATGGTCCCAAAACCAAAGGTATGGTTACAATCCTTCCGTGGGCAAGAACTAACTAAAGAGGAGATACTACTATGTTTGAAGACAAGACTCTGGTCTGCAAGGACTGCGGTAAGGAATTTGTTTGGACTGCCGGTGAGCAGGAGTTCTACGCTTCTCGCGGCTTCGAGAACCAGCCCCAGCGCTGCAAGCCCTGCCGTGACGCCCGCAAGAACGGCGGCGCACGCAGCAACAGCGGTGAGCGTCAGATGTTCGACGCTGTCTGCGCAGCTTGCGGCAAGGCCTGCAAGGTTCCCTTCCAGCCCCGTGAGGACCGTCCGGTCTACTGCTCTGACTGCTTCGCTCGCATGAAGCAGAACTA
>ENA-UEQH01001170-UEQH01001170.1-human-gut-metagenome-genome-assembly--contig:-NODE-1170-length-11134-cov-3.568870_pt1 | contig 11134 bp, 11 predicted proteins | sample MGYA00242945_ERZ507943 | MGnify/ENA primary metagenome ERZ507943 (study PRJEB26167, sample SAMN06115418) | human gut metagenome | host: Homo sapiens | place: China:Hubei | collected 2015-03-06... | reverse complement strand
AACGTGATGATCGACGTGAAGGATACGGGCAAGGGCATTCCCAAAAGCAACTGGAAGCGGATTTTCGAGCCCGGCTTCACGACCAAGACGCGCGGCTGGGGGCTCGGACTGTCGCTCTCGCGCCGTATCATCGAGGAGTACCACAACGGTAAGATCGCCGTCGTGGAGTCGGAGCCGGGCAAGGGTACCATGATCCGCATTACGCTCAAACGCTTTTTCGACGCATGATCCGGCCGGACGATCTGTCGGTCGCCGCCGATTCGCTCGCGGCGAACGGAACGCCGGCCGGGCCGGCGGGGGCCGTCGTGCATGCGGCGGAAGCCCTCTCCGATTCGTTCGCGGCGGCCGATTCGCTGGTGCATACCGCAGCCGCCCTTCCGGACGCTTTTCCGGCCTCGTTTCCGCAGGTGGAGCCGCTCTCGGCGGCCGAACGGGCGCTGACGCTCGGCGGATGGCTCAGCGATTGGACGGCGCGTACGGCGCAGGGTGTCGCGTCGCTGGCGGATGCTTCGGCGGCGGAGCTGTTCGGTGCGGCGTCGACGCTGGGCGACGTCGGTCATGCGGTCGCGGAAACGGCAGCGCCCCTCTCCGGATCGGTCGTCTATCAGGCCGTCGTCCTGCTGCTGGCGGCTTCCTATCTGTTGCTGCTCTATACCAATTACAGCGAAGTGCGGATACTGGCCGGGAGTTTCGGGTTCGACCGAAACGCCGGACAGCGGACGTTGCAGAAGCGCGGCGTGATCCACAGCCATTTCCTGCGCCGTTGCTGCGTACTCGGCGTCGTGGGGATCGGCGTGCTGACCGTACGCCTATGCGACGACTGGCTGCCGGCGGGTACGTTCGACGCCCTTCCTCCGCTCTGGCGGGAGGGGTTCTGCGTGGCGGCCGTGCTGGCGGCCGAGGCCGTCGTCCTGATGCAGACGATCGCATTGTGGTGCATCGGACAGGTGACGCTCACGCAGTCGTTCGTCGAGACGCTTCTCTATGTCAAACAGTTCCATTTCGCGCTGGCGAGCCTCTCGGTCCTGCCGTTCATTTTGCTTTATGCACTCTGTCCAATCGGTTCAGGATCAGGCTGGTTATGCGGGATAGTCGGGTTGTCTGCGACGATTATATTGCTATTTCTCAGAGAGATTCATTCGTTGTTTGTCGCAAAAAATATTTCGAATTTGCATTGGATTTTGTACCTTTGCACCATCGAAATCGCACCGGTGGCATTTGCGGTGCTCATGTTGATAAAACACAGTTAAGAATGAGTGTAACGAAAGTCAGTCGAATTCTTGTCTCTCAGCCGCAGCCGGCTATCCCCGAAAAATCTCCTTTCTTCGAATTGGCGCGCAGACAGCGCATAACCGTCGATTATCATCCGTTCATTCGGGTTGCGGGCGTTTCGCTCAAGGAGTTCCGGCAGCAGCGGGTCGAGATATTGGATCATACGGCCGTAATTTTCACGTCGCGCACGACCGTCGACAGCTTTTTCCGTATTTGCGAGGAGGCGCGTATCACCGTTCCCGAAACGATGAAGTACATCTGCCAGACGGAGGCCGTGGCGCTCTATCTGCAAAAATACATCGTCTACCGCAAACGCAAAATATCGTTCGCCGACGGGTCGTTCACCTCGCTCGTCGAACTGATCATCAAGCACAAGGAGGAAAAACTCCTGCTGGCGCTGAGCGAACCCCACCGTCCGGAGCTTCCCGAAACGCTCGCCAAACTCAAGCTGTCGGTCAGCCCGGTCATCCTGGCCCGCACCGTCGCCGGAGACCTGGACGACGTGAAGCTGGACGACTACGGCCTGCTGGCGCTCTATTCGCCGTCGGACATCAAGACCCTCGTCGAGAAATTCGGCACCGACAACCTGCCGGCCATCGCGGTATTCGGCGAAAGCACGCTGCGGGCCGCCATCGGTGCCGGAATCACCGTGCTGGCCAACGCCCCGACGCCGGAAGCCCCCTCGATGGTCAAGGCCATCGACATCTTCCTGCAAAAAGTGCAGAAAGGCGAAGAACCGGCCCCCGTCGAACTGGTGACCGACGCCCGCAAGGAGGAGTTCATCCGCAACCAGCAAAACAAGCTGGCCAAGAAGAGCCGCACGCGCCGTCCCGCCGCAGAAACCCGCAAATAAGGGGCTGAAAGCCCCCCCGACGCCATGTCCGCAAACTCACTGCCCCGCACCGAAAGGCTCCGTTCGCTCGGGGCCGTGCGCCGCATGTTCGAGAGCGGCGAGAGCGGTTTCATCTTCCCGTTCCGCTACGTGTGGTTCGCAGAACCCGACACCGAACAGTCGGTCGAAGTGCTGTTCTCCGTCCCCAAGAAGTTCCACAAACGGGCCAACAAACGCAACCTCCTGCGCCGCCGCACGAAAGAGGCTTACCGCTTACAGAAACAGATCGTACACAACGGCGCACCGGTCAACCTCGACCTGGCGCTGATCTACTCGTCGAAAGAGGTGCTGCCGTATAAAACCGTCGCAAATGCCGTCCGCAGGATTCTGGAATCGGTCGTGGAGCATCTTTAAGCGGGTGTGCGCCTTTCCGCTGATCGTGCTGGTGCGGTTCTACCAACTCTGCATCTCGCCCCTCACGCCCCCGTCGTGCCGCTTCACCCCCACCTGCTCGCAATATGCCCTCGAAGCGCTGCGCAAATACGGCCCCCTGAAGGGACTGTGGCTCACCGTGCGCCGCCTGTCCAGATGCCATCCGTGGGGCGGAAGCGGCTACGACCCGGTGCCTTGAGTCCCGCGTCTAAGCAGGCGGGCAATAAAAAACGGGAAAACGGTCGAAGCGCAGAAGCGGTTCTAAAACGCCCGCCCTACGCCGCCTCTGAAATCCGCTTCTTAAGCGGACGACCGGCTTTACAGCCGGCCGTCCCCCTTCATGAAAGTTGCGTCACTTCTACTCTTCTTCGAATTCATTCTTCCGGGGACAAAGATTGCACGCTTTTCTGAAAAAACCAACTCCGACCCCAATGTTTAAGGCCGGAATTCAGTCTTTCGATCAAACGATTTCGTCCAACTATACAATTCAGTCGTGCAAATCGCAACATCGTTCCGTGACGGACTCGAATTCGAGCGTCGCATGAGGGATTCCCGAACGGCCCAACAGCTCTTTCAAGGCGTGCTTCACCTCTTCCATCCGGGAAAGGCTGTCGAGCACGACATGGGCCGTAAGAGCGTTCTCAGTCGTACTGATGGCCCAGACGTGGATGTGGTGAACCGCCCTGACACCCGGAACAGCCTCCATCTTCCGTTCGATCTCGGCGATGTCGATACCGCCGGGAACTCCGTCGAGCGAAAGACGCAGGCTGTCGCGGGTCAGCGACCAGACCGAAGCCACGATCACCCCGGCGACGGCGAGACCCACGATCGGATCGACGACGGTCCAGCCGGTCCACGAAATCACGAGGCCCGAAACCAGCACCCCTACCGACACCAGCGCGTCGGCGGCCATGTGAAGGTAGGCGCCCTTGACGTTCAGGTCGCGGTCCTTGTCTTTCATAAAGAGCCACGCCGTGAAGCCGTTGATCGCCACGCCGACGCCTGCGGTCCAGGCGATGGCGCCGCCCACGACCGGCTCGGGATGCAGCATGCGGCCGATACTCTCGGCGACGATGACGCCGACGGCGATCAGCAGAATCACGGAATTGAGCAGCGAGATCAGCACCGTGCTCTTCTTGTAGCCGTAGGTGTATTTGGGCGTGGCCCGGGCCTGGGCCAGCCGGAACGCCAGCATGGCCAGCAGCAGGCTGGCCACGTCGGAAAGGTTGTGTCCGGCGTCGGACAACAGTCCCATCGAACCGTAGCAGAGGCCGACGGCGAATTCGACGACGACGAAGCCCACATTGAGGCCGATGCCCCAGATGAAAGCCTTGTTGAGCGAGGTGACCGTATGATCGTGGTGATGGTGTTCGTGTGTCATGACAGCGAGTCGGTTATGGTGTCCTTGATCTCGGAGAGTTCGACCAGTTTATTGACGATGGCATAGATCGTAAGCCCCGCCGCGGAGTGTATCTGCAACTTGGCGGCGATGTTCCGGCGGTGGGTGATGACGGTGTGGGCCGAAATGCAGAGGGCGTCGGCGATCTGCTTGTTGGTCATGCCCTTCACCACGCAGACGATGATCTCCTTCTCGCGGGCGCTCAGCGGCTCGGGCTTCACGACGCGGGGCCCCGTCGCCGCCAGCCGTTCGACGGCCGGAATGAAAATCTCGTCCTCGACGGCGTTGTGCGAAGCCAGTTCGTGCTCGCAGTTGAAGATGTCGAACAACACGCCGTTCAGCTCGTTCGTACTGCCCGAAGGGTAGTATTTGATGATGATGTTCTTCAACTCGCGCAGCTTGATGTCAACCTGGTCGTGCTGGCGGCGGAAAATATCCATCGAATAAGCCGTGCTCTTCTCGCCCGCGAGCAACGACTCGACATAGGGAAAGACGGTCTGCTCCTCGTAGGACATGTGGCGCTGGACCTCGGCGGCGTATTCGTCGAAAAAGCGCATGATGGCGAACGACACGTCGCTCTGGGCGCAATCGACCGCTTCGATCAGCTTGCGGCGGATGGCCGGAAGGCGGAAATCGAGGAAATAACTGTGCGAATTGTGCAGGTAGTCGGTCAGCGAACGCACCGAGACCTCGCCGGCCAGTTCGGCGCCGTTGCCGAAATTCATCAGCATATTGACCACGGCGAGGAACGTCGCCGTATCGACCTTGTTCTCGGCGCACACCTCGGCGATGGTCTTGTCGCCGAACCCCAGTGCGATGCCGAAACGGCTCATCACCTGCAACACGGCGTAACGGTCGCACACCAGATCGCACATCCTGTCATCGCCCGTATATCCACCATTTTTATACATAAATATAGGTATTATTTTCTGTGCACAAAGATATTCGGGCAAGGTCCGTACCGCAATACCTAAAATGCGGTATTTTCAGCGGCGGCCGATATCCGTATAGGTCGTCTGCAACATCGTGCGGCCGACATCGAGCAGTTCGGGATTCGTAGCCGTCACCGCCCGCCCGCCCGTAGCGTCCCACACCGCCTCGCCCGAAGCGTCCACGACGCCGAAACCGTCGTTGAAGGTGTAGTAGGCGAACTTGCGGGGGGGGGTCGGTGCGAAGATGTCCTTACTGTAATCGAAATCGTCGTGCGCGATGCCCAGCTGGACCAGCAGCGTCGCCGCGATGTCGATCTGCGCGGCGTAATCCTCCACGACGCGCGGGCGGGCGACGGCGCCGCCCGTCCAGATCATCGGAATCCGGTGGCGCAGCGGCTCGTTGTAGGTCAGCGTCCGCGGATAGGGATAGCCGTGGTCAGCGACCAGCACCACGAGCAGGTCTTTCCACGCGGGAGAGGCTTTCAAGCGGTCGATCATCTTTCCGACGCACTCGTCGGAAAAGGCCATAGCATTCAGCACCTTGTCGTCGAATTTCGAGTAGGGAACGTCGAAAGGCGTATGGCTGCTCAGCGTCAGCAGCCCCGCGAGGAAAGGTTTTCCGGCGTCGCTCAGCGCAATCACCCGGTCGGCGAACCAGTCGCACATCAGCGCGTCGTCATAACCCCAGTCGGCCGCAGGGGCGTCGAAGCGCAGGTCCTTCTGCCAGATCAACTCCTGCCATCCGGTAGCGTACATGTAGGAGGACTGATTCGTGAAATTGAGGTCGCCGCCGTAGGCGAAGCTCGTGGCATAGCCTTCGCCCGCCAGCGAACGGGCTATCGAAGGCAGGTTGCGGCTCTTGGCCGGGAGTTTCATGATCGACATGCGTGTCTGAGCCGGGAATCCGCTCAGGATCGCCACCTCGCCGCGGTCGGTGCGGAACGAGTTGGCGAAGAAATTCTCGAACCAGATGCCCTCGCCCTTCAGCCGCTGCATATAGGGCATCACGGGCTCCCCGCCGACCTCGGCATCCATGACCGTGCGGGCGAAACTCTCCAAAATGACGATCACGACGTTAGGGCGCGCGGTGTTCAGCACCGGTTCCGTGGGTCCTGCCGCCGGACCGTTGCCCCGCAGGGCGTCGAACTTCGCGGCACGCACCGCCTCGTCGAAGAAAGGGTATTCGTCGGCGTAATCGACCCGGTCGCCCAGACTGGCGAGGAACGAAAAGACGGGGTTCGTGGCGGCGTGGTTCAGAAACTGCGTCGGACTGAAATAGACCTTCGAGACATTGGCCACCGAAGCCCCCGTGCCGCCGCGGATGGCCAGAAAATCGAATCCGGCGAGCATCACGATGGCGAGGCTGCCCAGCGAAGCGACCCGCCAGCCGACCGGCCGGCCGTCGAAAACGCCGAGGATGCGGCGATAAACCCAGATCATCCCCGCGGCATAAGCCGCCGCCAGCAACGTCTGCCGCACCCCGAGCCAGAAATCGACGCTCGCCATCGCCTCCTCGGGGTCGGCGAGGTAGATCAGGACCGTCGAATCAATGCGAAACCCCCAATGCTCGTACAACGCGACATCGACGGCGAAGATCACGGCCGTCGTCACGGCGACCAGCACGAACCAGGTCGTCAGCACACCCCGCCACACCTTTTCGGGCAGGCGGAGCCACAGCGAAAGCAATGTCACGAGGATCGGCAGCGCGGTGACATACCCCGCGACGGTCATGTCGAGCGTCAGTCCGTGCCACAGCACGTCGATCCATCCGCGGAAGCCCGCCCCGGCCGCCTCCACGGCGTAATAGGCCATGAACACGGGCTTCTGCACGGCCATCATCACAACGGTCGCAGCGAATACGGCAATCGGAAAAGCGAGTTTTCGGCGCATCGGTTCGTTCACACTTTTTTTGATTTCAGAGGTGCAGATTTCGGTCCGCGAGGGAAGTGCGAAAATGCGCCGCTGAAATCGAAAAACTATATTTTTTCGCCGTAGGCCAGGTCTCCGGCGTCACCGATGCCGGGAACGATATAAGACCGAGAAGTCAGCTCCTCGTCAACGACCGCCGTCCAGATGGTCGTGGTTTTGCGCGGCATGTTCTTCATCGCATAGTCGAGACCCTGCTCGCTGGCGACGACCGCCGCGACGTGGGTATAGGCGGGAGTGCCGCCCTTCTCGCACAAGGCGTTGTAGGTCAGCACGAGCGACGATCCCGTGGCCAGCATCGGATCGACCAGCAACAGCGTCTTGCCCTCCAGACTGCCGCACGAGATGTACTCGACCTTCACGGTGAACTTGCCGTCCTTGGTGCTCTTGCGATAAGCCGACACGAAGGCGTTCTGAGCGTCGTCGAAGTAATTCAGGAACCCCTGATGGTAGGGAAGCCCCGCGCGGAGGATCGTCGCCACGACCAACTGGTCGTCGATCATCTCGACGGTGGCTTCGCCCAACGGCGTCTCGACGACACACGGTTTGTAGTTGAGCGCCTTCGAAATCTCGTAGGCCGTGATCTCGCCGATGCGCTCCATGTTGCGGCGGAAACGCATCGAGTCCTTCTGAATCCGCTTGTCACGGATCTGAGCGATGAATTTGTTGAGAACCGTGTTCTGCTCGGAAAGGATATGCAACGTCATAAATCGGGTGTAGGTTTGGTTGTCAATAGAGGAAATTGTTGAACGGATAACGCCCGGCATGGATCTCGCGCACCATGCCGTAGAGGTCCGAACGGAATTTTTCGAGGTTGGCCTTCGTCCGCGCCGAAAGGAAGATGCAAGGCGTGTTGGCCCGTGCGATCCAACTCTGCTTCAACTCGTCCAGCGAACGGTTCTCGCGCGTCGGAGGCGTCAGGTCGTCCTCGTCCTTTTCGACATACGTATAGGCATCGACCTTGTTGAAGACCAGGTAGACGGGCTTGTCGCCCGCGCCGATCTCCTGCAAGGTCTGTTTCACCACGTCGATCTGCTCCTCGAACTGCGGGTGCGAGATGTCCACCACGTGCACCAGCAGATCGGCTTCGCGGACCTCGTCCAACGTCGATTTGAACGACTCGATCAACTCGGTGGGAAGTTTTCTAATAAACCCTACGGTATCAGAGAGCAGGAAAGGTAAATTGTCGAACACCACCTTGCGGACCGTGGTGTCCAGCGTGGCGAAGAGCTTGTTCTCGGCGAAGACCTCGCTCTTGGAGATAAGGTTCATCAGCGTCGATTTCCCCACGTTGGTATAACCCACCAGCGCCACGCGGACCATCGCACCGCGGTTCGAACGCTGCACGGCCATCTGGCGGTCGATCTTTTTCAGGTCCTCTTTCAGTTTGGCGATACGGTTGCGGATGATGCGCCGGTCGGTCTCGATCTCGCGCTCGCCGGCGCCGCCGCGGGTTCCCGTGCCGCCCCGCTGGCGTTCGAGGTGGGTCCACATGCCCGACAACCGGGGCAGCAGGTATTCGTAATTGGCCAGCTGCACCTGCGTCTTGGCATAGGCCGTCTGGGCCCGGGACATGAAGATGTCGAGGATCAGGCGCGTGCGGTCCAGCAGGCGGCAGGGCATCTCCTTCTCGATGTTGCGCGTCTGCGAAGGGGACAACTCGTCGTCGAAGATCACCACGTCGATCCCGTTCTCCTTGCAATATCCGGCGATCTCCTCCAATTTGCCCGGCCCGACATAGATGCGCGACGAGGGCTGCGGCAGGCGCTGGGTGAAGCGCTTCACCGAGCGGATGTCGGCCGTCTCGGCCAGAAATTCCAGTTCGTCGAGGAACTCCTCGGCCTGCCGCGGGTCCTGATTGTCCCGGATGACGGAGACCAGCACGGCGCGCTCGCGGCCGTCGGTCGAAAGGGAAGCGTCAGCCGCGGAATTGTTCTTGTTCTCTTCCAAAATTGTCTTTGCCATCAAACGTTCATGTTGCAAACACGATGCTACGAATAAGGGTATCCGCCCGAAAGCAGGATACCCTCAAAAAGTTGAACCATACGTCTCAATGCTGCCATGCGGAAATCGACCGGCAGAATGGGATCAGTTCTGTACGCGGAAGTCTACCGGGAGGGTGTACTTGACACGCACCACCTGGTTGCGCTGCTTGCCGGGGCTCCACTTCGGAGACTTGCTCAGCACGCGGATAGCCTCCTCGGAGAGCGAACGGTCGGGAGTCTGCAACACCTGAATGTTGGTCAGACGGCCGTCCTTCTCGATCACGAACGACAGAACCACGCGGCCCTGGATGCCGTTTTCGAGGGCGATCTGCGGGAACTTCACGTTCTGCTGCACCCAGTTGCGGAACGTATTGAGGTCGCCGCCCTGGAACGAAGGCATGGTCTCGGCGATCAGGAACGGCTGGTCGTCCTCGACGACCTCCTCGGCCACCTCGACCTGCTGGATCACCTCGGTATTCTCGTCGAACTCGGCGAAATCGACCTCGGTGGTGATCTTCGTGTCGTTGGTCACGACCTGCAACAGGTCGGTGATCACCTTCAGCTCCACCTTCCGGGGAGCCTCGGGCGGCTTCTGGTCCTGGCGGGTGATCTCGGTGATCTCCTCCTCGACGATAGCCGTCTGCAAATCAACTTTTTCAATTCGGTGCTCCTTCGGCGTATAGGCGAACGCCGCGATCACAAGGCAGAGCGCGACGATAAGACCGATTTCGAGCAGAAGACCCCGCTTGTTTTGAAGGTCCGCTTTGGGTGATTTCTTGATTTCCATCTATTATAAAAATTTTTAATTGTTCGGGTATAAGCGCGCATGGACACGCTATGCACCACAAATATATGGATAAAAATTCAAAAATGCACGGCCGGGTGCAAAAATCTTCGTTTTTTGCCTACTTTTGTGGGGTAAAAGCGCTTCGAAAACGACAAAAAAATGGCTGACCGCGAAACATTGTACGGCAAAACGCCCGAAGAACTCGCCGCCCTGTGCGGCGGGATGGGCATGCCGCGTTTCGCCGCGCGGCAGATCGCCCGCTGGCTCTACGTCCGCCACACGGAAGACCCGCTGCTGATGACCGACATCGCCGCGGTGCACCGCCAACGGCTCGCCGAACGGTTCGCCCCGGCGTTCAACGCCCCGGAGCGGGTCACGGAGTCGGCCGACGGAACGAAAAAATACCTGTTCCGCATCCCGGGCGGCCACGCCGTCGAATCGGCCTACATCCCCGACGGAGAACGGGCCACGCTCTGCGTCTCGTCGCAGGCCGGGTGCCGCATGGGGTGTAAATTCTGCGCCACGGGGCGGCAGGGGCTCCAACGGTCGCTCACGGCGGCAGAGATCCTCAACCAGATCGTCTCGCTGCCCGAACGCGACAAACTCACCAACATCGTTTTCATGGGCATGGGAGAGCCGCTCGACAACACCGGCGAAGTGCTGCGGGCCCTCGAAATCCTCACCGCAGAATGGGGTTTCGGCTGGTCGCCGACGCGCATCACCCTCTCCACGGCGGGCGTCGTGCCCGAGTTGCGGCGGTTCCTCGACGCCACGAAGGTTCATCTCGCGGTGAGCCTCCACAACCCCTTTCACGAGGAGCGTGCGGAGATCATGCCCGTCGAACGGGCGTGGCCCGTCGCCGAAGTCGCCGCCATCCTGCGCGAATACGACTTCACCCACCAGCGGCGGGTGTCGTTCGAATACATCGTGATGAGCGGGCTGAACGACTTCGGATTCGACTGCAAAGCCTTCGCCGCAGGACTGCAATACGAACATCCGACCGTGCAGCAGCGATTCTTCGCTCTGCTGCGCACGTGCGTCCTCTTCATGGCAGAAGAGGGCAGCGTGCACATCGACGACCGTAACCGCGCCTCCTATCGGATGTGCCGCGAGATTGCCGAACAGCTTAAAGACCACCATTTGCCATGCAGATAAAAACGAACTTGTTTCCGATGAATGAATTGACTTGTCGTGCGTGCGGGTGCAGGATCGTACCCGAACACGGATATTACAATACGCTCGATGGCGCCTGTTGCATAACCTGTCGGGAAAGAGGGCCGCTGCATCGTCTGAAACTGCAGGTCTGCGATTCGCTTGCAAGGTTATGTAGAACGTCGAGATGCTGCAAATTATGAAGAACGAGACAGAAGATTTATGGCGTTGGCCAAAGTCGAAACTACCCGATAAGTCGCAGACAATACGAACCCTTGACGGCCGCTCCTGCCAATGGAGCGGCCGTCCTATAAAACTCCGGCGCAGGAGGATAAACACTGCATAAAACAGTTATGGAATTGCTTACGAAACAGATTATTCGGAAATTCGAAGAACATCCGATCTATTCGCAGGACG
>ENA-UEQH01001167-UEQH01001167.1-human-gut-metagenome-genome-assembly--contig:-NODE-1167-length-11176-cov-4.820074_pt1 | contig 11176 bp, 12 predicted proteins | sample MGYA00242945_ERZ507943 | MGnify/ENA primary metagenome ERZ507943 (study PRJEB26167, sample SAMN06115418) | human gut metagenome | host: Homo sapiens | place: China:Hubei | collected 2015-03-06... | reverse complement strand
TTAATGAAGCTGCTATTCTGCAAAAATGCTTCTGTGACATTCCTTTCCATAAACTTGCAGATTCATTTGCTGTGAATGGAGTCGGCGATGTTTATGAATCCCTAAGTATATATCAACCAGTACTACGAAGAATAGTATTAAAGCTGAACATTCAAGGTTAAAGGGGCAAGGGATACAACTCATCCCTTGCCCCTCGTATTCTCTGCCCAGTAATCTTCTCGGGTATCCAAAATAATACAAATCCTCAATACAGGTTAGCGATTCACATTCTCTTTCTTCCCCTCCGCTTGCCCTTCTCCTCCAACGGCCGCCCATCGCCTTCGCCTAAATCCTTCATCCGCTGCGCTTCTGCGATCTCGGCCTTCATCTCCACGATCAGTGCCTTGAGCTTCTCCTCACACTCCTCGCGGGTGTGGGCGTAGACATTGCGAGCGTGCTTTTTGCCATCGGGCCACTTGGGGGAGTAGCGGCCTTCAAAGAGGTGGTCGTTGATTTCGCTGATGCAGCCGGTGCCAGGCCTGCGCTTGCGGCCCACATAGGGCTTGAAATCGGTCATACTCAGCTTCTCCGCCGTGGCCGGGGCAGTTTCCCGCCCCGGCTCTGAAGCGTCCTCCTGCGGCGCTGCCTTGCCGATACCGCGGTCAATATTTTCTGCGGCTGCCCGCTGCATATCATCGGTAATGTGGGTATAGATGTCCAGCGTGGTGGCCGCCGACACATGCCCCAGCATGGAGGAGAGCGTTTTTACATCCATGCCGTTTTCCAGTGCCAGCGTTGCGAAGGTGTGGCGCAGATCATGAAATCTAACATGTTTGCATCCTGCGTGCTCCAAGATGAACTGCAGTCTGCGGCGTACCACGCCGGGTGTAATGGGACAGTCCTCCTTTACTGGCGAAGGGAACATCCAGCGGGAGTCCACCGCCTCTTTGTACTCCTGCAGCACCGCCACCACCGCAGGCGGCAGGACGATCTTGCGGACGGAGTTCTTCGTCTTGGGCGTGCTGATTTGAAGCTGGCCGCGCACATCGTAGACCTGCTTGTTCACGTTTAGTACGCCGGTTTTGAAGTTCAGGTCATCCCACTGCAGCGCCATGAGCTCGCCACGGCGCAGGCCGGTGGCTAAGTCCAGAAGGAACACTTCGTAGTAGCCCTCAAACTTCGCTTGAACGAGGAATCGCTGCAACTCTTCTCGTGTCAGCACCTGCATCTCCCGCGCCTTCTTCGGCGGCAGCTTGCAGCCGAGGGCCGGGTTCACACGGATCAGCCCATCCTGCACCGCTTTCTCCAGCGCCGAGCGGCAGGTGGCGTGGCACATACGCACCATTCGGTCGGACAGCCCTTCGCCGTACTTGTCGGTGAAGCGCTTCCGGCCACTTTTCTTGAGCCGACCGTAGAACTGTTGTAGGTCATTCTGCGTCAGCTTGTTCAGCGGGATGTCTCCAATTTCCGGGATGATGTGCAGTCGGATGCGGCTTTCGTAAGTCTCCTGCGTGGTGGGACGGATCTTGGGCTTGGAGTGATTCTCGTACCAGTATGTCAGCCAGTCCCCGAAGACCATCTCGGACCGAACTTTTTCGGGCTTCAGCCCGCCGCATTCCTCCTTGAGCTTCTGGAGCTTCTCGACGCACTCCTTCTTGGTTTTGGCGAGGACATTTTTCGTCTTTGGATAGCCGTTATCATCGTAGCCGATGACGATGCGGCCTTCCCACCGTCCGTCCTTGCGCTGCCTTACGGTTCCGTCTCCGGCTTTTCGCTTTCTTGCCACGGTTTCAACTCCTTTCCGAAGATGTCTTCCATGAAGCCGCCCACGATGCCAGAGGCTGTCTTCTGCATATCGGTTGTGACATGGGTGTAGGTGTCCAGCGTGAAGGAGGCGTTGGTATGGCCCAGGATACCGGACAGCGTTTTGGCGTCCACGCCGCTGGTGAGGGCGTGGGTGGCAAAGGTATGACGCAGATCATGGAAGCGAATGCTTGGCAGCCCTGCGTGGTGGAGTAAGGTTTTCATGTGGGTGTAAGCACTGCTGGGGTTGACGGGATCCTCCGGCCTCACCGGATTATGGAATATCCACGGACCGATGGCATCCATCTTGCGTTGCCGCAGGATGGATGCCACGCTTTTCGGCAGGATGATGGTGCGCATGCCATGATTTGTCTTCGTCTCACCGACGGTATACTCACCCTTCCTCTGACTGTGGAGGGTGCGGCATACCTTCAGCGTACCAGTGTCCTCGTCGAAGTCGTTCCATTGTAGACCGCAAATCTCACCGCGGCGCAGGCCGGTCATCAGCTCCGTCTGGAAGAAGTCCCTCCACACCTCATCCTGCTCCACCACTTCAAGGAAAGCATCCAGCTCCGCACGGGTGAGGATGCGCTTGGGCCTGTAGTTTGGCTTGGGTGCGGTCGCCCCCTCGGTCGGATTTCTGGGAATGACATGCGCCTGCACCGCGTCTTTCAGTGCGGCGTGAAGCGCGGAGTGGATGTGGCGGACCATGGAGTCAGAGAGTTGATGATTCATTTCGGGATGCTCATGAATGCGTCCCTCTGTTTTCAGGCGGCGGTACATCCGCTGGATGTCCTGCTGAGAGATGAGGGAGATTTGCTTGTCGCCCAGCTGCGGCTTGATGTAGTATTCGATATAGCAGCGATAGCTTTTGAGCGTACCGGGCCGCACCGTACCTGCCTTGTATTCCGTCAGCCAACAGTCCAGCCACTCGCCCAAAGTCATGCGGCTGTCCTCGGTCAGTTCCACGTCCTGATAGCGTTCGATATTTTGATGGAGCTTTTCCGTCAGTTCTTTTTGTGTATGAGCATAGGCGTGCTGGAAGATGGGCGTACCGTTTTTCTTGTGCCCCACCACGATACGGCCTTCCCAGCGGCCATCCTCCCGCTTGCGCACCATGCCGTCACCAGACGGTCTTCGTTTCGCCATTTAGTCCTCCTGTTCCGCCGGATGGCAGATGTGTTCTTCTTCCTCCCGCTCGAAGGAGTAGAGCCCGTCTGTCTCCAATTCTTTCGCCATGCCCCACGCCAGCTTGAAGCCAGCCGTGAAGTTCATCAGCTTGGCTTCAACCAGCAACGCGTTCTGTGCGTCCAGCAGGCGGAGCAATTTCTTCCGCCCTGCGGCGTCCATGTCCTGCCGCAGTTCCTCCCGCGCGTATTCGACCTGCTTGTCCAATTCACTGTGTTCCTGACGGTCGAAACGCTTTTGCAGGGCTTTCATGTAGTCATACATTGCGGCACCTCCTTTTGGTAACCACAACACATACCACAACCCGGCGCACAAAGCTACTGTTTTCCGAAATGTTTCTTTGACTGTAGCGGCGCAAAAAATACGTTTCTAAACCTGTTCACGTGTGCATCCGCATCAAGCAGCCCTTTTTTGTGGCGTGGAGTGTACTGCGCTCATCCGCCAGCAGCTCCACGCCGGGATGGGTGGCAACGTAGCGGGTGCGATGCATCAGCTTCGCGGCGTTCTGTCCGCCCTTGAGGTAGGGGGAGATCAGTACGATCCGGGCCATTCATCCTCCGGCTCAATACGCCGCTGCTGCTGAACCGCGCTTTCAAAACTCACCCGACCGTTGGTGCGCTTCACCTCGTCCACGGCGTAGGCCCGCAGCTCCCGCGTGTGGATCGGGTCGGCGCGGAAGTGCGCGGCGATGGTGTGGCACAGCATATTCAGTTCCACCGCGCACTTGAAAAGAATGCGGCAGAGCCGATTGTTGTTGTCGTCCAGCGTACCCTGAATGGCTGTCAGGATGGCCCGAGAGATGTAGGTCGTGTTGTCCTCGGTGCCGAGATAACCCATGTAAAAGCGCAGGGCCTTATCTACGAATTCGCTGCGGCTTTGACAGTTATCTGCTTCCAACCAGCCGTCCATGCGGCTGATCACGCTGGGGCGCAGCCAGATCGTGGTGCTTTTCTTGTTATCATCCATAGTTCTTCTTTCCTTTCTGTGTCGTCGGTCAAAATCGCCGCAAAGCCCTGCAAACACGGGACTTTTCCGGATGACCGACTGCGATTGTTTTGTAAAACCGCCAAACCGACGGCGGTTGGTGATTCCCTGAAAAGCCCCGCACTGCGGGGCTTTGTGGGCGGGCTGCGGGCGCTTGCGACTGCGGCCCTTTATCTAGTGCTTTTATCGAACGGGTAAATAAGGGGCGAAAACCTCCGAAACGGGACATGGCCAGGAGGAAAAACTCACCCCTATATGACTCATTTCTCCTTTGTCGGAACAGTATTCGCAAGGATCTCTCACACATCGCCCACAAACGCCGCAACGCTCGCTTCAATGGGCTTTGGTGGGTAAACACTCCACCCCAGCCCCTAAACGCACACACAGCGGCACACAGGGCGAACGGCGCGGGGAACTGATCTGTGCAGCACATCCGAAAGCACAAAATCTGTGAAAATGCCTTCAAATTTGAGGCGGTGAAAACCGTGGGAGCAGAATAACAGCCGATGAACTGCGGCTGCCCGCCAAGGGCGGGTTGACGCAGTTCATCGGCGCCGCGGGCCCGCAGGCACGCGCAGCCCCGCTGCTATACCTCGCTTCGCACCGATGCGTCCCACGGTTTTTTCGGTCACAGCAACAGGACGCAGAGAACATATCTGCCGGTTTCACACGCTGGTCTGCTCCATGCGTCTTACCACTCGCTGCCGTTCCTTTGCTCTGTCCACAGCATCCATCTGCCGCTGATAAAACTGGTCGATGGAAAACTGGATCGGCAGGATCGTGTAGAGCAGACTTCCGTTTTGCTTGCGTCCATCCCACGTGATGATGCTGGTGCGCTCCGTGACGATGAGCCCGCGTTCCTCCAACTCCTGAACATACTTCCGCACGGTGTTGTTGCTCATCCCCACCGCCTTGCCGATGGTGGCATAGCTGGGATGGCACTGATAGGTCCTGCGGTCTTCGATGCGGAGCAGGTAACCGTAAACAGCGATCGCACCGTGAGACAAGCCTAACTGATAGATCTCATTGGGCAGAGGAAAATAGTTCTTGACCGGGTCGCGCTTTGTCCAAGTTCTCATCTGGCACCTCCAGTCTGCCGCTCTACCCACTGTTGGAATTTATCCTTGGGCACCACGAACCGACTGCCGATGCGCACAGACGGAAAGACTTCTTCGTGCATCAGCTCGTAGGCACTGGAGATGGACACGCCCAGCACCTTTGCCACCAGTTCCGCGTTGAGGAACAGCGGCAATTCATCGTAGCTGTGATAGGTTGATATTTTCAAAATCGTTACCTCCAATAGAATTCAGAGAAAAATTACTTGCGTTTCGGAGGTCCCTCTGTTAGACTGTTTGCAGATGGAGTCTGCGTTTTCCGAAACGCGGCGCGCCGCTGGACTGCTGCAACAGTTCAGCGGTTTTCCTTTTTGTAGGAACGATGTATGTTTCTTCCCCCTTTCTTTGTTCTCTGCCACGCACCGTACCCGTTCCTGCCCTGCGGCCTTGTTTGACCTGCACGGCGTTTTCGCTGCCTTGGTACGCTCGACCGCTTTGCCGCGGCGTCCTGGCGTTACTTCTCCGGCGTGTATCATCTCCGGTGATGGGTATTCAGTTGTCGAGGTGCTTTTTCAGATTTGTGACCGTCTTTTTCATTGACAATCCGCAGTCCTCGTGTTAGACTAACTGTAAATTACTTTTGACAGTCTTTCCGTGATCGTATGGTAACATACTTTTCACCCCTTGTCAAGACTGTCTGTATTTCTATATTACGATTGTCTATTTTGAGGTGATCTGCCATGTGGTATGCCAAAATGTATTTCTCTGAGGACAGAGAGATTTTCCAGTATGATTCCCTTGGTACGCAAGGCGTTCCGGACGTCCAGAAGGAGTTCCCCTTTCTGGAAAGCCTCCTCTCCTTTCAGGAACTGGACTGCGCGGAAGTGACGCCGATACTGCAAAGCATCACTGATAACTGGAGCCGGTTTATCGCAGAGGATGACAGGGACGCACTTGAGAATGTCAGGAGAAAACTGGGGAGGTTAGACTCCATACACATTTATTTTCGACTTCTCCATGTTCACTGCCGCTACCGCCAGTCAGCGATGTACATTCAAAATGACCGAGGCAGTGCGGAGGATGCGCAGATACTGGACGAGCTGCGCCAGCTCCCCGAACAGCTTCCGCTGTATCAGCAACAGGTTCAACGCTTTTTTGAGTTGGTGCTGGATGTAGACAGCGCAGGCAGGGAACCGCAGGCACAGGCGGCAAAAAATTACTTTCACGACTCTTCGAAAGATCCCGACCTGTTTTGTTTCCACCCTATCCCCCTCAGCTTTGAGCCGGTGGAGCCGGGGCGGTGTTCGCCGGTGCTGTATTCCTCCAGCATCCGGGACATGATTGACTACTCTCTGCGGAGTTGCGTGGAGCGGAACATCACCGTGCGGCGCTGCAAGAACTGCGGACGATGGTTTCCGCAGACCGGGCGGGTCAGCGCGGAGTATTGCGAGCGGCCTGTTCCAAGAGGAGAGCAGGTCTGTCGGGAGATCGGGGCTTTCAAGCAGTGGACAAAGAAGCAGTCGGATGACCCAATCTTCAAGGCATACCGCAAAGAGTATAAGCGGCGCTTTGCGTGGATCAAGGCGGGGCGCATCACGGACGAGGCGTTCTATGCATGGAGCGAAAAAGCTAGAGAAGAGAAACAGAAATGTGACCGAGATATTATCTCGTTAGCGGAATTTCAGCAGTGGCTGAAGGAATCCAAATGAAAAACCGTGTGCTGACCTTGCGGTCAGCACACGGTTTTCTTTGTCTATTGCGAGGCAGATTTTAAACCGCCCCATGCAGAGTCTGAATGCTATTCTTCTTTATTCCCCGCATCTTCCAGCAGGTTCGTAACCACTTCGCTGAGCTGCGCGGCGTTCTTGGAAGTGATGACGGGAACGCCGGTCTGCGTCTCAATGGCCTTCCGCGCGTCGCCAGCCACCTTGCCACCGGCACGGGCCACGTCGATGTTCTCCGAAAGGGTTGCCGGTGCCTTCTGCTTGGAAATTTCCGTGGTGGTGGCCTCCGCCAGCATATTCAGCACCAGCTCCAGCGTGGTCATGTTATCACGAAGGTTTTCCTTTTTCAAGCCCTTCAGATTTTTGTACTGCCGGGTGGACATGCCAGACCAGGCTCGGGAAATCTCGTCCGTGAGGATGGCGTACTCTACGCCTTTCTGCACACCGCGGGCATCCCATTCATCCGTCAGTTCTTTACGGACCTGGATGGCCTGCAGCCGCTGATTGATCCACTCACGGCTGTAACCCTTCTTGAGATAGGTTTCCAGAGCGCGGTCAATGGTCAGCTCCGGGTCGATGGTCTCCTCGATACGCTCTCGACCGACCTGTGCCAGCCACAACTTGAACGGTTCTGCCTTCGGGGAAGGAATAGACTGGATGATTCGGAGAAGCTGCTCGGTATCGGCTACATCAGTCAATCGTTTTTTGCCATCCGAAGCGGTCATTTTCAACTGGTTACAAGCTGTAACCGTTTCATTTCCCTCATCCTTCAGGCGTTTCTTCGTTACCTTCCAGTAGTTACGAGCTGCCTGATAATCTGGCTGATCAGTCAGCACAGCTACCACATCAACGACGGAAAAGTACCATTCTTCCTTTTCCTCATCCCATGCGGTTCGAATACGCTTGTCTTCGAACAGTTGGATATTATCGTTTTGTGCCATTTGAATCACCTCGTTCTGTCATGAATTCTTTCAAAAGTCCTTGGTAGCCATCCAGCACATCCTGCCAGGTCGCCTCGAAGTCCTCGGTGTACCATGGGTCTGCCACATTGCCGGGATGGGCGGTGTGATCCATCAGGAGGGACATCTTGCCGACATAGTCGCCGCCGCAGATACGGTACATATCCCGGAGGTTGGCCTGGTCCATGCCGATCAGGAGATCGTATTCGTCGTAATCCCGATTTGTCAACTGCCGTGCGGCATGGCCTTCGCAGAAGATCCCATGCTCGGCCAGCTTGCGCCGTGCCGGAGGATAGACTGGGTTGCCGATCTCCTCCCGACTGGTAGCCGCTGATTCGATATGAAATTGCGATGCCAGTCCCGCCTTTTTTACCAAGTCCTTCATCACGAACTCGGCCATGGGGCTGCGGCAGATATTGCCGTGACAGATAAACAGGATCCTCTTCATACTGCGTTCTCTCCGAAATCTCATCGTTGCCCTCATTATACCACATATCGACCTTTTCGTCGAGAACACTTTCCAGATACGCAGAATCCTCGATCATTCGCAGAAGCTCCGCCTTGGATAGATTCCGTGCTGTAGCCTGCCGGATGTACCAGCGGCGCTCCACCGCGGTCAACTCCGCTTCCATGATCACAACGTTCTGCGTCCAATTCAAGTGAAGCGCTTCGCCAAGCAGTTCCGGCATGCCGCTGTACAACTGCCAGAAATCCCGCATCCGGCGCACATTGCGCGGAGAGGAGCCGGTCATATCCGGGTATTGTTCTTTTATGAACTCCGCAGCAGCTACCGCTGCACCCTTTTCCGAGTGGGCACAGACGGCCTTGCCGATTTCGCAGTACAGCTCCATCTGCGGCAGATATGCTTTCATGACAGATTCCAGTGTGGCAAACATTGTGCTGTAGTCCACAGCCTTTCGGATATTCATAGTTTCTCCTTTCCGGCGCACAGCGCCTGATTCAACGCTCAAAGCAGAGAAAAGCACGGTAACATCGCCGTGTTTTTCTCTGCCTTGACCTGTTTCAGATAACTTGTATGATCTGCTCCCAGAGCAGTATGTGCTTTTCATCAATGGCCCGGTTGTCGTGGTAATGGCCGAACAGCCAGTAGTGATACGACATTTTCTGTCCTCCGTTTTTCGAGATTTGGTGGTGAAGCAAATCTCGAAAACGGAGGGCCACGGCAGCGTGGCAAAGGAGTCCCAAAATGCAAAAAAGCTCCCGGAGCACAATGGCTCCGGGAGCAGGACACAATATTAGAATGATGGGCTGTCTGCGGCGCGGGAGGGCCGTACAGATCCGTACACAAGGGGCGCAAACCGGCCTTGTGGTGACCAACGGCGTAATATCGTCTCCTGCACAGCAAAAAAATCACCCGCCCGCATCATCTATCGGACGCATCCGATAACCAATGATAACGGGCGGGCAACCTCAGCCGTGACCTGCTGGACAACCTCCTGTATGACTTTTCTATGACCTCAGCTGCAATCTGCCGCGCAGCCTCCAGTTCGACCTCCTCCACAACCTCTGGAGCAACCTACTGCGCAACCTCCGGAGCGACTTCAATCAGCCCTCATTTTATGTGCAAATACTTCTTAATGACCTCGGCATGCTCTAACGCCAGATAGGGCTTTGCCGTCGTATAGTATGTCTGCGCCATAGAGAGGTTTCCTTGGAACCCCATGGCGAGGATTGCATACATGTTCAGTTCGCTGTCCTTCGGGTCGAAGCGCAGAGCATCAATGGCCGTTTTTTGTGCCAGAATATAATCCTTGCACTCCATCTTCAGGCGGACATATCCCTTGGTAATCTGCAGGTACAGAGACTGATAGTACATGGACAGCTGCATCAGCCACAGTTCATGTTCGCATCTTGGGAGTAACTGTCCCTTATACATATCGACTGCACTGTGGTAGAGGGAATGCCGCATATCCGGGTTTTCTTCTGTTTTCAACTGAATGCAGGCATCCTCAAAACGGTCGAAATCCGTATGGATATTGAAGTTGGGATTGATCTGGAATGTACCATTCTTCCCGATGACCAGTTTGTCGAGCCCGATGACGGAAAGAGTACGCCGCAGGCGGTAAACGATATTATTGACGACCTTATATGGCGAATCGAGTTCGTCGTATGGGCAGATGATCTCTGCCAGTGTGTCAACCGAGAAATTCTTTTTGTGGTTCAGAATGAGATATGCCAGGAGCGGGTAGCACTGGTCCGCTTTAATATCTTCTCCGGTCAATGTCCCTTTGGAGCTGATGATCTCCATGCCGCCAAAGAAATTGATATGGATGTCCTCCGGATTGTACTTGGAGGCTTTTGTTGCTGCCAATAGGGACTGCTGCTGTTTGATTTCGTTGAGCTCTACAACCACTGCATAGGAGGCGATGAATAGGAAAACTGGGTCATCCGTATAGCGGGTTGGATCGTCCACGGCAATGAATCCCTGATTAATCCGCTTGGAGAATGGTGCCGCCAGCAGTGTAGTCACCCCATATTCCCGAAAGAAGGCTGCTTCATCTGGATAGACTTTCTCTAATCTCTGCAAGTCAGAAATCACGACCGGTTTATTGGCCCGAAGTGCTTTCCTCCATCTCGAGAACTTCTCCATGGGTAGGCACTGGAGCATATCCCTTTGCGCCGGCACACCATCTTTGCACCATTCGTAGGTAATGATGCCGATTCCCAAATCCCAGTCAGCTTCCACCACAGAGGCTCTTGATGCGCCATAAAACTCAGCTGCACCTTTCAGAAGGCCACTGATGATAGCTTCTGAATCCTCGGTGTTTCGCAGATTGGCCTCCAACACGCTCATTCCACGGTGGAATGCACTGCATTCAACAAATGGTGTGTTTTCCTGCATGATTTCGTTGCTCATGGATACGCCTCCTTTGATTGATAAAAAAAGCGCAGAGACTGACCAATCTCTCAAAATCGGGCAGTCTCTGCTGTGCGACCGCACAGCAAGGCTGAGCGGTTATGTACTTATAAAAAGGACACCTATTCTTTCGAATAGATGCCCTTTTTTGTTGTGTCGAGGGGCTGTTTTTGAATTGGGTCAGATGGCCCAGCTCTGGCTTTCGGTCTGCAAATCCACCATGTGGGTGTACTGGCCGTTCCGGGCATAAAGTGCATCGGGCGCGCCCTGTTCGGCCACCACGCCGTCGGACAGCACCACGATTTTGTCCGCCCCGGCTACGGTGCGCATCCGGTGGGCAATGATAAGGACAGTTTTGTGTTTTATGAGCCGGGAAAGAGCCTCCTGAATGGCAGTTTCGTTCTCCATGTCCAAGCTGGCGGTGGCTTCGTCCAGCAGAATGATGGGCGCGTCCTTCAGGAAGGCACGGGCAATGGAAATGCGCTGACGCTCGCCGCCGGAAAGGGCGCAGCCATTCTCGCCGATGTTCGTGTTCCACTTGTCCGGCAGCTTTTCGGCAAATTCCTCGCAGTTTGCCAGCTTTGCCGCCGCAAGGACCTCCTCGTC
>ENA-UEQH01001165-UEQH01001165.1-human-gut-metagenome-genome-assembly--contig:-NODE-1165-length-11184-cov-36.595930_pt1 | contig 11184 bp, 5 predicted proteins | sample MGYA00242945_ERZ507943 | MGnify/ENA primary metagenome ERZ507943 (study PRJEB26167, sample SAMN06115418) | human gut metagenome | host: Homo sapiens | place: China:Hubei | collected 2015-03-06... | reverse complement strand
AATCATCAAGGCAGCAAACCTTATCATCAATAACGGTGATAAAACACCTACCAGTGAGGAAGAAAAGAATATTGCAATTGGCCAGGCACGTTATTGGAGAGCTTATGCTTATTTCACATTGGTACGCTTGTATGGACCATTGCCAGTGAATATGGATAACGAGAATGATGACTTTACAGCAGAACTTACTCCGGTAGAAACAATCTACCAGTATATTCTGGATGATTTGCTGGCAGCTGAAAATCTTCCGTCTTCCTATTCCAATGCACCACGCTTTTTAAATGGAGTAAATGTCTATGTAACTCAGCAGGCTGTCAAGTCTACTTTAGCTGCTGTATACATGGCTATGGCAGGTTGGCCGCTGAACAAAGGTGCTGAATACTATGCTAAGGCAGCCGAAAAGGCTCTGGAAGTAATTCAGAAAGAAGGCGAATACGGTCTGGAAATGGATGCAGATTACAAGAATGTATATGCTATGAGCAATAACTATAATAAAGAAACTGTATTAGGCATTAACTATTCACCGATAGTTGACTGGAGTCAGGATTCTCAGCTCACTTCTTGTAATGTCTTTGAATCCCTGGGTGGCTGGGGAGACGGTTGGGGAGAAATCCGTTTTTGGAAACGTTTCCCCGAAGGTCCTCGTAAAGATGCAACCTACGATCCGCAGATTCTGTTGACTGATGGAACTTTGGTAAACTGGTGGGATAAAAAGCCCGACGGTACTCCTTATGTAAACGAATATCACCCAATGTTCAGTGTATTTTCTGTGAACTGGGATCCGGCAACCAAGAAAAATATCGATGCTCCTTATGATTATAGATTGCCTAAGAGCCAGAATATGTGTAACGACCACCGTCACCGCCTGATTCGCTACTCTGAAGTACTTTTGTGGTATGCCGAGTCAGCAGCTCGTAGTGGAAAAGCCGATTTAAGTTTGGCTAAACAATGTCTGAAACGTGTAAGAGCAAGAGCCGTTAATGCTGATTTGGTGAATGTAGTAGACGGTGTTGCCATCGACAATATGTCGGCCGACCAGTTGGCTAATGCAGCCTATCAGGAACACGGATGGGAAGTAGCCGGATATTGGGTAGCTTTGGTTACCCGTCGTGCAGACCAGTTCCGTATGAACGAATTGAAAAATACATTTGCCGAACGTGCTGCTAATGCACCAGTAGAAATCGTACCGGGTGTAACTGCTACGGAAGGTGTGGAACTGACGAATAAAACTTGGAATGATGATTTGATGTATCTGCCTTATCCGGATACTGATTCTCAGAAAAATCCGAACTTGAAACGTTAATGAACTGTTTCTACGTGATAGTTGGTTGACAACCAGATTTTTTAAGGTAACATTTTGAAAAGTGCAAGGTCTTTTTTAAAAAGACGACAGCAGAAAAACCGAAAAGCATGAAAGCCCGGTTTTTCTGCTGTTCTTTTTTATAAGCCCTCTTTGTTTAATACTTATCAGTTGCTACAGAATCCATGGTAACTTCTAATTTGCCACCTGCAACAACATCTTTGAATTTGACTTCCGGATGCGACAGTTTCTGGCCATTCAGAATATAGCCCTTTACATATACATTGTTTTTATTATTGTTTTTTGCTTCAATGACGAAAGTATCCCCCGGATAGTAGTCTTTATTAAGCTGAATAGTAACCTTATCAAAGAGTGTACTTCCTAAGGCAAAAGTCGGTTCGATGGATGCCAGTCCTTTTACATCAAACATGCCCAAAGAAGAAATGACATACCATGCTCCCAATTGTCCTTGGTCTTCATCCTGTCCGTAGCCGTAACCGTGTATTCCGTCTGTACCGTAGAATTCATCCAGGATAGCACGCACCCATTTTTGAGTAAGGTGATATTTCCCGGCTTGGTTAAACAGCCACGAAATATGCAGGCAAGGTTGGTTGCCTTGATTGTAGTATGTTTGCAGACCGGCAAATGCATCTATATTTTTGCCGCCACTGAAAATCTTGTCTTGCGAAACAATAAAGATGCTGTCCAATCTTTCAGTAAATTCTTCTGTACCCATTTTTGCGATTAGATTTTTGGCATCATGTGGAACGTAGAATGTATACTGATATGCATTTCCTTCCTGGAAACCTCTCCATACCTGCATAGGGTCAAAATTATCAATAAACTGTCCGTTTTCCCATTTAGGCTGAATAAGGTTGGTTTCTGTGTTGTAGATACGTTCCCAACCTTTGGATAAATCCATTAGCTTATTATAGTCTGCTGTCTTGCCCAATGCTTTTGCCATTTGCGCTACAGCGTATGCTCCAAATGAATACTCCAGTGTGTGCGATGCGGAAAACATCCAGGCTTCATCAGGATAAGGACCTTTATCTTTATGAGGTACGTAGCCGTATTTTACGAACAGTTCAGTATCCAGTTTACCGGCTCCCATCGGACGGTTCTTTCCATCCAGCTCATTCTTTCTAGCTGCAGCATACCCTGTTTCTACGTCGAAATCACGTATTCCACACAGGTAGGCAGCTGCAATCACGTTACCCAACTGATTGGTACCTACCCCCGATACATACCGGCTGCATGCCAGTCCATCGCCTAACCAGCCTGTATCTTTGAATACCTGAAGATGAGTACTTACGTAATCTGAAAGATACTCAGGATAAGCCAGTGCCCATACCTGTATAAGATTCCATTGGCCTCCCCATATTCCGTCTGTATTGTAGAAAGAGAACTTGGGTGTTCCGTTTTCCATCGGAAGCTGTCCGATGGTACCGTCATTCTTGGGATATGCTCCGTTGACATCGCTTGCCAATCCACGTCCGAGAATAGCATGATAAAGTCCGGTGTAGAATTTGATTTTATCTTCTTTGACCGGAGTTTCTACACGGATACGGCCCAGATAAGCCTCCCACGTATGATGAGATGTTTCGTGAGCCTGGTCGAATGTCAGCTGATCGTTATGAGTTTCTGTTTCACGATTTAAACGCGCATTGTCGACCGAAGTATACGAGAGTCCTACTTTTGCCGTAATGCTTTCACCATCCTGTGTGCTGTAAGTAAGGTAAGCTCCAGCTCCCGTTCCCTTACAGTTCTTTTCATTCGCTTGGACAGATTTGCCTTTAAATGTACCGAATGACTGGGCTGGCTTATCCAGTTTTGCCGAAAAATACATGGTAACCGTTGCGCCATCCTGGTATTTTTTACTGTATTCCGGCAGTGTCTTTACCCATCCTTCTACCAGGTCGTTGCTTACTATTGAAACTTCAGCATCTACTACAGGACCACTTTCACCCTGTCTGTTGCCTATATCAAACAAGATGTGACTGCTGTCGCTCTTAGGATAGGTATAGCGTTGGAAAGCAACACGGGGAGTAGCTGTCAGTTCGGCTTTTACTTGATAATCTTTCAGTAATACCGAATAATATCCGGCAGTAGCTTCTTCGTCCGCATGATCGAAAGCTGAACGGTATCCTTCACCCGTCGAGTTTACGGCTCCGGGAACAGTTTTAAGTTCTCCAACAGTAGGCATGAGGACAATTCCGCCTACCTGGAATTCATGCAGACACGGAAAACCTTCTATGGAAGTATCCCGATAATCGTATCCGGTTGCTTCCCATCCCGATTTGTTTCCTACACTTGCATTGGTGGCAGCAGCAGGCTTGGCCAGTCCGAACGGCATGGCTCCAGGAGCAAAATGAAACCACCGGCAGTGTGCTGTTCCAATCCGTGGCTCTACATACTGAGTTAGCGACTCTTGTTGAGAGGTTGAAGTCTTTTTGCTTTCCGAAGTACAGGACACCATAAACAGACATCCTATTAAAGAAAGCATTCCTAATTTTTTAATCATAGTATTGTAGTATTTAGAATTTTATTTTGTAAGTCTCAATTGCATATTTCCCTAATCTGATTTGCGATACGTTCTCAAGTTCCTCTTCAATCAGATTGGTGTGAATAATCGCCTTAGGCTGAGTCCCGAAATGTAGATTGACAAGCTCTTCCTTATCTGAACAGTTATACAGTCGGACAATGAAGCTGTTGTCGTCCTCACATTTTTTCAAGGCTGTGATTTTTACCTGTTTGTTGTCTGTCTGTAAGAATGAATACTCTTCAGGCAATGTTGCTTTCTTGTAAGAAGTCGGGTTATAGATGCTTACCAGAGGAACATTGGCTGAAACGCCGGATTCTTCTCTGACAGTATTGTTCTTGAGGTGTGAAGTCAGTGAAAAATGGAACGAGTGGTCGCCTGGCTGGAAGAAATCATTTCCCTGCGGATGGCAACTTTTACGCGAAGCCATCAGTATTGGCTGCAAGATTGTATAGTCAACCGGTTGGTCTGTCGGGTCAATATAATCGGCTACTGCAACCGAAGAGCTTAACGTTACAGCAACATTTTCATTGGCAGCACTTATCCAGTTTCCGATGCCCCGCGGGTGCTGCAGCTTGTTTTCTACATAATAACGTTCACCGGCAGCTCCCGGCATTTCGTCTTTGCCTACAGTCAGGCTGCCGTAAGGAACTTCGTAGGAAACTTCAGCCTTGCCCAGTGCGAGAGGAAGCATCAGGCGGAAATCGCGGAACATTACTCCTTCCCAATTCAGCAGGTCCACATCCATGTCAATTCGTTTGGTCTGATGATAGATTCGCAAGGTCTGTTCTACGATGGCATGACGGATTGGCGTACGCATCTTGTAGGATGTAAATACCGGTCCGTTTTCAACCAGCTCCCATCCCTTTGCATGGAGTGAAGTCTTGTCGAATCCTTCCATGTCAGGTTGCTGTACCGCATCGAATTCTCCGGCACCGTTGCCATAAGAGTGCATGGTAATAATTTCTCCTCCCAGGAACTTGTCTGTATTCAGCAGAGGGGTATTTAATTCTTTGTCAAATATTTGTTGGATACCTCCCTTACCCAGTTCTATACGGTAGAATTTATTTTCTATGGTCTGGCTGGCAGGCTGTAGTATTTCTGCCATGTCATCAGACTCGTTCAGGTAATAAGTCTTCAGCCCCATTGCAGGCACTTCCGTAGCGACGAAATGTACTGTTGCTTTTTCAATACTCTGGTCGTCATAATATTTTACATGGCTGAGCTGTACCGGTATCCCATTTCCCCTTGCGTCGGTTATTTTAAGCTGTTTAGCCTCGCCCGGAGTTAATTGAATGTCGAAAGATGCAGGTACAGAACGATCGAATGAGAGATTGTTGAACAATACTACCGGACGACCTTTGGTTTCATCCGTTTTTACCGATGAGGCCAGAATATGGGCCTTTTCAAGAACAATCTTTTCTGCTTCAGCCAATGCAAATTCATATTTGCGCTGGAACAGATTGTCGGTCATGATTCCTCCGTTTCCTCCCCATCCGTGGTCTGGATAGATTTTAGCTTTCCAGGCTTCATTCAGTCTTTCAGAAGGATAATTATTGAAATTCTTATGATACATCGCTTCATAAGCAGCCATCATTTCTGCCGATGGCAACAGAATATCTCCTTTACGGCTTGCCGTTAGGGCCTGCTCGTGTGAAGGACCATGAATATAAAGCCATACGTTAGGCCGTTCACCACCTGTTACGGGAATTTCTTTGGTAGACAAATCCAGGCTATTGAAGAAATTGTCCGCAGTGGCATATTCGAATTTAGGTAAGTTTACCTTTTCCCACTTCTTTTCTCCTGCCTTACGGATGTAGCGGACATCGTTCCATTTACGGGTAAAATCGAGTGTATTGGCTACCGGTTTCTGGTCCCAGCTCAACTCATAGTTCAGCATGGCAGGCATAACGGTTTTGGCTCCTTTTATGTCATTAAATTTGGTATACCATAAAATAGATTCTTTGCCCAGTTCTTTTACAGCAGCCGTATCATTTTTTGCCATTACATTGTAGAAGTAGATATAATGACCTGGAGAGTAGGTACGGACCTTAGAACCATCGGGGGCTTCCCAATAGAAAAGACCTCTTTCGTGACGACTGATAACCAGATTGTTGATTCCGGCTTTAGTCATAATCTGTGGCATTTGTAACGTTCTGCCCGGCACATCCACATTGAAGTAAGACAAAGTCTGATAGCCGTCGAATGTTTTTTTCAGCCAGCGTGTACCGAAATAAAACTGTCGTGCCAGTGCCTCGCTGCCATACATCTCTTCATAAGGCTGGATAAAAGTTCCGCCTATACAGATTCTGCCTTCTTTGATATATTTGTCAAATAACGGTTTGGTATCCGGGTGCCGGTGCAAATACTCCATGACGATGGACGTCTGTTCGATATCCATTTTAAATGTCGGGTCTTCTTGCAAACGTTTCAGGAAAGGAGTTAGCCATAAGGTATCCCTGTCTGCGATGCATGCATCCAGATGGTTCAGCCATGCCAGGTCCTGATGGGTAGTCGTAAAGAGGTAAATACTGCCTTTCTCCAGTTGTGAGTCGGACAGTTTTTTCAATAACCCATAGGTTTCTTCATCACACGTGTATAAGTCCTTTTCAAATTGGGCATTTGCGGTGAGACAAGCCGTCAAGCATAGTACAGATAGTAATGTTTTTTTCATATATAAAGATTTTTTTTGTTGCTTAAAACAATGGTTTAAACGGTTAAATCGTCTGGGACAAAAAATTATGCATTGTAGGATGGTAAAAATTCATTTTCGACAATTTCCTTCCTGCAGATAAAATCTTGTCCCAGACGGATGTTTTCCAAAATAAGATTAGTAGCTGTAACTCCAATTTTATCCAATTGCATTCTGGATATGCACATTGTTGGAGCAAGAACATCCAATGCTGTCGTTTCATGAAAGCACCCCATATGAAAAGAGGTTTTATATTCGATGTTCTGATTTATAAAATAGCGTATCGCTTCTATTGCTAAATAATGAGTGGCAAAAAAGAATCCATCCACATCCGGATGCTGTTTGAACAGTTGTTCCATTTTTTGCGGAGTATCTGTTTTATAGTTGTTACGGTCTATCTCTATGATAAGGCTATAATCTGCAGATTGAATTCCGCCTTGTTTGAGGGCTTCAAGGTATCCTTTTTGACGTTCTTGCATCACGTAAAGTTGAGTGTCGCTTGTCAGAAAAGCTATTTTCTTGCATCCTTTCCTGATTAGAAATTGCGTGATATTCAAGCTGCAGTTTTCGTTGTCTACTATTACAGCGTTTGTCTGTAGCTCCGGAAAATAACGGTCGACCAGCACAAATGGATATTTTTCTTGTATAAGTTGCTGTATTCCTTTTGGGGAGTGCTGAGTAGGGGCTATGATGATACCATCCACTTGTTTTGACTTCAAAATTTTGATAAGTTCGTTTTCCTTATCCCCGTTTCCTTCAGAAGTGCATACGATGAGCACAAAATTATTACGTGCAGCTTCCTGCTCAATGGCTTGTGTAAGCTGTGCGTAGAAGGTATCGTTGATAAATGGAATTATAAGTCCGATTGTATTTGAAGCCCCTTTGCTCAAACTCCGTGCCAGCAGATTGGGACGGTAGTTTACAGATTCGGCATATTCTTTAACCCGCTTGATCGTGGCTTTGCTGAATCCTTTGGTTTCACCTTGTCCGGATAGAATCCATGAAATGGTGGCTTTGGACAAATGCAATTCGGCTGCAATATCTTTGATTGAGGTCTTTTTCACACGGAGATAGATTGAAGGTTTTAAAACATATTTTAAACGGTTCAAATATAGTTACTCTATTTTATTTGGCCAAATAATACCGTTCTTTTTGCAATCTTAATTTGTGTGCTGTGTGCTTTATCTTAAGTTCCCAGTTCTTTTGACTGTAATCTTTTACTGTATCATAAATAAGATAAAGTTATGGCATAAAAATGCTTTGTCTTTTTCTTAAAAATGATGTTGTTTTCTCTTTGTTGTGATAAAGCAAACCTGTAAGGTTCTTTTCCCGAAAAATCATACATGCCTTCTTGTCCTGATTTAGTGGGAGATGCATTCCTATTTTTGCTTTTTCTAAATATTTGTTATAGTTTTGTCCCCTATATAAATCCTGAATCTGTTTATTAGAGAAAAACATAGACGAATTTACAATGAAAAAGCACATCTTCAAGTTTTGTATAGCAGGTATCTTATTGTGTTTTACTGCATGTGGTCGGGAATCTGCCGGAATTCATGAATATAAGTTTGAGGCGCAGCCTGTAGATTTAAAAATTATACCGGACTCGGGAGGCTATAAAGTAGAAGGCTTTTCTGCATTTCAGGTAGACAATCATTTTGTTTGGGGAGCATCTGTTACAAAAGCAGAAGATGGAAAATATTATATGATATATTCGGCTCCTGCAACAGGGGTATATCCTTTCAATAATGCATGGGTATTCGGCTCTAAGATGGGACTTGCCGTGTCCGATTGTCCCGATGGAGGTTTCAAGCATTTGGGCTTTTTTATGAATCCAGATGGTTTTGCAGAAGATAAATCAGCTTGGGATGCCCAAACGGTCTGTAATCCGCATGTGCGCAAGTTTGGTGACTCTTATTATTTGTATTATGCAGCATCGGTGGATGCCGGTAATGAATGCGTGCGTGCTGAAGGAGATACTTTGCCCCGAAGAGACCGTATACAGCAAAATCAGAAGATTGGTGTAATCGCTTTTCATTCTTTCTCCGATTTGCTGAAAGGAAATTTTACTCATTCTGCTCATCCCTTGCTGAGTCCGAGGACCCGGGTAAAACCGAATAACGTGGTCAATCCTTCACCGGAAGGTACACAGCCCAAACCGGATAATTTGATTGTCGTAAATCCGTCGGTGGTTTATCGTCCTACGGATGGCAAATATTTGCTTTATTTCAAAGGAAATCTGTATGACCCGCATTGGAGAGGTGTGCATGGGGTTGCGTTGAGTGATAATCCCGATGGACCTTTTACTGCATTGGACGAGCCTGTATTTCACCTTGATAGTGCAGAAGGAAAACTGTCGGCCGAAGACCCTTATGTTTGGTATCATCAGGAAGATAAATGTTTTTATGCCATCTTTAAAGACTTCAACGGACAGTTCACAAAAGGTGAGCCTTGCCTGGCTATTATGGCTTCGGAAGATGGTATTCACTGGACTTTACCGGAACATTCTTTGTTTATGAAAAAAGAATTGATTCTTGGCGATGGAACAGTTGTGAAGGTTCAGAGACTGGAGCGCCCCCAATTGCTTTTGGACGAGCATGGCAATCCTGAAGTGCTTTATGCGGCTTGTGCGATTGACGATGTGAATCCAAAAATTTCGGGAGGTTCGTTTAACGTTCAGATACGAGTTAAGTCAGAAAAAATAAAATAATATATCAGTCGGTAATACTATGAAAACAAACTTGTGGTGTGTAATCGTATGCAGTTTGATACTTTGTGCATGCGGAAAAGAAAATTTATTGGAAAAAGCGTATAATCAGGGAATTAATATCATTCCAATGCCGGTTCAGTTAGAGCAGGGAAAAGGATATTTTACGCTTGAATCGGAAACGGGTCTTACGGTTTCGGATGATTCGTTGCAATCGGTAGCTTCGTTCTTTGCCGGGAAAATTCAGAAATCTACAGGCTTTTGTTTGAAGACAGACAAGGGCAATAAAAGTAATGCAGTCAATTTGATTATCGATAAATCTGTCGCTTCGGCAGAGGGATATAAATTGGATGTTACTCCAGATAAAGTCGAGGTACGAGCATCTACTTTGCGAGGACTGTTTTACGGGATGAATACCTTTATGCAGTTGCTGCCTGCAGAGATTGAGTCGGACGAAAAAGTAGGTCGTGCAGAATGGCATGCTCCGGTTGTACAGATTGAGGATGCTCCACGGTTCCCATATCGTGGCCTGATGCTGGATGTAGCCCGACATTTTATCTCGGTAGAAGGATTGAAAAAACACATTGACCTGCTGGCTACTGTAAAAATCAATACATTGCATTTGCATCTGAGTGATTATCAAGGTTGGAGAGTAGAGATAAAAAAATATCCGTTGCTCACCGAAGTAGGAGCCAAGCGTATTGATGAATACGGTAACGTATACGCTGGCTATTATACACAGGAAGATATTAAAGAATTGGTTGCATATGCAGCAGAGCGGTTTATCACTATCATTCCGGAAATTGACGTGCCGGGACACAGCCTGGCTGCAATAGCCGCATATCCCGAACTTTCGTGCACCGGTGAAAAGTATGATGTGATGAGTCGCTGGGGACCTTTCCCTGTAGTCTTCTGTCCGGGCAAAGAAGTCATGTTTGAAATGTTGGATGGTATCTTTGCAGAGTTAAGTGAACTGTTTCCGTCTGCATACTTTCACATTGGCGGTGATGAATGTCCGAAAGAAGTTTGGAAACAATGTCCCAATTGCCAGAAACGCATTCGTGAAGAACAGTTGTTTGCGGATGGAACGCATTCAGCCGAGCATCGTTTGCAAAGTTATGCCATTACCCGATGTGAACGTATCCTTAAGAAATACGGCAAGAAAATGATAGGTTGGGACGAGATTCTGGAAGGTGGTCTGGCTCCCGATGCTACTGTAATGTCGTGGAGAGGAGAGAGCGGTGGAATCGCTTCGGCTATGATGAATCATAACGTGATTATGACTCCCACTAGCGGAGGAATGTATCTGGATCACTATCAGGGAAATTCGCAGGCAGAGCCTTTTGCATGGGGAGCGTACGCGCCGATAGCGAAGACATATTCGTATAACCCGGTTCCTGATACATTGGTGAGAATGGGGAAAGAGAATTATGTAATTGGTGTGCAAGCCAATGCATGGACCGAATGCATGTATACCGAAGACCTGGTGGAATACCGTGTTTATCCTCGGATTTTGGCAGTGGCAGAGGTAGGTTGGACACCCGATGGGAAAAAGGACTTTACTGACTTTTCCCGTCGTTTGAACAATGCAGCCGTAAGGATGGATTTTCATGATATAAACTACCACATACCTGTTCCGGAACAGCCGGATTATTGTAGAAATCATGTAGCATTTATAGAAGACAGTACTGTTGTGGCATTTACAACCTCCAGACCTATGAAAATGGTTTATACGCTGGATGGAACTGAACCTGATACGAATTCACAAGTATATACCACTCCGCTGGTATTTAAGGAGAGCGGTACGATTATGATTCGCAGTGTTTTGCCTTCCGGAAAAATGGGATTGGTAAGAAAGGTTGAGGTTGAAAAGCAGCAGCTTCTGGAGGCTTGTGCCGAAGCTCCTCACGAAAAAGGATTACATCTTCGCTTTTCGCCTGCCCGTTGTC
>ENA-UEQH01001159-UEQH01001159.1-human-gut-metagenome-genome-assembly--contig:-NODE-1159-length-11231-cov-6.828671_pt1 | contig 11231 bp, 10 predicted proteins | sample MGYA00242945_ERZ507943 | MGnify/ENA primary metagenome ERZ507943 (study PRJEB26167, sample SAMN06115418) | human gut metagenome | host: Homo sapiens | place: China:Hubei | collected 2015-03-06... | reverse complement strand
TGACAGGATTTTCTTGTCCTGCGTGTTGCAGAAAGCTGGCGGATTGAAGCGGATCCATTTCTCTGCCTCTTCCTCATATTATCCAGATTCAGCACATATTTCATGGAAAACAACAGGGATGACGACAATGTGATATAATCAACGTAGCCATGTTCCTTTTCCTCCTTTTCAATACGAGCCAATATTCTTTCACGGGCTTCACCGGTTATACGTTTTTTTCTGGGGAGTTCCGCTGTTATCCTTCGCAAATCTGCCAGCAACTGATTGGTATTCGGTATATTGTCAAGCCGTTGCCGGTAGTTGTCGAAATCATTATATACCACAACAGCATCAGGTCTTACCCGTTTGGTAATGTGGGACAGCAGCCCCGATCCGCCAAAAAGATCCACAAAAACGGTACTGTCTGGGAATCGGTCCAATACTTTGATGAATTCTTTGGCAAACATACGTTTCTGCCCCACAAACGGAAGCGGGGCAGACAGATACATATTTCTCATGTTACTTTCCATTTAAAAAAAACGCCGCAAAGATCTTCTGAATTTATGAGAAACAGGCAGGATCAGGAGCGTTACCCACTGCACGACACATGCAGCAGATCAGACATTCAGTTCGAAACGGACAGTCTCGTCACCGGCAAGCAGTGCACGGGTACCTGGGATATTGTTCTCGTAAATATGTACATTTCCCAGGTAGAGGGTGATCGACTTCAGGGGAAGTTCTATCTGCCGTGCCATCAGGTACAGATGATAAATGTCAGCAGGCAATCCGAGATTTGCATCACTGCTGCGCTGGTATGCGGACAACACCAGTTCTCCATTGTCAATCTGAAACTGCACCAAGCTCAGGCAGGGCGTCTGGTTGCTTTCCACACCGGTCTCACCTAGGAAAAGCACATAATTCTTACTGTTACGTTTCTCCCTGTTGATTTTGTCTATGAGTGGCGGCAGCTTCTCAAAATAGGTGGGATAAGAGTTCACAAGAATGGATCCGCAATAATCCCACCAGTTGATACCTGCTTCGCGGTATTTTTCCACCTGGCGCTCACCCTGCATAAACAAATGCAGTTCATTACGAAGCTTCTTGCGGGCAATATGATGCCCTTCAAAGATGTCCAACAGATCCGCTGGTGTAAGTACCAGAACCTCATTCAGAAGGTACTGTATGTTCCCCTTCCTGTTTGATTGCGTTTTTCCTGTGGCAAGTATCTTGTCCAGCACCTGATAATACTTGTTCATAGCCATTCCTCCTTATAAAAATGAAACATCCTAAAGATAGGAGAAACAGCACAGTCCGCCTGATAAAACGGTCCGCTCATACTGCAAACGTCTTACAATCACTCCGAAACCGCTTAATCAGGGCATAAATCGTTCTCTCACTGACCGAATATTTTTCAGAAAGCACGGCAACGACATAGGATACTTTCTCCCCTTGACTTGTCCGGTACATGTATTCCGAATACAAATCCACATATTGGACATCCTCCAGACGGACACCCGCCTCCTGCAACTTTTTCAGCAGCTCGCGATTAAAGTTTATTATCTCTATCACTTTCATACAATAATATTTGATTATCTTTGCGCCATCTCACTCACATAACATACAAAATGCGGAAAGTCGCAGTAGAGGGTATTCCCCCCGGCTGTGCGACTTTCCGCATCTTTGTGTAAGTATGTGGGTGAGATAACTACTTACAGGCCGGGGGTTCTTTTTCGCCTTCCCCCGCAAGGCATTTCACAAGATCCAGTGAAAAACCAGCCAAAAAATGACTGATTTTCCCCTTATTTTCGTATTTATCATTCAAAATGTGCGTATTTCAGCCTTGAATTTTGCTGTAAGAGCACATAAATATCTAGTTTTCAATAAATAATACCATAAAACCAAAATCTTTAAAACCACGTCTCTTGTTTCCGTGCGGGCCGCTCAGAAGTCCCAGGGCAATTGCCCCGGGCAATTTTCGTGAAATATGACAGAGAAAAACGGCGGGATGCCTGGTACGGACAGAAATCACTCCTCAAAACCGGGAATATAGGGATTTGCATTATTGCCACGGGCAATACGGACAATGCGACGCCAGTTTCTGCGCATCATCAGGTATTTGAAAGCGTCACTGAAATTGGTAGAAAACATGGGAAGTTTCTTCGGGGCAAGCTTTTCACTCTTCTTGATCTTGAACACCACCTTGGTTTCACCCTTATAGCGGATGCCGGCTGGGGCTTTCTCAACACTGCTGACCATTTCACGGCAATTCACCGCATCAACCAGCAATCGGGGCAATTGCCCATTCTCTCCCTTCATCAACTCCTGCATGAATCCGTATTCCTCCGACTGGGGGATGATACTCTGTCTGCGGCTCATCAGAATGACGGTCCATCCGGTCCGCCGGCCATCGGCATCCTTCTCTATGGCATCCTTTATCTTCCTGGCATAATCCTCCCCCTGTCTTTCAAAATTATTGCCGGCCCGGTCATAATACAACGACAGTTCCTTACATTCATGTGAAGCAAAGAAATCCAAGAACTGGTCAGCCAGCTCACGGAACCATCCGGGAGGTATCTCGAAAAAGTTTTTGTGGCATCGGTAATACGCTCCGTCTTCCTGCCCAATCACGAATGAAAGCATGTTGCCGAAGTCCATGCCGCCATCCAAAGGCTCGTCATGCCGCAGATAGCGCAACTCCCGACTATTTTCCGCCGGCTCCCCTCCAGGACTCCCGTCATAATACTTATGCCTTTGCCCGAATAATACATAGAAACGGACATCACGCCGGAGACCGGGCCGCATACCCAGCACCGACTTGCAGAACTCATGCAGTTCAAGAGTACCTTGATATAAGTTTCGTATATATTCCGAGGTCAGGATATCAACATTGACCAGGGAGGATGCGTTAAGAAAAAAGGTTTGTCCGCGGCGCAATTTGCGCAAGGCCCGATCATAATAATCTATTTTCCTTTCCAGACGCGCCAGCACGGAGTGACTGGGATTGTCTTTCTTCTGCTCGCGCAGTTGCTTCAACAGCAGCCCGTTCCGTTCAAAAGCCGCCTGTACAATCAGAATTATACGGTCTGGATCCATATTGGGTGCATAACGGAAATACCAGTCATATTCCCCCTCGTTGACATCCGGCATATCAGTGGTGATCGTCAGACCAAGAAACAGATGCGATGCCCCGTAAGTGAGAGAATCGCCACGTAGAACAGGCATGGCACGGTTCACCTTCTCGTCCTTGTCATATTTTGACTCGTCATAAAACAGATGGACCACCGATTTGCCGGCAAGCAGTGAAGGGTTATCCAGCGAACCCATAAAAATAACACTGCCATTCCAGAAGGAATAGCAGTTCCGGTAATCATTGACAATTATGGAGCATTTCGCCTTCCAGGAGGCTGGCGGTTCCTTTCCACGGATATAATGCACCCCCTCGTACAGCCCCATCATTTCCCATCCCTTCTGTACGGCGGGCATGATGTTGTCCTTCAGATTGGCATAAGTGTTGGCGACAAAAGCGAAAGGCGCACCGGGCATTTCCCAGATACACCTGTATGAACGTCTGGACTGTATGACCGTACTCTTGGACATACCACGCCCGGCTATGACAACCAGAATGGTCGTATCCACGAAATCGGTCAGCATCTGGACATTATGGCTGAATTTTACATCCACATCCTCATCATTCGCTATCTTCCTCGCTAAATTCCTCGATATCATAAATCATACGTTTTTTCAAATCAAACTTTCTTATTCGTGCGTCCTCTTTCAGATTATCACGCACAGCAACAGGTATCTCCGGTATCGAGTCGATGAAACCCTCCAGTTCCTTTCTATCAATGGCGGGAACGCCCAGATCCTCACGGCTGGCCGTATAGATATCAACCTTTTTCTGGTTTAGAAGCTCTTCCGGTATCTCCGCCTGTTCCTTCCTGAAGCATCTGCGGTATTCACCGGCAAGTTTCAACAAGGCCCTTGCCTCCTTGATCTTGCCGGCCAGGAAAGCGGCGTCCGCCCACTTCTCGGCACGCTCGGCATACAGGGCAGCAAACGCCTCCGGACGGATGTTGTCTTGGGTATAGAAAAAATTGATGCTGTCATTATACACCTGCCGGGCCATCCAGTCGGATAGGCTGTACGGCTCCGACTTCAGCAGCCTGATTATTCCTGCCTTTGTCACCATCCTGCCGTTAGTGAAACGCATCCTGGCACGCAGACCACGTACCATCTCCATTAGAGAGAAATACTCCCTCTCTTCCGGACGCAAAGAATCCAGCGTTCCGGTGGAAAGAATGCGCTGGATCTGATTCAGATCAACCTTTTCAAAGTCCACTCTTGAAGGTCTGACCGGCAATTCACTCATATTCATCCATATCTTTTAACAGATTCTCAAACAAACGGCGTTCCTGGATCTCCGTTAGCAGCTTAACGGCATCAATATTCCCGTCCTCAGCTGTTTCGTGCAGCTTTATCTCGGGAGCGGCCCGTGAGACAAGCACGCCTTCACGGATCAGCCCTCGAATGGTGGTTCCTGGAATACCGGCGTCATATACAAAAAGAAAGCATTCAGAAGCGTCAAGGCCAAGATAGGCGGCAATATCCTCCGGCGCATAACCTAAAGCGGCCATGCGGCGAACATCATTTTTTTGCTCTCCAGTTAGAGCCAGGCTGTCAGGGGGAATATCATTCATAAGATAATTTGTTCAAACATTCTTCTAGGTACGCCAACTCGCATTTTTTTGCAGACAGTAAATGGGCAAACTCGCCACGGTCACAAGGGTGGGAGAAACGCTCCATTTTCAGGAGTAGCTCATTGATCCCGTCCTCCAGCGTCCCCTTCCGAAATATCAGTTTTTTTTTCTGTTTTCCAGTTCCTTCTCGGCGGCCGATTTCATAGATTCCCATTTATCCACTGCCGCCAATGCCTTCGCACGTTCCTCCTCACCTTCAACGGTTTCAAGCTTCTTCTTCCATTTGGACACGTTGCTGGCCGCATTCTTACGGATATTCATCACCTCAAGATCACTTTTGTTGGAAAGCTCGTCAGAAGCTAGAGAGACGGCAATACGGGGATGTTTCCCGAGCAGCACATGATTGTCACGGTAATATTCCAACTCCTCCCAGATACTCCGGTCCTCCAGGTAATTCTCCACAGTTGTTTTGGCTATGGCAAACGCCTGTTCCAGCTCAACGTCATCCGGCAGTTCCCCCAGTTCCCTGAAAGTTTTTAGATAAAGGTCATAGGCCGTGAACATATCGGCAACCAGTATTTTCAGTACATCCGGACAATCCGGAGAGTTGAGGAAGGGGAAACGGTCACGGAAACGGATCACATTTTCCACAACCGGGGTGACAGGAACATTCACTGCGGTTTCCTCAGCCTTGATCTCTCCCACCACTATAGAAGCTGAAGATATGTGGGGAGAGTCCACCGCCTTCCGTTGCATTGTCCTGAAAGCCGTTTCCGAAATTCCGGCAAGCTTGCGCAGTTCCTCCATCAAGGTGGCACGAAGCAGGTCCGTTTCGGTATTCCGCCGGAAAGTGGCTTTCAGCATCAGATTAAGCCCGTACTCCTCGTACAAAGCAATCCCCTCACGATACGGACGGGGACCGCTCAGATAAGCAATAATTTTTTCTTTCATACGATAAAATTTACAATGTACCATACAAAGAAAAAGCCCGGCAATTGCCGGGCAAAAGACAGGCATGAATAAAAAATCCATGCAACGGTTCAATTGCATGGATTGGTGTCGAATAAAAACAGCTTTCAATAAGAAAGTCTGAGTGAACCTATTTTTTGAGAAATGTCTTTCAGCGCATGATTGAATCTGTCCAGCTCCTCGGCAGTGAATCGGCAGGGCTTCCCATTGACCACATTACCATTAATACGCTGATATAGCCATTCTTTCGTTTTGCCAAAGTAATGTTTCGCAATGAAAGACAACGATATGATCTCGGATATGTTCTGAAGCTGTAATTTTATGGTTCTCTCCTCCATGCCAGCAATTTCACCACTAATCCCATTCAAGCACTCATCCATGAAATCTGCAATCATCTTTTTGTCCCCTTCACTCGTATAAGTATCAGCTATATGTTTCACCCGGGAATAAAACTCCCCGGACTCTGTTCCCATTAACGGACGTAGAGCGTCCAATTCCTCTTTCAGTGTCATGATCTCTTTATTTTTTTAAGTTCCCCATAGGCTGGGTAACACTGTTATTTCTCATTTTCCATCTCTTTAAGAATTTTCTCTATCAGGTTCAGACGGTCAAGAAGGGCGTTTATCTCTTCAGTTCTCCTGATCCCGGTCTGTTCCTCAATAAAAACCAATTGTTTCAATTTCATTTTTACAACCCCCAATTGCATTGTGAGGTCCTTTTTAATTTGTTCCTTACTCATTATATGCTGTTTTTAATCGACATTCAAAAATAATAATCTTTTGCTTATTATACAAGGATCTCTCAAATAATCTTTTGCTTATTAATCATTTTTAGCAAAATTCCGCATGAAATAAAAAAAGCGAAGCCGAAGCCCCGCTTTCCTGAAATAATGAAACCACTAAAATAAGAATATGACTTATGCCTGATAACGGCTCTGCTCAATCCATGTACATGTACCGGATCCGGATTCAAAAGCCTGAAGGGTTATCTGGCTGCCCGGACTAGCGGTGAAGGTTTCTCCGCCACGCAGCAGGAACTGGCCGCCGTGAGCAATTGTCGGAGCCACGCCTGACGCTACACCCAGCAGGGTCATCACTGCACCATGCCGTCCGCCGGTCACTTTATTTATTTCCGCTTCACCACCCTGAAGCTGATATTGCCCTTCCGCCGTAAACGGGATGGTAGTGGCAGACGCGCTCACACTCGCCACCGGTTCTTCCGAAGGAACAGTACCCTTATAAATGGCGATGTCATCCCCTTTACTGATCTGGGTAAAAGTGAATTCAGAGGAGTTGGCATCCTTGTTACCGGTATAATTGACTCCCATCTGCATGGGATTGCAGGGAGAACCGAACAGATCCTTGTCCTGACCGTCACAGTAGCTCATTATCACGATACATTTCCGACCGAGCCAGTTGGTCTTGAACTCACGGACCGCCTGCTTGTTTCCCGGATGGTTCCCCTTGACCGTAGGGGTGAAACCAAGTGCGTCAGGATCTCCGTCTGTATTGCTTGTAACCTCCACGGTACCGGGAGTGAAATAGATGTCGGTAGAATAACATCCAGGCTTCAATTGTATGTTCTCGGTCATCAACACACCGGCCGAGTCACGTGCCGGGAACACCAGAATATCATCCACATCAATGATACTCATCATGTCGCGCGGGTTGATTCCTTTACCCGGATTACCTTCCGGGCGCTTCACTGCTCTTTTAACGTATGCCATAATTATAACAATTTAAAATGAATAACAGGGGCGGATTACTCCGCCCGTAAATTTAACCACGTGCCACCTCATAGAATTTGCCACCTGCATAAGTCAGCATGATAAATTTGCCGGCGCTGAGCGTCATGGCATCAGTCAGGACAAAATTACCACTATTAGCGATAGTGGACGCATTCGTATTCCCGGCCCCGTGAATGGTATACACCTCACCTTCCACCGCATCTGTGAAATTCGTGATGGCCGTCGCTTGGGTATTGGTTCCCGTTACGAACACCGTGGCACCCGCCAAAGATGGAGTGGTTGCATCGTTGGCGAACTGTAATGCACCGGAAGCTGCCGTATCACGTCCGATTTCGATAAATTTCCCGTCAGAACGTTTCATCAGACGTATGGTGTCCCCTTTCTTCGGTATCCAGTCGGCACTGATCAAGCTGAACTTATCGGATTTGGTGATCTTTACCCCCTTGTCCTCGCTGCCACACTTGATGGTGACAATCTTACCCACTTCGGCGTTCTCAATATCCGTAATGGTGAACAGGCTGGTGTTGGCCACGGTCTGTACACTGGTATGCAGGGCTACGTTCGGGTTTTTGTCCTTCTCCCCGTCAATGAAGGAAGATGCAGGCCGGTCATACTCGTTACAGAAGATCATCTGGCGGCTGCCGTCCATATCCTCTTTTTTCGTATATTTGAAACCTACCGCACGCGCCCAGATGGATTCCTTCCACAAGGACCATACCTTAAGCGTCCAGTCTTGTTGTTCCAAGCTGAAATTTGTCATTTCACCGGCCACATGCTCGAAGCATTTGATATTGCCCTCCATCGTCCAGAAAATACGCTGGTGATTGTCTGCGTTCGGAATCGGAATCAGCTTCACAGCCGGATATTCCTTAACGTACATCATATTGGCCTTGTAATCCTGGTTCACACCATAGTGCAGCTCGTTGTACTTGTGATACCATACTACCATATAGCTGGGAAGATACAGGGCCAGCTGCCCGCTGTCACGGTACACGGCAGGAATCATTCCCGTACCCTGGAACAGTTTCTCACCGATATTGGCTTCCGTGATCTCACCCAGCACAAACGGCTTGATCTGGTAAACGGTCTTCCCGTTATTAATGTCAATGAAACCGTCAACCTTCTTTCTCAGCCATTCATACAGCCCGTCGGCCGCTTCCATGGCGCGTCCCGGCTTGTTAAGGTCAGGATCCTTGCGCACGCCATTGATACGGCGTAGCTCACGCTCGTTATGCAGCTTCTTGGCTGTTTCCGCCAGAATGTATTCAATGAATGACCATTTGATCGCCTGTGATCCTTCCTTGTTGAGAGAGCCGATCCAGGTCTTTTCCAGCTGCTTCAGGTCACGGAACTTATGGGCGAACATGACACTGAACATACGCAATGTCTCGTTGTCGAACTCATATTCACCTTTGGTCACATTGTCGAAATCACTGGAGGTGTTGTCAGCCTGCGAGAACTCACCCAGCCAAATGTTGACCAGAGTGGCCAGATCCTGATATCCGCTCTCCACCGGGAAGATGCTCTCGATACTGGGGAGCTTGGTCAGGAATGACTGCAAACGGTCCTGCCAGCGGATGCGGTAGAACGCACCAAGGTCCTCCTTCAGACGGCCGTAATCCACGGAACTTTCTGCACGGACCTGAATATTGATTCCCTGACTTGCGAGCAGAGCGGCACGGGCACGCATGTTATACGGACGATCCAGCGCGAACATCTCACCCTGCATACCTCCAAGCTGCTTGTCATCATCCAGGTTGAAGGCACCGGCACCCGTATTTTGTTTCAGACCGGCACCCGCACCATGGTCCGGCTCCGGCAATGCGCTCAGTACCGAAATCTTCTGCTTCAGCTCCGCTATTTCGGTATCTTTCCGGGTGATGGCCTGCGTCTTTTCCCCGTCTGTCTTTCTTATTGCATCCAACTGCTCCTGCAAGGAAGCCATTTCGGATACTTTCTGCGCCAGCAGACCACGAATCAGCGCCTCTCCCGAGTTCTCAACAGGACCGGCCTGCTGTTCCTCATCCTTAAAACCATTTTTCAACGCTTCCCCGAAAGGAGTTATGAACTTCTCATCGAAGCCAAGTTCTTTCAGCTTGGCTACATCATCGGCATCGAGGATATCCTTGTCCTCAGCCTTCTTCCACTCTTTCAGCCCCAGCAATCCAAGGATTGCGCCGGCAAAGGTGGACATTTTAGAATACTTTCCCATAAAAATAAAAATTTAAAAGATTTGATTTGTCTTGTTGATGACGGACTGCGCCAGAATCCAGCGCGCAGCTCCCTCCAAAGTGTTATAACCGTCCGCCAGTCCTTCCCTGACCGCTTCATCACCCATAAAGGTCGCCCCGCGGAACACGGGGGAGTCCTTGTCATAAGCGATGGAAAGGTTCTCCGAAACGGTCCGGCAGAACATCATGTGCAGTTTTGACAGCTTTTCCTTATAAGGTTCCTCGTTATTGTTTTCCGCAATCTCCCGGTGTTCCCTGTTTTTCAAGTCGGCCGAATCCGGGTAAATCTCCCGATAATCGATTCCTTCTTTTTTCAAGGCCTCCTTGGCATTATAATAGGTACCCACAACACCGATACTACCCACCTCGCACATCAACGAGCCAAGAAAGCGCTTGTCTGCGGCTGATGCCAGCCAAAAATGTGCGGAAGCACAAGCTCCGGCAATGTAAGCGACTACGGGTTTGGGACATTCGGATATCATTTTTGACGCATTGTCCAGACCGGTAATCATTCCCCCCGGTCCATTTATCCACAAAATGATGCCTGCAATACGGTCATTAGCTGCCGCCTGTGCAATATATTCCTGAAGGCGGAACGTCTCCCAGGAATAGAGCGTCCCTTCCAGCACAATAACGGCAACCGAATCGGAAGGAAGACCGCTGTCTTCCAAATTCCATCGCCCCACAAAATTCAGATCCGATGCGTATGCGGTCACGGTATCTTTTTCAAAAAATGCCTCTACCTCCTTAAAATTGCCGGAATGTATTGAAGGAAGGATCAGTGAGACCAGATTGTAATAATCCTCTCTAGCCATGGCCCATTTTTCATTGAATATTAACTGAATACGATTCATCCGTTCTTTTTTCCTGCAAAATAAAGAACAGATCCATCCATGAACAAGGACACGGAGAAGCGGTCATCACACCCGGTCATGAAAAGACCGTTTTTCCACATAAAAACACCTCCAAAAAGGACATGGAAAGGACAAAAAGACACGCTACGTTACATAAAATTATCTGTGTTTATATTCCCGAACGGAGGTTTTACGGCGCATCTTCCGCCGCCAGCGCTGGTAATCTTTCAGAAGTGCTTCCACGCTCAGACTCTCAATGCAATACTTCCGGAGAAAGTACCAGGCCGAATTGATGTAGTCTATACCATAGACATGTTTGTTTTCATCAAACAGGTCATGAAGCTCCGCACGCATCATTGTGTTTATCTTCCTGGAAAGTATTTTGGCTCCCCTCTCGCCTATATAATTATAGGTAGCCAAAGGTTTGCCACCCGGAAGGTGTGCCTCTCGGCGCTCCGGCAACACAAGCTCCAGATTTCCGCTATCCACAGGGCATCCGGCAGGACGTTTCTGCAAAAGATCATAGACGAAATGGTACAAATCAAGATCTGAAGGCAGGCGGACTACCTTGCTGTCCGGGGTTCCATACTTGCCTATTAGATATTCGGCTAAATAATTTTCTATCGTTATCTTCGTGGTAATCATATACTTATGTGTTTATACAAAAGTAATGATTTAAATTGAGATAGTCAAAGAACAACCGGCTAAAGATGGACCGGCTTCCAAAAGAATCATGAAGGCCGTTGCAACACCC
>ENA-UEQH01001150-UEQH01001150.1-human-gut-metagenome-genome-assembly--contig:-NODE-1150-length-11271-cov-3.694747_pt1 | contig 11271 bp, 8 predicted proteins | sample MGYA00242945_ERZ507943 | MGnify/ENA primary metagenome ERZ507943 (study PRJEB26167, sample SAMN06115418) | human gut metagenome | host: Homo sapiens | place: China:Hubei | collected 2015-03-06 | study... | reverse complement strand
CAGCCAAAATACGAATAAGCCGAGAGAAAAAAGCAAGCTCGCTTGCATTTTTTCCGAGGCGGAGTATCTAAGGCGAAGCCAAAGATACGAAAAACGGATAGGGCAAAACGCCATTACTCTTTCTAAAAGTGCCGTTACGGCACCAAAGATAGCGCAAACCGGGGGGAATGCCAAATTTATTTCCGTCAGATATACCGGCTTTCGGTGTCGCCCGCCTGCACGGGATAGAGCAGCACGGAGCTGTATGCGGCGAAAACGTGTTCGAGCATGGCCGGGATGCGGCTCATGGCGGGGTGGTAGGAGACCCTTTCGCGGCGGCTCATCACGAACCACAGACAGTCGTCGTCGCGCAGGTCGTGTTCGAGCGACGGCAGGTCGTCCCACAGTTCGAACGGCACGAAATCGAGGTTCGCCGTGCGTTTGCGGCCTTTCGGACGCAGGTACTCCATCGTCGTCGCCGGGGCGAAGACCACGATCTTGACGCCCGAATTCTCGGCCAGATAACGGATGCGGCGCAGCCACATCTGGAATCCCGCCTCCTGCTCGGCCTTCTCGGGCACCACGATCAGGTGGCGTTTGATGGTCGTCAGGGGTTGTGCAGGGTGGTAGATGAAGGTCGTGACGTTGCTCCGCGCCAGCACGTCGGCGGCCATCTTGCCGATGCCCGGGCCCGTGCCGCCGTGGATGCCCGGAATCGCGGGTATGCCCGGGACGGCGGGCGCTCCGTGGTGCATGCCCATCACGATGTCGGTGATGTTGCGTTCGCGGACCACGCTGACGATGGCGTTGGAGATGTTCACGTCGTAGCGCAGCAGCTCCTGCAAATAGATGTCCCCCGACGCAGCCGCCGTGGCCGCCGCATCGAGGATCTTCTGGGCCCGTTTTTCGACGTTGGGGTCCTCGATCTGGTTGTCCACCGCATGCAGGGCGTAGAGTCCGTTGGGCTCCTTGGCCCGTTTGAGCATGGCGCTCAGCCCGACCAGTTCGTTGGCCGTGCCTTCGTCGGCCACCGGGATCAGGATGTGGTCCTCCCGTTTGGGGCTCTTCTCCTCGGGATCGTGCGTGTTGCGGATGGCGATGTTGTGGGCGCCGCGCTGCGTGGCGAAAGTCGAGACGGTGCACGTGGCCAGAATCATCAGGATCGTGCCGTTGAGCACGCTCTCGCTGAGCAGACGGATCGGTTCGCCGTCGGGCGTGTGGCCCAGGATGACGTTGTAGCCCACCATCACGGCGGCCAGCGTCGCCGCCACGTGGGCCGAACTCAGGCCGAAAATCACCGTCCGCTGGTCGCGCGAGAGGCGGAAGGTCTTCTGGGTGAGCCACGCCGCGATGAATTTCGCCGCGGTGATGAGCACGATCATGACGGCCGCCACTTCGAGGCTCTCCCAGTCGCGGAAGAAGGCGCGGTAGTCGATGAGCATGCCCACTCCGATCAGGAAGAAGGGGATGAAGATGGCGTTGCCGACGAATTCGATGCGGTTCATCAGCGGCGAGGTGCGGGGGATCAGACGGTTGAGGGCCAGTCCCGAGAGGAATGCGCCGATGATCGGCTCCAATCCCGCCAGCTGGGCGAGGTAGGCGCCCAGAAAGACCATCACCAGCACGAAGATATACTGCGAAACGTTGTCGCTGCACTGTTTGAAGAACCAGTGGGCCAGCAGCGGGAAGAGAAAGACGATGATGGCGATGCAGAGGAGCACCGAGCCGCCGAGCCGCCACCAGAACATCTCGTCCACGTTGCCCGTGGCCATGCCGACGATCACGGTGAGCAGCAGCAGGGCCAGCGTGTCGGTGATGACCGTGCCGCCGACGGCTATGGTGACGGCCTTGTCGCGGGCGATGCCGAGTTTGCTGACGATGGGGTAGGCGATGAGCGTCTGCGAGGCGAAGAGCCCGGCGAGCAGGATCGAGGAGTAGATCGGGAATCCCAGGACGTAATGCCCGGCCAGGATGCCCAGGGCGAGCGGCACGCAGAAGGTGTAAAGTCCGAAGACGAGGCTTCGCCAGCTGTTTTTCTTGAAATCGGACATGTCCATGTCCAATCCCGAGAGGAACATGATGTAGAGCAGGCCGGCCGTTCCCGAGAGAATGATGCTGCTGTCGCGCAGCACGAGGTTCAGGCCGTGGGGGCCGATCACCGCGCCTGCGATGATGAGCCCCAGCAAATAGGGGATTTTGAGTTTGTTCAGCAGCAGCGGAGCCGTGAGGATGATGACCAGGATCAGCATGAATTTCAGGATCGGGTCTTCGAGCGGCAGCGTCAGGTTTATATGTGCGAGCAACAGCATAGGCATAAGTCAAAGTGTCGTTACGAATCAAATATAGCGAAAAGAACGGATAGTGCCAAACCCGGGGTGCGAGCGGTTCGGCGAAACGCTCCGATTGATATATAGGAGTGTCGTTACGACACCAAATATAATAAAATCCGCAGTTATTCCCAAACGGACGGGAGGCTTTGTGCGGACGGGGCGTATCTTGCACGTTTTTTGTTCATTGCCGGCTGCAAAGATACGCAATCGGGAAATAATCGGTGTCCCGAAAGCGTTTTTTAAGGAAAAAAACGTAACTTTGAAAAATTTGAAACCCGAAATTCCGTCTCGGATGAGCGTAGACAAAGTCGATAGAAAGTTGCTCGGTCCCGTGCTTGCGGGCTTTTTCATCATGGGGTTCTGCGACATGGTGGCGCCGATCACGGGCCGCATCGCCGCCGAATTCCCGGCCGACCGGCAGGCTGCCGTGAGCTTCCTGCCGACGATGGTTTTCCTCTGGTTCCTGGTGCTCTCGACCCCGGTCGCCGCGCTGATGAACCGCTGGGGGCGCAAGGCCACGGCGCTCATCGGCTACGGCTTCACGATCGCGGGGCTGATGGTGCCCTTCGCCGCGGGTGCCGACTGCGCCCTGGGGTGGTATTTCGCGGGCTTCGGCCTGCTGGGCATCGGCAACACGGCGATTCAGGTGGCCGTCAACCCGCTGCTGGCGACCATCGTTCCCGGCGAGCGGATGACCAGTTACCTGACCGTCGGGCAGATATTCCGCAACACCTCGCTCCTGTTGCTGGCCCCGATCGTCACCGGGCTGGTCGCGCTGACGGGTTCGTGGCGGCTTCTGCTGCCGATCTACGCCGGACTGACCGTCGCGGGCGGCGTCTGGCTGCAACTGACCTCGGTGCCGGAACCCGTGCAGACGGGACGCTCGGCGTCGCTGGCCGACTGCTTCCGATTGCTGAAAAACCGCGCCGTGCTGCTCTCGACGCTCGGCGTGGCCTGCTTCATCGCTGCCGACGTGGGCATCGGGTTCCTCTCGGTGCGGCTGATCGACAATCCCTCGTCGATCCTCACCACCACGGGATTCTACGCCTGCCGCATCGTCGGCACGATCGTCGGCGCCTGGGTGCTGGTGCGCGTTTCCGACGTGAAATACCTCTCCTGGAACATGGCCGGGGCGCTGGCGCTGTGCGCGGCGCTGCTGTTCGTGCGCAACGAGGCGGCAATCTATGCCGCCGTCGGTCTGCTGGGCTTCGGCATGGCGTGCGTCTTCGCCACGTTCTACGCCGTGGCCACCAAGGCCGTGCCCGGAAAGGCCAACGAGGTGGCCGGGCTGATGATCATGGCCATCGCTGCCGGAGCCGTCTCGGGACCCGTCTGCGGCGCGATCATCCGCCTCTCGGGCAACCCGCATGCGGGGATGCTGTTCGTCGCAGCCTGCATCGGCTACATGCTCTGGGCCTCCTTCAAATTGAGAATTAAAAATTGAGAATTAAAAATTACTTATGACCCGAAAAATTCTGCTGAGCGTTTTGTTTGCGGCCGCCGTGCTGAGCGCCGCCGCACAGCGGCCCCGCACCCGGGTGGAGTGGGGCATCGTCGGGGGTATCAACATCCCCGATTACACGACCAATATGGACAAGACCGATGTCAAGAACAAACTGGGCTGGCAGGCCGGTATCGTCACGGCCGTCAATCTCGGGGCTTTCGCCGTCGAGCCGCAGATACTCTACGTCCGCCAGGGGCTCCGCATCCGTCCCGAGGGCGGCAAGGAGATCAACCTCAAATCCAATTCGATCGACGTGCCGGTGCTGGCGTCGTTCCGCCTGCTGAATCCCGTGCGCATCTACGCCGGCCCGGTCTTCACGGTGATGAACGACTGCAAGCAGAAGTCGGGCGGCGATCTGCTGGACTTCGGGCGCGTGCGTCCCACGCTCTCCTATACGGTGGGCGCCGGGGTGGTGCTGATGCGCCACCTGCTGATCGACCTGCGTTACAACGGCCAGTTCCGTTCGAAGCACGAGGTGGTGCTGCCCGACGGAAGTCAGCTCGATAAACTCCGTACCTATAATGTTGCGCTCAGCTTCGGCTATCTATTCTGATCTATGACGGAAACTGTCGGAAAGGAAATTCTCATCGAAGGCGTCGATCCCCGCGAGCTGTACGGGGCGCAGAACGCCTACCTCGAACAGATCAAATCGCTCTATCCCGCGTTGAAGATCGTGGCCCGCGGCTCGTCGCTCAAGGTCCTCGGCTCCGAGGCCGAGACGCAGCGTTTCGCCAAACGCATGGATTCGCTGGTGGCCTATTACCTCAAATACGGGCACATCTCGTCGCAGGTCATCGACCAGTGTTTCTCGGGCGGCATCGTGCCGGACGACGCTCCGGTCGATAAGGACGTGATCGTCTACGGCAACAACGGCAACATCGTCCGCGCCCGGACCGTCAATCAACAGCGGCTCGTCAAACTCTATGACAAGAACGACCTGCTGTTCGCCGTGGGGCCCGCCGGTTCGGGCAAGACCTACACGGCCATTGCGCTGGCCGTCCGCGCCCTGAAGGAGCGGCAGGTGAGGCGCATCATCCTCACGCGCCCGGCCGTCGAGGCGGGCGAGAAGCTGGGATTCCTGCCCGGCGACATGAAGGAGAAGCTCGATCCCTACCTGCAACCTTTGTACGATGCGCTGAACGACATGATCCCGCCCGCGAAGCTCCAGAAATTCCTGGAGGACGGCACCGTGCAGATTGCGCCGCTGGCCTACATGCGCGGCCGCACGCTGGACAACGCCTTCGTCATCCTCGACGAGGCGCAGAACACCACGCTGTCGCAGATCAAGATGTTCCTCACGCGCATGGGCCGCAACGCGCGGTTCATCGTCACGGGCGACGTGACGCAGATCGACCTGCCCCGCCGGAGCGACAGCGGGCTGGTCCGCACGATGGAGATTCTGCGCGGCATCGCCGACATCGGCATCGTGGAGTTCGACAAGCGCGACATCGTGCGGCACCCGCTGGTGAAACACATCGTCGAGGCGTTCGACAGGGTGACGGGTGAGGGGCATGTCATTCCGAGCGAACGTGAGTGAGCGCGGGAATCCGATGGAAGCGTTGTAAGGTCACAACTTTCGCTCAGATTGCCACGGCATCTGCGATGCCTCGCAATGACGGGGAAGGCGCAGAACCGGATGGAGACGTGATAAGGATTTAAGGCAAATTTGTGAAAAATTGAACGATAAAAATTAAAAATTACGTTATGGACAAGAATTTGGCTGCGCTGAAACCGGCGCTCGTCTGGAAACATTTCGCGGAGATCGTCCGCATTCCGCGTCCCTCGCACCACGAGGAGAAGATTCGCAAATACATCCTCGATTTCGCCCGCGCGCAGGGCCTCGAATGCAAAGAGGACGCGGCGCATAACGTCTATGTCTCGAAACCCGCCTCGAAGGGCATGGAGAACCGCAAAGGCGTGATCCTGCAGGCGCACCTCGACATGGTGCCGCAGAAGAACAACGACAAGCAGTTCGACTTCACGAAAGACCCCATCGACGCCTATGTCGACGGCGACTGGGTGACGGCCGACGGCACGACGCTGGGGGCCGACAACGGCATCGGCGTGGCGGCGATCCTCGCGGTGCTGGAGGACAAGTCGCTCGTTCACGGCCCGCTGGAGGCGCTCTTCACGGCCACCGAGGAGACCGGCATGGACGGCGCTTTCGGACTGAAAAAGGGGCTTCTCAAAGGCGACATCCTGCTGAACCTCGACTCCGAAGAGGAGGGCGAGCTTTATGTGGGCTGCGCCGGAGGTCTCGACGCTAACATTACCTTTAAATATAAGGCCGAGGCGACGCCCGCCCGCAACTACACCGCTGCGAAAATCTCCGTCAAGGGACTCAAAGGCGGGCATTCGGGCATCCAGATCGTCTGCCAGCGCGCCAACGCCAACAAGGTGCTGTTCCGCTTCCTGAATGCCGCGCCGTGCGACGCGCTGCTGGCGTCGGTGGACGGCGGCGGCCTCAGGAACGCCATTCCGCGCGAGGCCGAGGCTGTGGTGCTGGTCAAAACCAAAGAGTACGACGAGTTCGCCAAGGCTGTGAAAGCTTACGAGAAGGTCATAAAGGCCGAATATGCCGGCATCGAGGATGCGGTGTCGATCAAAGTCAGGGAGTGCGACAAACCGGCGGAAATGCTTCCGAAGGAGGTCGCGGCCAACCTGATTAAAGCTGTGGCGGCGTGCCCCGACGGGGTGCAGAAGATGTCGATGGTGATGCACGGGCTGGTGCAGACCTCCACGAACCTCGCGCGCGTGGTGTCGGACGGCAAGAGCGTGAAACTCCAATGCCTGCTGCGCAGTTCGGTGGGTACGGAGAAGGAGGCGCTGGGCGGGGCTATCGCCGCCGTCTTCGCGCTGGCCGGGGCCAAGACCGAGCTCACGGGCTCCTACGACGGCTGGAACCCCGATATGGAGTCGCCGATCCTGAAGGCCATGACGGCCTCCTACGAGGCGCTTTACGGCAAGAAACCCGCCGTGACGGCCATCCACGCCGGACTGGAGTGCGGCATCATCGGCAGCAAATACCCCAAGATGGACATGATCTCGTTCGGTCCGACGATCTGTTACCCCCACTCGCCCGACGAGAAGGTGGAGATTGCTTCGGTCGGCAAGTTCTACGACTTCCTGGTGGACACGCTGCGCAACATTCCCGAAAAATAAGCGCAGCGTGGCAGCCAATCCCGAAACCTGGTTCGTCATCGTCAATCCCGTGGCCGGAGGCGGCCGCGGGCTCGACCACTTTCCGCAGATCTCGAAGCATCTGCGCGACGCGCACATCCTCTGCGAACCGGTCTTCACGGAGCACAAGTTCCACGCTACGGAACTCACCGTGTGGGCCGTGCGCGAGGGCTACCGCCGCATCATCGTCGTGGGCGGCGACGGCACGCTGCACGAGGTGGTGAACGGGCTGTTCATCCAGCAGGAGGTGTGTCCCAGCGACGTGCTGCTGGCCGTGGTGGCCGTGGGCACGGGCAACGACTGGGTCCGCACGTTCGGCATCTCGAACCGCTATCAGGATGCCGCGAAGGCCATCAGCGAGGGGTATTCGTTCCTGCAGGATGTCGGGGTGGTCTCCTACGAGGAGGCGCACTACCGCCAGAGCCGCTACATGGCCAATGTCGCCGGGGCCGGATTCGACGCCCACGTCGTGCGCAAGCTCTCGCACCTGAAAAAGAAGGGGCACAAGAGCCGCTGGCGTTATACGTGGTGTCTGGTGAGGAGTTTCTTCCGCTACAAATCCACGGGCGTCAAGGTCTGGGTCGATGACCGGCTGGTCTACAACAATCTGCTGTTGTCGGCGGCCGTCGGCATCTGCAAGTTCAACGGCGGCGGCATCCAGCAGCTGCCCGAGGCGGTCGCCGACGACGGCATGCTGGACCTTTCGCTGATCCGCCCGGTGCATTTCTGGCACCTGCTGTTCCGCTTCCACTACCTCTTCAACGGGGGCATCTACCGCATCCGCCACATCTTGCAGGAGCGCGGCAGCCGCATCCGCATCGAGTCTTCGCCCGAGGTGTCGGTGGAGATCGACGGCGAGCCGCTGGGACATACGCCCCTGGAATTTTCGGTGCTCCATCAGGCCGTCCGGATCGTCGTGGGGCGCGAGTTTTATGAGAGGGCTACCCTCGGGGAAACTTGCGGATAGGGCCCATTCCCGGAAATATAGCATAGCAACGCCGAGAACAGAGATTGTTCCTGTTCCCGGCGTTGCTATAATTACTTCGATCGAGGGGGGGAGGCCGGAGCGGATAGGTAATCATCCGAAACTTCGTCGCCCCCCCCTGAATCCTGCCTCTTAGGCGGGGTCGGGGTAGAGTGATTTGGCGATGCCCAGCTCCAGTCCGCGCAGTTCGGCCAGTCCGCGCAGGCGGCCCAGACACGAATAACCCGGATTGGTCCTCTTTTTCAGGTCGTCGATCATCTGGTGCCCGTGGTCGGGACGCATCGGGATCGAAATGCGGCGGCGCTGCTGAATCTCCAGCAGGGCTTTCATCACGTCGTACATCGGCACGTCGCCTTCGAGGTGGTTGGCTTCGTAGAAGTTGCCTTCGGCGTCGCGCTGCGTCGAGCGCAGGTGCACGAAATTCACCCGGTCGCCCTGACGGAGCATCATTCCCGGCAGGTCGTTCTTCGCCGACACGCCGAACGATCCCGTGCAGAGGCACAAACCGTTCGATGCGTTGGGAACCGCTGCGACCAGTTTCTCGAAATCGGATTCCGTGGAGAGGATGCGCGGCAGGCCGAGGATCGGGTAGGGGGGATCGTCGGGGTGGATGGCCAGCACGGCGCCCGCCTCGTCGGCGACGGGGGCCACCTCCTTGAGGAATGCGATCAGGTTGCCGCGCAGGGTCTCCGCATCGACACCCTTGTAGCGGTCCAGCTCCTGCTGGAACTGCTCCAGCGTGAAGCTCTCCTCCGAGCCGGGCAGACCGGCGATCATGTTGCGGGTGATGAGCTCGATCTCCGCGGCGTCCATCTTTTCGAAACGGGCCTTGGCGATGGCGCGCTCAGCCTCGGTGTACTCCTTCTCGGCGCCGGGGCGTTTGAGGATGTGGAGGTCGAAGGCCAGGAACGCCGCACGCTCGAACCGCAGGGCGCGCGACCCGTCGGGCAGTTCGTAGGCGAGGTTCGTGCGCGTCCAGTCCAGCACGGGCATGAAGTTGTAGGTGATGACCTTGATGCCGCAGGCCGCGAGGTTGCGGATCGACTGCTTGTAGTTCTCGATGTAGCGTTGGAAATCGCCCGTGCGGGTCTTGATGTGCTCGTGGACGGGGACGCTCTCGACGACCGACCATGTGAGGCCCGCGTCGGCGACCGTCTGCTGGCGTTTTTGGATCTCCTCGACGGTCCATACTTCGCCGTTGGGGATATGGTGCAGGGCGGTCACGATGTCGGTGGCCCCTGCCTGACGAATATCTGCCAGCGATACGGGGTCGTTGGGACCGTACCACCGCCAGGATTGCTTACATAGATACATGACAGAATGTGTTTTTTAATTTTCAAATTCAATTTCACCAGTACTTTTTTCCGCAAAAAGTACCAAAAACTCTCTATCCTCGTTCGCGCTTTTCCCGTCATTGCGAGGCCCGGCTAAGAGCCGGGTTTTAGGGCGCGACGGGATGTCGGGACGCTCTCCATCCTCATCTGCGCCTTTTCCGTCATTGCGAGGCATCGCAGATGCCGTGGCAATCTGATCGGAAATCGTAACCTCACAACGTCTCCATCGGATTCCCACGCTCACTGCCGTTCGCTCGGAATGACGTCGCCCAATATACTGGCGGGTTATATCGAGAAAGCGTCGAAACCGCCGTCAACGACTGCCAGGGCGCCCGTCACGAACGACGAAGCGTCGCTGATCAGGTAGTGGATCGTGCCCAGCAGTTCTTCGGGTTCGGCGAAACGGCCTGCGGGGGTGTGGGCGATGATCGTCCGCGCACGGTCGGTGTACGAACCGTCGGGGTTGGTGAGCAGCGTGCGGTTCTGGTTCGTCAGCAGGAAGCCCGGGACGATGGCGTTGACGCGCATTTCGGGGCTGAACTTCATGGCCAGTTCGGCGGCCATGTACTTCGTGTAGTTGGCGATGGCGGCCTTGGCGGCTCCGTAGCCCACCACGCGGGTCAGCGGACGCAACGCCGACTCGGAGCAGAAGTTGACGATCACGCCCTTCTTGCGGGCCGTCATGGCCTCGCCGAATACCGTCGTCGGGAGCACCGTGCCGAAAAGGTTGAGGTCCACGACTTTCTTGAAGGCGTCGATCTCCAGATCGAGGAACGACTTGTCGGGAGCGATCGTCGCACCGCCCATGTTGCCGCCGGCGGCGTTCAGGAGGATGTCGATCTGGCCGTATTTCGCAAGAATCGCCTCGCGGTTCGCTACGAGCACTTCGCGGTTCAGTACGTCGGTCACGAGGAACAGCGCCTCGCCGCCTTTTTCGCGGATCGAAGCCGCCAATGCTTCGCCCGACTGCTCGTCGCGGTCGAGAACGACGACTTTCGCCCCTTGTTCGGCGAGGTATTCGCAGATCGAGCGGCCCAGGATGCCGGCCCCGCCCGTCACGACGACGACGCGGCCACGGATGTCAAACAGATTTTTCATGGTTTTCAGATAAGGTTGTTTTTATAGTATTGAATGTTCTCTTTCAGCAGGATGTCGATCGGCATGTGGTTGACCGTCGTTTCGGGGCGGCGTCTTTCGACCAGCCATTCGCACAGGGCCATCACTCCGCGGTAGCCCTGCGCCTCGGGGCGCTGGGCGATGAGCGCCGTCACCACACCCGCGCCGAGCATCTGCCCGTTGCGGCGGATTACGTCGTAGCCCACCAGCCGAACGTCCGTGCGGCGGCGTGCCGCAAGATAGCCCGCCAGGATGTAGCACGTCGAGTTGAAGGTTACGGCGCCGGCGATGGCGGGATGTCTGAGGAACAGCTCGTCGAGCACTTCGCGGTTGTAGCCCTCGTCGTCGAGCCTCAGCGCGGCGTAGTGGAGCTGTCCCCGGAACCCTTTCTCCCGGAGGTAGCTGCGGAAACCCTCCTCGCGGCTGCGGCATTGGTTCGAACCTCCGTTGCCGCGGTGGATGATGTTGCCCACGACGATGTCGGAGCCCGGGTCGAGGCGGTCGGACAGCAGTCTTGCGGCGACGACCCCGGCGTCGAACGACGACGTGCCGAAGTAGGCCAGCTGGTTGCACTCCGGGATGTTCGAATCGACGAAGACGTAGGGAATGCCGCGTTCGTCGAGCTCCCGTGCGAAGGGAGTGACCATCTCGGCGAAGAGCGTGGCGATCACCGCGCCGTCGAACGCTTCGTCGCGGAGTTCTGCAAGCAGTTTTTCGAACGATGCGCGGTCGTACTGGTCGAAGAAGAATTTGCGGACCGAAATGTTGTAACGCCGGGCCTCGGCCTCGGCGCGGACGATCCCGGCGTCGAAGTCGGCCCAGTATTCGCCCTGCGCGAAGCGG
>ENA-UEQH01001145-UEQH01001145.1-human-gut-metagenome-genome-assembly--contig:-NODE-1145-length-11302-cov-17.937105_pt1 | contig 11302 bp, 9 predicted proteins | sample MGYA00242945_ERZ507943 | MGnify/ENA primary metagenome ERZ507943 (study PRJEB26167, sample SAMN06115418) | human gut metagenome | host: Homo sapiens | place: China:Hubei | collected 2015-03-06... | reverse complement strand
GCATCGAAGCAAGACTGGATGACTGGGGCGCGAAGCTCGAGAAGAAGAACATCGAGTACCCTGTTGATTTGATCTGCAGCTCTTAATCTTGTCATCCGGTTATCTTTTCGCACCTTCTATGATCTGGATCAGGTTTTTATCCAGCTGGATCGTCCTGTTCCATGGATTGATGATGACTTCCGCCTCCGTAGACGGCGAGTAACAAGTTTGTATCAGTGGCGGGATTCAATCGCCTATCTGATTTGATATAAGCATTGGTGGATTGCGAATATCCGCTTGGAACAGATGAAAAGAGGAATATATGGCAGATCATAAAAATAAAAAACAGAACGAAACAGTCGATGCCGGACTGTGTGGAAACGAAAAAATAGAAGAAGCCATCGCATAAAAAGAACGTGTAACAGGAGAATTTCTGTCATAATCTATACTGCACTCGGCAAAAATATCCGTAATCTGCTGCCAGATGCGTCTTTCACTTGCACGAATAGAACGAACGCGTTCCAGTAATTCGCGGAAATAATCCTTGCCAAAGGCTGTCTTTCCTTGCTTCAAGCGTTCGTCATCCATAGCAAAGCCTTTTAGCATGTATTCCTTTAAAACCTGCGTCGCCCAGATGCGAAAATTGGTAGCACGATGAGAATTAACTCGATACCCTACGGAAATAATAGTATCAAGATTATAAAAAGCAACCGGCTGTTTTACACCATCAACGCGCAATTTTTGCGTGTTGTTTTCACGTTCCAATTCCTTTTCTTCAAAAACGTTATTGATATGCTTACGGATTGTCGATTCACTCTTATCGAAAAGCACTGCCATTTGATTTGCCGTTACCCAAATAGTTTCATTCTGAATAAAAGCATTGATAAATCTATTTTCATCCGCAACCTTATAAATCAAAAACTGCATCTGCTTATCCATCTTTACCCCTCAATTTCCACAATAATCTTGTCGATTTCGCTGCGCAGAACCTGCTCACGGGCAACAATCTCAGCAATTTCCGCATTGAGCTTTTTGATATCAATCTTCTCACGGGTGTCCTCAGGCTCCACATAGGTAGAAACAGAAAGATTGAAATCATTTTCGGCGATTTCCGCATAGTCTGCCAGATGGCTGAAATGAGCAACATCCTCACGTTTGGCAAAAATATCAACGATACGGTCAATGTTTTCAGGCGTCAGCTTATTGTTATTCGTTACCTTAATGCATTCCTTGGAAGCATCAATGAACATAACCTTGTTGTCGCTTTTGCCTTTTTTGAGCACCATGATACAGGTTGCAATACTCGTACCGAAGAAAAGGCCGCCGCTAAGCTGAATAACCGCATCTACATAGTTGTTATCTACCAAATACTTGCGGATTTTCTGCTCCGCACCGCCACGGTACATAATACCGGGGAAGCATACAATGGCAGCCGTGCCGTTGGCAGCGAGCCAGGACAGGCTGTGCATAATGAAAGCCATATCAGCCTTGCTCTTGGGGGCAAGCACGCCTGCAGGCGCAAAACGCGGGTCGTTAATCAAGGTAGCATCGCCGTCACCAACCCATTTTACGGAATACGGCGGGTTTGATACGATTAGCTCAAAAGGTTCTTCATCCCAATGCTGCGGATTGGTTAGCGTGTCCTCGCAAGCAATATCAAACTTATCAAAACCTATCTTATGCAGGAACATGTTAATACGGCAGAGGTTATAGGTCGTAATATTGATTTCCTGACCATAGAAGCCGTTACGGACAGCATCCCTGCCCAAAAGCTCAGCACATTTGAGCAGCAAGGAGCCGGAGCCGCAGGCCGGGTCATAAGCCTTGTTGATTTCCTTCTTGCCTACCGTGCCCAAGCGCGTAAGCAGCACACTTACTTCCGGCGGGGTAAAGAACTCGCCGCCGCTTTTGCCGGCACCGGATGCATACATACCCATAAGGTATTCATAAGCATCACCAAAGGCATCAATAGAATGGTCATTGATATCACCAAGGTTCATATCCTTGACACCGTTAAGCAGCTTTGCAAGGCGCTCGTTGCGCTTCGCTACTGTTGCACCGAGCTTATTGCTGTTAACGTCAAAATCATCGAACAGACCGGAGAAATCCGCCTCAGACTCACTGCCCTTGGCAGAACCCTCGATGTTGTTGAAGATACGCTCTAAGCGTTCGTTAAGGTTCTCGTCATTGGCTGCATTAGCACAAACATTGCAGAAGAGTTCGCTGGGCAGCATAAAAAAGCCCTTTTCTTCGATAAGACCTTCGCGGGCTTCCTCTGCATCCTCGTCGGACATCTTAGCATAATCAAAGTCAGCATCACCTGCTTCAATCTCATTTTGGTTAATATAATTAGTCAAATCCTCAGAAATAAAGCGATAAAACATAGTGCCCAGCACATAGTTTTTAAAGTCCCAGCCGTCTACAGCTCCGCGCAGCTCATCCGCAATCGCCCAAATAGCACGGTGAAGCTCTTCTCTTTCCTGTTCCTTCTTAATATCAGTCACGTCAAAACCTCCTAGATTTATCTTAATGTATAGTAATTACTCAACAAATAAATTCATAATTATATTATACAGCCTTAAGCAGATAAAAGAAACATTTTAAGGCTTTTTATTTCTTTGAACGGCACCAATAAAAAATCCTATTGCAGACTAACTCAGAACATCTGCAATAGGATTTTACGCTTATCTCATATTAAATTATGCAACAGCGCCGGCTTTCCCCTTACTTGCTCAGGTACTCGTCAATAGCAACGGCAGCCTTCTTGCCTGCGCCCATAGCGCTGATTACGGTTGCAGCACCGGTTACGATATCGCCGCCGGCGAACACGCCCGAAATAGAAGTAGCACCTGCCTCGTCGGCAACGATGTTACCGCGCTTGTTAACCTCCAGATCAGGGGTAGTCTGCTTAATCAGCGGATTTGGACCTTGGCCGATAGCCATAACTACCATGTCAACGTCAAGCACATACTCGCTGCCTGCGATAGCCACAGGAGAGCGACGGCCGCTGGCATCAGCTTCGCCCAGCTCCATCTTGATGCACTTCAGGCCGTTAACCCAGCCCTTTTCATCGCCCAAGATTGCAACCGGATTGTTCAAGAGGCGCAGCTCAATGCCTTCCTCCTTAGCGTGGCCGATTTCTTCCTTACGTGCGGGCATTTCCTCCTCACTGCGACGGTACACGATATATACCTGCTCCGCGCCAAGGCGCTTCGCGGTACGCGCTGCGTCCATAGCTACGTTACCTGCGCCAACGATAGCAGCCTTCTTGCCAACGTATACAGGTGTAGCGTAGTTCGGGAATTCGTAAGCCTTCATCAGGTTTACACGCGTCAAAAATTCGTTGGCGGAATATACGCCGTTGAGGTTTTCGCCGTCAATCTGCATAAAGTGTGGCAGACCGGCGCCAGTACCAACATAAACAGCGCTAAAGCCTTCCTCCTCCATCAGCTCTTTGATGGTGAAGGTGCGACCGATAACAGCGTCAACTACGATTTTTACGCCCAATTTTTTCAGTGCGGAGATTTCATGCTGTACGATTTCCTTGGGCAGACGGAACTGCGGAATACCGTACATCAGCACGCCGCCGGCAGCGTGCAGCGCTTCGTACATGGTTACGTCATAGCCCATTTTTGCCAAATCGCCGGCGCAGGTCAGACCGCTGGGGCCGCTGCCTACTACGGCAACCTTTTTGCCCTTGCGTTCTGCCAGAGCTTCTACATCGTTATCCAGGCCATGCTCGCGTGCATAGTCGGCAACAAAGCGCTCCAGGCGGCCGATAGCTACAGGCTCGCCCTTGATGCCCAGCACGCATTTGCCCTCGCACTGGTTTTCCTGCGGGCAGACACGGCCGCAGACAGCAGGCAGAGTGCTCTTCTGCTTGATAATTTTATAAGCCTCGGCAAAGTTTTCCTGTGCCACCTCATGGATAAACTTAGGAATATCAATATTAACCGGGCAGCTGCCTACACAACGCGGTTTGGGGCAGTTCAGGCAGCGCTGTGCCTCGTCTACTGCCATTTCCTTAGTGTAGCCGAGCGCTACCTCCTGAAAGTTTTTGTTACGCACATCAGCCGGCTGCTCCGGCATAGCATTTCTCATTCCTCCACGCATTTGCAATGACCTCCACAGCTATATTCCAGTGCTTCCTGGTCCTTGTACATCTGCTGACGCATTACCAGGTTCGCAAAATCTACCTCGTGAGCATCAAACTCCGGTCCGTCTACACAGGCAAATTTGTTCTCGCCGCCAACCATTACACGGCAGCCGCCGCACATGCCGGTGCCGTCTACCATGATGGTGTTGAGGCTGGCCGTGGTTTTTACGCCGAAGGGTTTGGTGGTTGCTGCCACGTTTTTCATCATGATAACAGGGCCAATGGCCAATACCAGATCAATCTTCTCGCCTGCCTCCAGCATTTCACGCAGCGGGTCGGTTACAAAGCCTTTGCGGCCTGCACTGCCGTTATCGGTGGTCAAAATCAGCTCGTCGCTGATAGCAGCCATTTTATCCTGCCAGATTACCAGATCCTTGTCGCGCGCACCGATGATGGAGATAACCTTATTGCCCAGCTCGTGATATGCACGCGCGATGGGATAAACAGGCGCAACGCCGATGCCGCCGCCAACTACTACAACAGTACCGAACTTGCCCATCTCGGAAGGATGTCCCAAAGGACCAACTACGTCGAGAATATCGTCACCCACGTTAAAGGTGTCGCACAGGTGCTTGGTGGTGTTGCCCACAGCCTGCACGATTAAGGTGATATAGCCTTTTTCACGGTCAAAATCCGCAATAGTCAGAGGAATACGCTCGCTGTATTCGTCAGTGCGGATGATAACAAACTGTCCCGGATGGCATTTGTGTGCCACCAGCGGCGCGTCTACGACAAACTCGTAAACTGCAGGTGCTAAATTTGCTTTGGTAATGATTTTAGCCATTTTCTTGCTTTTCTCCTTTTGCTGCTATTTACTATTTATTCAAGAGCTTTCTGGTGCAAGCCTCAGCTTCCGCGTAAATCTTTTCTTCGTCAAAGGTCAGCAGCTTGCCTGCTTCCACAACCTTTTTGCCTGCTACGAAAACAGTGTCGGCATCGGTGCTGCTTGCTGCATAAACCAGCTGGGACAGCTTATTGTGACGCGGATACCAGTAAGGCTTGTGCATATCCCACAGTACGATGTCAGCCTGCTGGCCTGCCTCCAGAAGGCCTGTATCAGCAAAGCCCAAAGTCTTGGCACCGTCAACGGTTGCCATCTCCCATGCCTTTTTAGCAGGAACAACGAGAGGATCAAAGGTGGTTGCCTTATGCAGCATTGCGGCAGCGCGGCATTCCTCCAGCATATCCAGATTGTTGTTGCTGGAAGCGCCATCCGTGCCCAGGCCAACGCAAATGCCCTTGTTCAGCATTGCCGCTACCGGTGCGATACCGCTTGCCAGCTTCAGGTTGCTCTGCGGGTTGTGTGCTACACGCACGTGCTTGGCAGCCATGATATCCATATCCTCGTCGGTCAGATGTACGCAGTGCGCAGCAATGGTACCCAGCTCGAACATGCCCAGCTTATCCATCAGCTGAATCGGTGTCATGCCATGCTCTTTAACAACGGTATCAACCTCAAATTTGGTTTCGCACAGATGCATCTGGATTTCTGCCTTGTTGGCAGCAGCCTCGGCAATAACCTTTTCCAGATAATCAACAGGACAAGTATACGGAGCGTGCGGACCATAGGTAATGCGGATACGGCCGTTGTCATAGCCCTGCCAGTTCTTCGCCAGTACGGTGTTTTCTGCCAGCTTTACGTCCTTGTCCGGTGCTACGCCGATCAGGCCGCGGCTGAGGTTAGCGCGGATACCGGTTTCGGCGCAGGCACGCGCAACGTCCTCCATGAAGGCGTACATATCAGCAAAGCAGGTAGTACCGCCCTTCAGCATTTCTACGATGCCCAGCATTGCGCCCCAGTAGATGTCGTTAGCGTCCATCTTGTCTTCAATCGGCCAGATTTTGTTTTGCAGCCAGTCCATGAGCGCCATGTCATCGGCATAGCTGCGCAGCAGCGTCATAGAAACGTGGCCGTGGGTGTTGACCATGCCGGCAGTAGCCAGCTTGCCTTTGCCGTCCACGATTTCGTCGGCAGCAAAGTCTGCAGGCACGTCCTTGCCTACATAAACAATCTTATTATCTTCAACGGCGATGTTCTGCATTTCACCGTTCGGAGTATGCAGAAGCTCGATATTTTTAATCAGTAGCTTAGCCAAAAGATTTCACTTCCTTGGTATAAATTAAGTCCTGCCTCCCTGTATAATGCTTAGGTAGGCAGATGACAGTGATATTATTGTTATCTACTCCTCGCCCTGCTGACGCTTGGAGTAATGCTTTTCATAAAAATCATGCATAACGTCCACGTCCTCACAGCTCAGCTCGTACACCTTGTTGCCGGTGCCTGTACAGATTACGGCAATCTGCGCCGCTTTTTCCAGAATTTCGGCAGCAAGCAGTGCCTCAGCCATATTCTTGCCCCAGCAGACAGCGCCATGGTTGGCCAGCAGAACAGCCTTTTTGCCGTTCAGCGCGCGCACGGTGTTCTCCGCCAGCTCCTGCGTACCGCAGAGAGCGTACTGGGCACACTCCACCCTGCCACCGATAATCTGCACGATATCCTCGATAATCGCCGGCACTCCCTGATGCATAGCCGCAAGCGCACTGGCATAAATGCTGTGCGTATGGATTACGGCACCTGCCTCGGGATAGGCGTTGTAAATGGCGGTGTGCACCTTCAGTTCGGAAGAAGGAATGCACTTGCCCTCAACAACTTCGCCATCACGGTTGATAATGACAACGTCCTCGGGCGTCAGCGTTTCATAGCCGTGGCCGGAGGGTGTGATAGCAATGTTCTGCGCGTCAATGCGGCAGCTGATGTTGCCCCAAGAGCCTGCAACGAGCTTTTTTTCAATCAGTGCATGGCCTGTTTCCACAATGGCGGCACATGCACTTTCTTTAGCAAATAAATGCGTTTCCATGATTATTCGGCAGCCAGATATGCCTTCTGCTCTTCGCTCAGGGTGTCGATGCCTGCACCCATAGCCTGCAGCTTCAATGCAGCGATTTCGGTGTTCAGTTCTTCCGGCAGCACATACAGTTTGTTTTCCATTGCTCCCTTATGGTCGAGCAGATATTTCATAGCCAGGAACTGCATAGCGAAGGACAGGTCCATGATTTCAATCGGATGTCCGTCGCCGCAAGCCAGGTTAACCAGACGGCCTTCGCCCAGCAGGTTCAGTTTACGTCCGTCAGCCATGGTGTAGGTCATGATATTTTTGCGTACTTCATACGGAGCAACTACGGAAAGCTCCTCCAGATGATGTTTGTTGATTTCTACGTCGAAGTGGCCTGCGTTGCACATAACAGCGCCGTTCTTCATAACCTCCATATGCGGTTTGGTAATTACGTCCTTGCAGCCGGTTACGGTTACAAAGATATCGCCGTGCTTAGCAGCCTCCTGCATCGGCATAACGCGGAAGCCGTCAAATACTGCTTCGATACCTTTAATCGGGTCAACCTCGGTAACGATAACGTTTGCGCCAAGGCCTTTGGCACGCATAGCAACGCCCTTACCGCACCAGCCATAGCCTGCAACAACAACAGTTCTGCCTGCTACGGACATGTTAGTGGTACGCATGATGCCATCCCAGGAGGATTGGCCGGTACCGTAACGGTTATCAAACAGATACTTGCAGTAAGCATCATTAACAGCAATCATCGGGAATGCCAGATGACCTGCTGCAGCCAGAGCCTTCAGACGATGTACGCCGGTGGTGGTTTCCTCGCTGCCGCCCATCAGGTTAGGAATCAGGTCACGACGTTCGCCGTGCAGCATATTAACCAAATCGCCGCCGTCATCAATAATCAGCTGCGGCTCGCTCTTTAAAGCTTCGCGCAGATACATATCATATTCTTCGTTGGTGCAGCCATGGGTTGCGAAAACGGTAACGCCGCTGTCAACCAGTGCTGCGGCAATTTCGTCCTGAGTGGAAAGCGGGTTGCTGCCGGTAACAACAACATTAGCGCCTGCGTTCTTCAGCACGAGTGCCAGATAAGCGGTTTTTGCTTCCAGGTGAATGGTTACAACCATGTTGATGCCCTGGAAAAGCTTAGTTTTGCTGTATTCATCGTTCAGATGGTTCAGCAGGGGCATATATTCCTTTGCCCACGCGATACGTTGATGACCTAACGGTGCCAATTTGATGTCTTTAATAATGCTTTGCATAAATCTAAAAATCCTCCTTTAATATATGCTCTTTAGTCTTGTAAAAGAGCCTGCAATTTCTTAATACTTTCTGTATACGGCGCTTTCAGCACGCCATGCTCGGTAATAATACCGGTAATAAGCTCGGCCGGTGTCACGTCAAACGCAGGATTAAACACTGCCACGCCCTCAGGCGCAGTCTGCTCGCTGCGGAAATGACGTACCTCGTCGGCCTTGCGCTCCTCAATAGGAATCTGCACACCTGTAGCAATGGAAAAATCAAAGGTGCTCGTCGGTGCGGCGATATAAAACGGAATCCCGTGTGCCTTCGCCGCCAGTGCTACGCCATAGGTGCCGATCTTGTTCGCCGTGTCGCCGTTGGCCGCAATTCTGTCGGCACCGACAACAACAGCGTTCACGCCCTTCGTGCGCATGGTCCACGCTGCCATATTATCGGTAATCAGCGTAACCGGGATGCCATCCTCAAACAGCTCAAACGCCGTCAGGCGCGCACCCTGCAGCAGCGGACGTGTTTCGTCGGCATAAACCATCTTCAGCTTGCCCTGCGCGTAAACACTGCGGATAACGCCCAGCGCCGTACCCCAGCCGCAGGTTGCCAGTGCGCCTGCGTTGCAGTGCGTCAGCACTACGGCAGCGTCAGGCAGCATAGCAGCGCCGTATTCGCCCATACGCTCATTTATAGTGATATCGTCCACATAAATCTGCTCGGCCTTCTCCTCCAGCGCCTTGATAATCGCCGCAGGTGACTTGTCCTCACCATTCAGACGCACAGCAAGAGCGTATTGCAGATTCGCCGCCCATGCCAGGTTTACCGCCGTCGGACGCGCAGTAATCAGATCTGCGCGCACAACATCCAGCGCACCCAAAAAGTCCGGCTTGTCCGCAACCTCGCTCGCACCCAGCACCATAGCGAAGGCAGCGGCAGCGCCGATTGCCGGAGCACCGCGCACCTCCAAGCGTTCAATCGCCACTTTCACGCGCTTGTAATCCACGCAAGTAATCCATTCTATCTTTTGCGGCAGCAGAGTCTGGTCCAAAAGCACCAGGCTCCCCTGCTCCCAACGCATAGTTTCTACCATAACAACCTCTTACAGCTTAAAGCCGCCAAACTCCTGCATAGCGTGATGGCAGTTGCATTTTGCCTCAGTAGGCTCTTCATAAGCGATGAAGGACAGAATCAGCTTTTCCATATTCTTAATGCTCAGTGCCATAGCATCGCAAACCTCTTTATGGGAAAGCGGTGTCGGGGAAATGCCGGCAGCCATATTGGTAACGATGGAGCAGTTAGTGTAGCACATCTCTGCCTCACGCGCCAGAATGGACTCAGGCATATTGGTCATGCCAACCAGGTCACCGCCCAGCATAGCGAACATCTTGATTTCGGCAGCACTTTCAAAGCGCGGGCCTTCGGTGCAAACATAAACACCATGCTTATGGAAGGTAATATCCGTTTTCTCCAGACATTTGATAACCTTCTCGCGCAGAGTCGGGCAATACGGATAGGTGAAATCGCAGTGCGCTACACCACGCTCCGGGGAATCATAGAAAGTGTTGATACGGCTCTTGGTGAAGTCCAGCACGTTGTCGCAAACCACGAAGTGACCTGCCTTCATCTCCGGGTTGAGGGAGCCAACTGCGGTAGTAGCAAAAATCTCCTCCGTTCCCAGGCTCTTCATCGCCCAGATGTTGGCACGGTAGTTTACCTTGTGGGGCGGCACGGAATGGTCTACGCCGTGACGGCTCACGAAAACCACCTGATTACCACTCATTGTGCCGATGTTGCACAAAGCCTTACCAAACGGTGTTTCTATAATTTTCTTTTCGAATCCCTTCAGGGTATCGGGATTATCAATACCGGTTCCGCCAATGATAGCAATTTTACGCATATGCTTTGCCTCCTTTATAGTTAAATGTGAGAATGAAAACTGTTTGCTAAAGTATGTTATTACGCATAATATCTATGCAGATTCTCCACACTTTTTCTATTATATAATACCATAAATAAGGCATAATTTAAAGAGTAAAGAAAAAGCACTCTCAGCAGGTGTGAGAGCGCGAAGTGGGTGTGGAGTATCCGGCACTGCTTGTTTAGTATCTGGCACTGCTTGCTCAGTATCCGGCATTTTTGACAGATTATCCGGCACTTCAGGGCAAATTTATTAGGACACTGATGTTGATTATCTTACTTTTATTAGGACATTTTAAGCAGTAAAGATAATTTTATTAGGACACTAATAAATCTTCTCCACTATCTCTAGCAGTTCTTGCGGCCTTGCAATCACAAAATCCGGCCTGCCCGCCTCCAGCAGCTTCTCCCAGCCAAAGGCCGTATAGCGCACGGCAACGGTTTTCGCCCCCGCACTGCGTCCGCTCTGCAAATCGAAGGGACTGTCGCCGACGCACAGGCACTCCTCCGGCTGCAGGCCCAGCTTGGCGCAGGCTGCCAGCATCGGCTCGGGATGCGGCTTGCTCTCCTTTGTATCGCCCAAGGCAATGGTCGCATCAAAATACTGCGTCAGCTGCAGGCAGTCCAGCCCACGGCGCAGCATCGGCGGCTTCTTAGAGGTAACCACCGCCAGCTTTATGCCCTGCGCCTTCAGCTGCTCCAGTGTTTCCTTCACGCCTGGAATAGGACGGATCATATCATCGTGATGCGCGTTATTATATTCTCTGTAAGCGTCGCGCATAGTTTCCACCAGCTCCGGCTTACCGGAAAGCGCAATCATTGCCTCCGGCAACGGCAGGCCGAAAGTAGCCACAATCTTTTCACGCTCCGGTGTAAAGCCCAACACCTCCCGGCATGTGTGCTCAAAGGTGGCAATAATCAAATCTATGGTATTGGCAATAGTGCCGTCAAAATCAAAAAGTATTCCCCTAATCTGCATCTTCATATCCTCTCTGCTCTTTTAGCTCATCTTCATAAAAATTGCATAAGCATAATAAATTTATTATATCATGTTTACCTGCCTTTGCGCACTAAAAAAGGGTACTGTCAATAGTTTTGCGCAAATTTCTTCAGACATTCTAGCAGAAGTTTAGTTATATAAGTTTAACGGTTAGTG
>ENA-UEQH01001130-UEQH01001130.1-human-gut-metagenome-genome-assembly--contig:-NODE-1130-length-11437-cov-41.032394_pt1 | contig 11437 bp, 7 predicted proteins | sample MGYA00242945_ERZ507943 | MGnify/ENA primary metagenome ERZ507943 (study PRJEB26167, sample SAMN06115418) | human gut metagenome | host: Homo sapiens | place: China:Hubei | collected 2015-03-06... | reverse complement strand
GCTGGTATGGGTAAATCTCAGGCTGAAGAAGCTAAGGCTGTAGAATGTGGTTACTGGCACTTGTGGCGCTTCAACCCAGCATTGGAAGAAGAAGGTAAGAATCCGTTCTCACTCGACTCTAAAGAACCAAACTGGGAAGGCTTCCAGGATTATCTGAAGGGTGAAGTTCGTTTCGCTTCTGTAGCTAAACAGTATCCTACTGAAGCTGCTGACTTGTTCGCTGCCTGCGAAGACATGGCTAAGAAACGCTATGCTTCTTACAAACGTATGGCTGCAATGGACTGGAGCAACGAAGAATAATTCTCCGTACAAGCTATAACAGCTAGATACATTTTCAAGAGGACTGTCTCTCACCGCAGAGACGGTCCTCTTTTTTATCCCTACCGAACCGGATATTTTCAGTCCACCCTGCCAGATATTAGCCCGAATTTGCTATTTTTGTATCCGAACCAATACAAATTAGTTATGAAAAGAACCCTATTAACTACAGCATGGCTGCTCCTTATGGGTGCCGGTATGCTCACCTCGTGCAGCTATACTGCCGAAGACTATCTGGACGACATGAAAGAGCTTACTGAAGAAACGCTCCGCAATGCCCCACAGTATACCGAAGAAGACTGGAAGGAAGTGGGACGAAAATATCAGGAAATTAATGCCAAAGGCGGTGAGCTGCTGAAGGATATGACCAAGGAACAACGCAAGGAACTGAAGAAAATGCGTCAGGAACTGACTCAGAAAGCTGCCGAACTGGACAAGGAAGATGTAAAGAAACAACTGAACGAACTGGTGGACAAAGCCGACGAAGCTCTGGACAATTTACTGGAAAAACTAAACGACTGAATATATAACAACCCTACATTATGAAATACCTTATCGTATCGGACATTCACGGCTCACTGCCGACCCTGCAGAAAGTACTGAAATTCTATAAAGAACAGCAATGCGACATGCTTTGCATCCTGGGCGATATTCTGAACTATGGCCCACGCAACGGAGTACCAGAAGGACTGGATGCTCCCGGCATTGTGGCAGCCCTGAACGAACTCTCGGACCAGATTATTGCCATCCGCGGCAACTGCGACTCGGAAGTAGACCAGATGCTGCTGCATTTCCCCATCCTGGCCGATTACGCCCTGCTGGTGGACGAAGGCAAGAAGATTTTCCTCACCCACGGCCATGTGTACAATGAAGACAAGATGCCGCAAGGCAAACACGATTTCTTCTTCTACGGCCATACACATCTTTGGAAAGTGGAAGAAAAAGACGGAACCATCGTCTGCAACACCGGCTCCATCACCTTCCCAAAAGGCGGTAACCTGCCCACATTTGCCGTGTACGAAAAAGGCGAAGTCGGCATCTATACCCTTGAAGGCGAACGTCTGAAATAACCCCTATCAGATAAAGTCCCCTCATAATAAAAATAACATTCCCCGTTGCGACGGCCCATCGTCACAACGGGGAATGTCGTTTTCCGGCATGCGCTTTAATCCTCGAATGCAATTCCCATCTTCTTCATCAGGAAGCAGGCATTCATATTCTGGGCAATGCCCTCACGAATCCGGTAACTGAAGGTAAGCTCATTATCCGCAATATCTGCCTCGAAACAATAATTCCGTATCTCATCGGGGAAATGATGCACCAGTTCGCCCAGCAGCAAGTCGTGCGTAGCAATGATACCGTTAGCCTTCAGCTTAACAAACTGCTTGATAAGATTGAACGACCCCTTCTGCTTGTCGGCCGAGTTGGTCCCCTTCAGAATCTCATCCAGAATGATAAACAACTCCTCTCCCTGCTCCAGCAAGTCGATAATCCGTTTCAGCCGTTTCAGCTCGGCAAAGAAGTACGATTCATTATCACTCAGCGAATCCGAGGTACGCAAACTCGTGATGAGCTGAGCCGGATAAATGCAAAGCTCTTCACAGCACACCGGTGCTCCCACACAGGCCAGCAGATAGTTCACACCGATAGTGCGCAGATACGTACTCTTACCGGCCATATTCGCTCCCGTAACAATCAGAAAGTACGGGCGAGCAGGGATGCAGGCATCATTCTTCACGCACTGGGATTCGCGCATCAGCGGATGCCCCATTTCGCGAGCCACAAAACAGAAAGGCCGGTCGGCTATCTGCGGATACACATACCGCGGATGATTATAGGCAAAGGCAGCCAGCGAACACAAAGCATCCATCTCGCCTACCGCCTGCAGCCATCCTTCCAAATAACGCCCGTAACGGAGTCTCCACTGCTCGATGCGCATCAACTGGCGCAACTGGAAAAACATCGTACCCTCCAGCACGACATAAAGCAACTGGTTATTGCGCAAGTCCAGCCGGTCCAGTTCCCGGGTAAGCTCCTGCAACGCCTTGTCGGGATACTTTCCGTTTATCTCCAGGCGTGCCAGCAACTGCCTGATTCCCGCAGCCTGCCAGTCCTCGCGCTGCATCCGTGCAATGAGCCGCGCATAGACACTCAGCACCTTCAGTTTCCGTCCATACTCCTCCTGATACATCGTAGCCCGCTTCACCACCCCGAAACTCAAGATGACAAACAGTCCAAATGCCAGTCCGAACCAGTTCATGCTTATCAGTCCCGACAAGCCACCCGCCAGCAGCAATATATTGATGGCAGGCACACCCCACACCAACACTTTAAATACAGCAGAATGCGCCAGCGTAGCATCAGCAGCTGCCCACTCCACAACTTCGGCCACATCATTCTTACTGCTTCCGCTGATATGCCCCGTGATGCTGAATTCCTCCCGAAAGTCTATCCTGCCGCATAAATCATGCACACACGCCTGCCGCTCCTCTATCTGCTGCTTATCACGCAGATGATTCTGCAACCAATGAGCCAGTGTCTGCTTACCTACCCCCGTGCAAGTACGGTTCATGGCCTGAAAAAGCGACTTCTCGCCAAAAAGATCAATATCAAACGAATAAAGATGTCCGGCATCAATAAACTCACTGCCACCGTCGAAACCGGAATAATCATGTTCCAGCCCTTTCAGCTCCTTGCGCAGCAGGTCTGCCCTTACTTCCAGCCATTGCTTGCGATAAAAAAGCCGGTTGTGCACCTTTATCAGTACCAGAAAAGGAATAACAGCACAGGCCGCAGCTCCCATGATTACGGCAGCCGGATATTGCCACGTCAGAATAACGATGACAAACGCCGCTACAAAAAGCAGCACCCTGAGCAAACTCACGTATAAAATTTTCTTGTTGACCACCTTCAGGTCATTCTCCGTACCGTGCAGCCGTTCGGTATACGCTGCTTCCGGTTTCAAACAGTCTGTCATTGTTGGTTATTTGATTATATTGTTATTTTTTAAGCGTACGAAGATACAAATATTCCCACAACAGCCCAACCCAATTCCAACAGAAATAAGTTTGTGCAAAAAAAGATTCTTTTGTATTTTTGAGCCGCCGAATCTTTACCAAGATACCGGCCTATTTATCAATCATTCTAAATGAATAACCATGAACAATAACCAAGATACACGTGCAGCCATCTGTCTGCAATACCTGCGTCAGATAGCTGTCAACAACAACCGCGAATGGTTTCACGAGCACCGCGATCTGTACGATGAAGCCCGTACCGCTTTCGAAAGCATGGTACAGGAGCTCATCACACGTATCACAGCCTTCGATGCAACCGTACAATACCTCACTGTAGCCGACTGCACCTACCGTTTTCACCGCGACACGCGCTTCTCGCCCGACAAGTCACCCTACAAGCGCCACTTCGGTGCCTACATCAATGCCAAGGGAAAGAAATCGAACCACGGCGGCTACTACATGCACCTTGAACCGGAAGGCTGCCTCGTAGCCGGCTTACTGTCTGCCATCGGATGTACTGCGTGCGGTCCGCCAGAGCGTATGCGAGCAACCGGAAACGTTTCACCGCATTGTGGGCAGCGAGCCTTTCCACAGCCTGTTTCCGGTAATCGGCGAGACCCATGTCAAGACCATGCCTAAGGGATTCCCGAAGGACTTCCTCTACCCCGAATACATCCGTTGCAAAGATTATTCCTGCTGCCATTATGTGCCCGAAGAGTTCTTTACTTCGCCCGACTGGCTGGAAAACACCGCACAAATGTTCGAGGTGATGAAACCTTTCCTGGACTTTGTAAACGCTACTATTGACGAGTTTTAATATCCTTGTCTCGTCCGTTTTTCATTGAAATGAGAAACACGCATCTCGGCTGAGCCGCATGTATGTCACAGCAATGCGAAACATACGGCTCAGCTGTAATAAGGTGCAAAAGTAGTGTTTTAACCTCTAAATGGAATCTTAAAACACCAAAACTATAATGAGAAATATATTATATACAGTCATATTAATGGTTTCCCTATGTGCATGTAGTAATTCGTCCCAGAAAGATAGAATTTTGAATATAGCAGAATCGATAGTTGTTGAGCATCCGGATTCTGCTCAGGCTGTCCTGGAAACATTATATCCATACTCAAAATTAACTCATCAACAAAGAGCACGTTGCGGTGTATTGCTCGCAACGGCAAAACTCCGGCAAAATAAAGCCTTTGCCTCCGATAGTCTTTTGAACTACAGCATATCATATTTCAAACAGAATAACGACAGCACAGAGCTATTCAAGGCCTATCAGCTCAAAGCCTATCAGGCTATGTGGCGCATACAGCAGGATTCAATGTTTTATTATCTGCAACAGTCCATCAACACGGTAGGTAAGGGAAACAAAACCCAGCTATACGCTTTGAATATGAAACTGGCAGATATTTATAGTGAACCATACGCCGAAAAAGATTACAATAAAGCAATAAGGTATACAAAGACTGCATTAACTTATGCTGAGACTGACCAACAAAAGGCTTATGCTCTGCACCAAATTGGAGCCCTCTACAGCCTCATCAAAGAAAATGACTCCGCATTGGTTTATATTGCCCGTGCCATTGATTTTTCACAACAAAATAAAGGAGAATCTAACTATATCCAGTATGTGCTGAATTATGCGAATACCCCAAACGTAAATTACGAAGAAGCCAAAAGATATTTATCAGAATTGCCTGAAAACAGTTTGGGAAGATTGATTACTTTAGGTTTTCTCAATCTAAACAACAGGCATATAGGCATGGCAGAATATTATTGTAACAAGGCTGACTCGTTATTTAACAGCGCTCCCGATAAGTATTCAATCAACACATACAACAACCTTAGAATACTCCATGCATGTGTAGAATACGCCTTGAATGAAAAAGTTTCTGTTGATGAAGGAGTCACAAGAAATGATTCAATTTCACAAGTCATTTCAAGAAAAGAAGCTCTTACTAGTGAAATTTCAAACAATAACTTACTATTGCAAAAATATATTCATGAATCTCAGCTAAGAACCCAACGAAAGATTGTCATCATATTATCAATCATATTCTTTGGTATAATATTGTTCTTCCTATATGACAGAAATAACAAGAAACGATATATCAAATTAAGAAAAGAACTGGACCAGATCCGTGTCAACCAGATAGAATTACAGTCGACCGATTCAGAGAATGATCCGAATACAGAATTGACTAAGATTTGGAAGAAAAGAGTTGATATCTGCCGGGATAGTTTTGTCCGGAACGGATGGATGAAAAAACTGCAACTATTGGAAGGGAATGACAAGCATTCCAATGATTCTTTTCTCCCACCTGCAGAAAGAAACAAACTCAGGAAACAGTTATTTGAAGAATTCACGGATGTGATAATTGATATAAAAACGGCAGGCAATGGAGTTAATTTGGACGACCTGTCTCTTTGTCTGCTTTGCCTTCTTAAAGTAAATAATACAACTATTTCCAAGTGTATGGGAGCTTCAGAGAACGCTATCAGAACCCGTAAAAGCAGACTTAAAGAAAAGCTTGACCCTCTGATGTATCAATTTATATTCGGCAGATAACGCATTGATATACACTGCAATATAAAAATACTGAAACAAAAGTGAAACAAGGGCACACACACTGCAACAAATCTGCAATGCATAGCCCAGAAGCTCTTATAACTTAAATCATACTTTTGCATCAAGTAATAAAATGCAAGCAAGTATGAAAAATCTTTTATTTATTTTCGTTTTAATGATTGCGCCGTTTACCGTCAAGGCGCAAATCAAAGGTATGATCTGTGACGAGCATCAAAACCCGGTAGCGTTTGCCAATGTTATTTTAACGGGTGCAGATTCCGTATTCATAGCTGGAACAATAACCGACGTAAGCGGTAATTTTAATTTTCAAGCCGATTACCCCCAAGCAGAACTTCTGCAAATTTCCGCTCTCGGATACAAGACTATGATAAAGACACTGGATGGGAAAAACGATATAGGAACGCTCACGCTTGTTTCAGACAATATCCTGCTGGACGAAATTACAGTGACGGCACAACGGCCCTCTCAACATTTGACTAAAGGTGGAATCATCACAACAGTAAACGGGTCTGTTTTGAGCCTGCTCGGAAATGCAATGGATGTAATCGGGCAACTTCCGGGCGTTATGCGTGAAGATGATAAATTTACTGTTTTTGGCAAAGGGACACCCATAATATATGTAAACGGGAGAAAACTGACGGACAACAGCGAGTTATACCGCATGTCGTCAAAAGATATTGCAAGTGTAGAAGTCATCAGTAATCCCGGAGCAAAATATGATGCAGAAGTGAAATCTGTGTTATTGGTCCGCACTATCAAGAAACAGGGAGACAGGTTAAGCGGCTCCATACAAGGTGTCGTCCGGGCTGCTCACTCCTGGTCTAATTCGGACATCCTGTCTCTTAATTTCCGGAAACATAATCTCGATATATTCGGAACCTTTGCTTTTGACCATTCAAGACGGTACCAGCAGCAAAGAAATATCACCACGATAAATACGGGACACAGGCAGTATGACCTGAATTCAGACATTATTATATTACCGGTCAGCACAACTTATAATGCCAATTTAGGGTTCAATTGGCAAATTAATTCCAAGCATGTATTGGGAGCGAAATATGAATTTCGAGGTACACCTTACAACCGTTCAGACTGGACCACAAATGAAACAATCGAATTAAACGGTACTCTTGATGATAAAATAGACTATTATACACACTGGAGAAGAAAAAATTTGCCGACCAACATATTGGACATGTATTATATGGGCGAGTATGGTGATTGGACGCTTACTGTAAACAACGATTATTATTCAAGCCGCAATAAAGCCAGACAGGAAATAGATGAAGTCAGTTTATCGGAAGGCGAATCAACAATAAGCAGTCTGAACCACATCAACAGTTCGATGTTTGCATCCAAATCCGTCCTGGAATACGGCTTTGGGCAAAATACACTTGAAGCCGGTTATGAGTACACCTATACAAACAGATCGGACCGATACGATAACTATTATGATTTTTTGCCAGATGCTGATGACAATATCAAGGAACATAATATTGCCGGTTTCATAAGTGCCACTTTCCCCATAGGAGTCTATGAGCTTTCGGGAGGATTAAGGTATGAGCACACCATATCCGACTACTATGAGGATGGACGCTTAATATCAGAGCAAAGCCGGAAATATGACCGTCTGTTTCCCAATATAGACTTTACGTTTCCAATTAAAAAAGCTAAGTTTACATTATCATATAGTGCCAAGACAAATCGTCCGCTGTACAGTCAATTAAGCAGCAATATACAATATGATGACCGCTTTACTTATGAGACAGGGAATCCGCTGCTGAAACCGGAAATAAACCATGATATTTCTTTGGCCGGTATTTACAAATGGGTATTCTTTTCAGCAAGTTATCAATACACAAAAGATGCCATAATTGGGATTGTTGAAGCATATAAGGAAGGAGAACCTGTAAATCTGATAACTTATAAGAATTATAATCACATCTCAAAATATTCCGCAGTGATGTCTCTTTCCCCTAAAATATCAATCTGGTCTCCTCGCCTGCAATTTAATCTGATGGGACAAGACCTTCAAATACCATTTATGAGGACAAAACTGCGAATGAACAATCCACTGCTGTTTATCAATTTTTACAACAGCCTGTCTGTAGGAAAAGGGTTCACCGTTACTGGTGATATACTGTATCATACACCGGGAGATATGGATATTGTTACGCTTAAACCGTCATGGCAAATCAATCTGGGAGTAACCCAAACGACTGGAAACTGGTTCTTCCAGCTTAGTGCAACAGACTTATTCAAAACAGCCCGTAATTCAATGATAACCCATGGAACTCAAATGAAACTTGATAAATGGAATTACAGTGACTCACAGGCTGTTCGGTTTACCATACGATATGTATTTAACTCTACGGTGAACAGATATAAAGGAAAAGGAGCCGGGCAAAGCGAAAAGAATCGTTTATAACGACTCTGATTAAGAAAGCTCTATAAAAGAGCTAACAATAGCTACGACGTCCGTAACCTTTGGAAAAGGAAAACGTTTTCCTCGTGTACCGGAGAATCGCAGAGAGAGCAAACACCGTCTCTTACATACGGTTCTTCTGACTTTCTCCGGCACCCGTACCCTTGTACTTGCTCTTGGTAGCATTGAACTTATAGCGGACGGTAAGACGGACCGTACAGTTGTTGGGTTCTTCCGTCATGTGCATGGTCTGCATATCGCTTACATACATGATAAAATCACGCTTATAGCTGTCGAACAGGTTTGTTGCATCCAGACGGATATTCAGCTTGTCATCAAGAAGACTCTTCTGCAATGCCATATCCATTCTCCAGGCCGGTTTCAGAAATCGGCCGTTCTTCATGTTTCCCTTACTGGTGTACATAAAATCTGCATCCAGCATAAAGCCCAAAGGCAGACTCAGGTTGTTGTTCCAGATAATCGTACCCATCGGGTTGTCCAGACTGAGATTGCCTTGCGGAGTCTGTACATCGTACCACTGCTTGTTCAGTTGGAAGCGCCATTGCGGTTTCCAGATACCGATAATAGGAGAAAGCGTCACACCGGCAAAAATCTTATCGTATGCTTCCGCGTTGGCAAGCGACATCAGCATGATGGTAGGGTCATGCTCGTCATACAGGCTGGTTACGTTGAGAATATCATTCTTTACCCGGTTGTATCCCACAGACAGTTGCAGCCAGCGGTAGGTAGCTCCCAATGTAAGGTTATGCGTAAACTTCGGGTCGAGCAGCGGATTTCCGGTTTCATAGGTATATTTATTTATCAGCAGAACGCTGCTTCTCAAATCCCAATAAGACGGTCTGGCTATATCGGTGCGGTATGCCAGCTGGAAATTCACACGGCTGACAGGGAATGCGACAGAAAGCGTAGGAAACAGATTACTGAAGTTCTTGCTTTGCTCATCCACACGGATATCCTTCTCAAAATAATCGGAAGCATTATACTCGTATCTCAATCCCGCCAAAGCCTGTACGCGGCCAAACTTCCGGCTGTATTCCACAAATGCCGCACCCATATTTTCGCGAATCCGACTGTCATCATCCGAAACAATACCTTCCGGATTCAGGTTGATGTTCCTGCGGTTGGTATACGTATATTCACCCCCAAACGACAGTTCACCACCCCACAGCGGTCGGGACAGAATCAGTCGGACAGCATAAAGTGTATTGTCTATGTCGTTGAAGATAGATACATAACGGCTGTTCTCGCTTCCGTCAGCCAGTTCTGTCTTTTCATCCAGATAAGTTTCCTTGTCGCTCTTATCCCAATAGCCGTCCAAGTTCAGGTCTATGCTCCAGTCCTTGATTTTACCATTGTAATAGGCATTTACCTGATGATATTCGGAACCGTTGTCGATAAGGTTGGGGCTGTATGTCTGCTCGGCAAATGTTCCGTTACGATATACATCCGTATTGGTTTCCATCAAAGCTTTGGAAAAAGGAGTCTTGTGATAATCATAGCGAATCCCGAAAGCCGAATGCTCATTGATGGTATAGTTTACGGCCAACCGGGCGTTAAAGTTTTTGGAGGTCCAGTCGTTGAATGTAGTGGACTGTTGCTGCCAGTGCTCCTGCAAATAAGTATCCTGAACCAGTTCTTTCCGAATCCATCCGTACATTCTTGAGCCATACAGCATACCGGACAAATCCCAGCCGTTTTTACGGTAATTGAAGTTCAGCTGTTCCAGTGCGCTCCAGTCCCTATTGTACTGGAATAGAACACGGTTATCAAAGCCGAATCCTTCACCTTCCGCTTTCTTGGTGATGATGCGTATTACGGAAGTCACTTCCGCACCGTATCTTGCTCCCGGATTATTGACCACTTCCACGGATTTTATATTCTCTGCCGAAAGTCTGTCCAGCTCCGAATTGTCAAGCAGTTTCCGACCGTTTACATAAATCTCAGGAGTACCACGACCGAATACATTGATTTCGCCGTCCTTCGAGGTGACATTAGGAATCTTGTCGAGCATCTGTTCTGCGGTTCCGGCTTTTTCCAAAGCAGTACCTGCCACTCCCGTTATCATAGCATCCCCTTTGATACGTGTGACAGGCAGATTGGCTTTCACCACCACTTCATCCAGCAGTTGTGCATCCGAAACGAGCTGCACGATACCGAGATTTGCCGGAGATACCGGTCTGTACACGGTCTTATATCCGATGGAGGATATTTTCACGAGCTGGTTTTGCGATGTTGCCTCCAGCATGAATGTTCCATCCTCACCGCTGATAGTTCCACTCACAAACGCCGAATCCGGCAATGACAGCAGCACCACATTGGCATATGGCAACGGCTGGCTGTTCTCGTCAATCAGTTTTCCGCTTACGCTCTGAGCGGACAAACACACAGGTGAAAGGCAGCCTGTGAACACAAGCAAAAATGCTTTCATTTTTTTCATTGTATGATAGGTTTTAATTTTTCACAGCAAAACTTCTGAAGAGCAGAATTGATTACTGCAAAATTAAAATTATTATTACTACCTTACATGAAAACCATCTCTACATCCCTTTATACAAGAATGCGCCATAACATACTGTATTATAGCATATTATGACGCATTATAAAATAGTATTATCTCTACAATTGCATTCTCAGAACTCTACCAGCCACCTGTCCAGTGTCATATCGTCCGTAAAACTTACCCGATCGGATTCAAGGAGGTGTTTCTTCAGGCGGAACTTCTTCTGAGAGATGGAAGCCGGGGAAACGGCAAAGATGGAAGCCAGCTGCGTATTGTTGAAGCGAAGACGGATGAGCAGACAAAGACGAAGCTCCTGCTCCGTAAGCTGAGGGCAGCTGGTAAGCAAGCGGCTGATGAAATCGCCCCAAGCTGTCGTGCACAACTGTGTCAGCTCCTCCCACTCCGAATCGCTCAGAACGCGGCTTTTCTTCCGAAGACCGGATACCAGCTTGTGACTGTCCACCACATAGTCGGTCAGGCGACGCTCGTTCTCTTTCAGCTTCAGACTTTCTTCCGAGAGGCGGCGCAACTGCTCTACATCCTTGTGGGCATCACGCAG
>ENA-UEQH01001128-UEQH01001128.1-human-gut-metagenome-genome-assembly--contig:-NODE-1128-length-11446-cov-12.322720_pt1 | contig 11446 bp, 4 predicted proteins | sample MGYA00242945_ERZ507943 | MGnify/ENA primary metagenome ERZ507943 (study PRJEB26167, sample SAMN06115418) | human gut metagenome | host: Homo sapiens | place: China:Hubei | collected 2015-03-06... | reverse complement strand
TTGAATTGTTAAGTAATCGGAATTGAAAATACGTACAGCATACATGGAGGTGTCATTCCCTGCAATGCATGGTTTTTTATTGCCTTCACCGTATGCATCGATGATGATGGGAGATTGTGAGAGACCTTTCCCTGTAATGTCTAAGATTCCATTAAAGGTTTCTCCTCGTTTCAATAGTATTTTATCTCCTTCTTGGAGGGATGTTTTTTTTACTCGCTCCAATGTTTTCCATGCCTTATCGACAGAAAGACCGGAGTTTGTATCATTTCCATTGGTGGCATCCAGATAATAGGTTTGTGGGGGAGTGCTACAACCTGCTATTAAAAATAAGGATGTTATAAAGAAGGCTTTTTTAATTGTTTGCATAATATTGAAATAGGTAAAATTAAAAAGTCACAGGTAGGCATAGATGCTCCTGTGACTTTTGTGTGATAACTTATTTTAGATTTTCGTTCAAATCGGCATCAAATGATGGGATTGTAGCATAGTTGCGTGATTCATCCCAAGTTCCACTCATTTCTACACCTTCTTTCAGAGATATACCTTCTGCTACTTCTATTGGTGTATTGGCTTGACGCGTAGCAAAAGTATTTTTTAAATCATCCATACGGAGCTGGTCATTAGCCCGAACTACTAATGCGGGGTAATATCCGGCAACTTCATAACCGTGTTCTTTCCAGCACTTGTTGGCAAATGTGGTTGGATCGCTTGCATAATTATTTGCATCATCTACTCCTGCTCCGTATGCGCGGTCTAAGACTTTTTGTAAACATTGTTTTGCTTCTTCATTTACAGAACCGCTACGAGCTTGTGCTTCTGCATACCATAAAAGAACTTCACTATATGAAACCATATAAAGAGTTTGGCTACAGATACCATTATTCATGGTATATTCTCTGTCGTTATAATCATTCATCGCACTACCGTCAGAGCCTCCTCCGTAAAGTAAGGTACGGAACATAGGATGGCATTCGCTCAGAATGAAAGAACCATTGCTGTCTTTTTGGTACCAGTTGATTAATTGATCCTTATAAGTATTCTTTTCAACTAAGATTTTACCTCCATCGCTTCCATAAATTGCGTCTTTACGTGGTCCTTCTGGCATTTCTTTCCAGAACTTGATTTCGCCTACTACATCTCCCCATCCACCATTGGTGACAGATTCGTAAGCTTGACATACTGAGTGCCAGGAGTCTAATCCAGACCATCCCCATGGGTTGTCTTTATTAAATTTAACCGCTACAACTCCTTCTTGTGAATATGGATTGGATACATACATGAACCGGTCTTTATAGTTCGTTTCTAATTTGTAGTAATATGTATTCTTTTTTACTCCTTCAATGACAGCTTTTGCCATATTCGCAGCCTTTTCATAATAGGAAGTCTGGTTAAGCGGATAACCTGCACGAGCCATATAAACAGCTGCCAATACAGCTTGTGCTGCTCCCTTATTGACATAGTTATTCAAACCATTTGCAATTCGTGGTGCTGTAGTATAGGCTTCAGGAAGAATTCTTTCAGCTTCTTCCAAATCTGTACATATTTGTGTATAGATTTGTTCTATGGTTGATTTGCCGATGGTAAAATCTAAGTCTGTGGTTAATACTATAGGTACTTCTCCATACCAACGGACTAATCTAAAGTAAGCTACAGCTCTCCAGAATAGTGCTTGTCCTTTTCCTATATTGATTTCTTCTTCACTGGTAACAACATTCTCTATATTATTGAGGATAAAATTTGCAGCTTTGATTACTGCATAATTGGTGTTCCATGCGCTTTTAGCATCTGCATTGTTATCATTAACTTTGTAACTGTCAAATTCTCTATATACATCTTTGTTGCCACTGGTAAGAGCGGTGATGTCATCACCCATCCAGTTTGGAGATAAACTATGGCTGCCATTGATAGAGTATTGTACCTGGGCATATAGAACGTTGATAGCACCGTCTAAGTTATTTTGTGAAGTAAGGTAATTTTCTGCTACCATTTGTCCTTTAGGATCTTCAGTTAAGAAGTCACTGCAGGAGGTCATGGCTACTGTACATGCCATTAATGTACTTATAAATATTTTCGTTTTCATATTATCGATTTATTAGAAATTCAATGTGTTGTTAATATTAGAAATTCATTTTTACACCAAAGGTGAAAGTTCTTGGAGTTGGATAACCACCTATATCTACACCGCTACTAACATCTACACTCTTTGAAGAATCGTCTGTAAAAGCAGAAGCCGTAGGATCCATTCCTTTGTATTTGGTAATTGTAAACAAGTTTTGGCAGCTGACAGACAAACGTATATCTGCAAATTTAGTCTTAGACTTCGGGAATGTATATCCTAGACTTAAATTGGCCAAACGTACATAGCTGGCATTTTCTACCCATTGTGTAGAGTTTGCATAGTTGGTTCCTCCGTTCAGCAAAGAAGCAAATTTGGCGTTTTCAGGATTTACATCCCAGTTATATTCATATGCTTCTTTGGTATTGATGAATGAGGCATCTGATATTGAGGTTGACATAGCGTAACGTACCAAGTTCAGACGATCCATTCCAAATGCACCGGTCAGGAACATGCTTAAATCCCAGTTCTTATAGTTAACTGTGTTATTCCATCCAAATGTAAAGTTTGGGTTTGCATTACCGATTACAGTACGGTCTCCTGCATCGATACTTCCATTTTCGTTTAAGTCAGCATATACGTTTTTACCGTCTTCGCTGATGCCTTCCCATATATATCCGTAGAAAGAACCGATGCTGTATCCCGGCATAACGATAGTGGCTTCATCTGCCATTTTATCTGCTGGAGTCTTTCCGTAGATGTATTCATTGCTACCTAAACTTTTTACTTCATTTTTCAGGTATGTTCCAGTTAATGTGGAATTCCATTGCCAATCTTTGGTTTGAATAAGGTGAGCATTGATAGAGAAATCAAGACCCTTATTGTCGATACGTCCTACATTGGCTAAATAGTTTCCACCTCCATTATATCCAGGAATAGGTTCCTGCATTAAGCAGTCAACTGTACGTTTGTAGAAATAGTCGAATGAGAATGAGAGACGTTGGTTCCATACGGCAAATTCTACTCCCAAGTCAAATTGTTTAGTTTTTTCCCAAGTGACATCTGGGGTTGGAAGTGAGGTTGGCCAGTAACCATAATATAATTGTGAAGATGTTCCATAGTTTGTATAAGCTTGGCCTAATAGTCCAAGAGTAGAGTATGCTCCGATGCCTTGGTTACCAATCACACCATAGCTGGCACGTAGTTTCATGTTTTGCATAGCTTTGAAATCTTTCATGAAAGGTTCATTGCTAAGATCCCATGCTACAGCAACAGACGGGAAGTATCCCCATTTCTTTTTGCTAAATTTAGAAGAACCATCTGCACGGAAGGTAGCCGTCAATGTATAACGGTCATTGTAGTTATAGATAACACGGCCTACACCTGATAGAAGTGTTTCTCTTGAGTAGCTGTTGCCGAGAGTCTTAGTGCTTGCCATATTCACATTCCACCACCCTACAGCTTCGGTAGAAAGGTTATTTCCACCAATATTCATATTACGATATTCGGTAGAAGTTGCTTCCCAAACGCCTGTAGCGGTCAGATTGTGTTTTCCGAATTTTTTCATGTAAGTGAAGTTATTTGTAGATTGTAACATCATTCGGAAAGCATCACTGTTTCCCATGCTGCTAATTGCAGTAGGGCTGGCGTTTGCAGAAGAGAAAGAGTAAGATTTATTATCTTGGTAATCGAATGCATTTGTTGTGGTAAATGTCAAACCGTCTATGATTTTAAACTGTAAAGCTAAATTTCCAGTAGCGGCATAGGTTCGAAGTTCGTTGTTTGATGCGGCGATAGATCCCAACGGGTTACTTCCTGTAGTGTTTTTTCCTACATTGTATTTACCATCTTCTGTAAACATATCCATGGTTGGATCATAGTTCAATGCATTGAAAATGGGGTTTGTTTTACTAGCAATATAAGTATTACCATTTCTGACTCCATGATTGAACTGTACATCTGTAGTGATAGTAAGCCAGTTGGTTACAGCTGAATTCAAATTAACACGTGCAGAATATCGTTCATTGTCAGAATAACGTAAAACACCTTCTTCGTTTACATAGTTGGCAGAAACATAATATTGTGTTTTTTCACTACCGCCTGAAATTGCAAGTTTATAATTCTGTACCAATCCGGAGCGGAACATTTCGTCTTGCCAGTTGATACCTTTTTTACCAGTTTTGAGAGCATCCATTTCTTCAGTGGAGTATCCATTTCCCGGATACCAGAAATTATAAGCTTCAGCATATTCATATGGACTGAGCATATCATAATGTTTGTAAACGTTTGATACGCCTAAAGTTGCATCGAATGTGATTTGTGTTTGTCCGGCAACTCCGGTTTTAGTAGTGACCAATACTACACCATTGGCACCTCGAGAACCATAAATTGCAGTAGAGGATGCGTCTTTTAATACTTGGATAGATTTGATATCGTCTGTATTTAATCCGCTTAATCCACCTTCACGGACAATTCCGTCAACAACATATAAAGGTTCGTTGCTAAGATTTACAGAGTTTGCACCACGTACACGAATGCGAATATCTCCTCCGGGTACACCACTGTTTTCTACCTGTACACCAGATACTCGTCCTTGAAGAGCTTCTGAAATTCGGGTAACGGGCTGGTCTTTGAATGATTTGTTGTCCATTACAGCCACAGAACCAGCTAAGTCAGCTTTGCGTACAGTTCCGTATCCTACAACTACAACTTCATCCAACGTTTCTGTATCTTCTTTTAAGGTTAATTTTAAAGATAATCCGTTGCGATCAACTTTTACTTCTTGGTTTTTATAGCCAATATAGGAGATATTCAAAGTAGCTCCTGCATTAACTTCGATTGTGAATTTTCCATCTAAATCCGTAATTGTTCCATTGGAGGTTCCTTTTTCCACTACGCTCGCTCCAATAATCGGTTCTCCATTTGTATCACTTACCACTCCTGTAACTTTATAAGAGCTGTTTTGTTGGATACTTGTTGTCTCGCTTGTTGTGTTAGCTGCTATATTGGCAGAATAGGATAATAGCAGCCCTAAGGTTAACAATTTACTTACGTTTAATTTTCTACGTTTCATAATATTAATTGTTTAAGTTCACATCCTTTACAATTGGATACCGCAAAAATACTTTTGCATAAAGGAGATGATGATGAAAAAATAGCAGAAAAGGATAAAAACTAAAAATTCATCCTTTTCTGCTATTTTTTCATCCTTTTGTAGCTGGATTGAGAAACTTATTTTTCATCATTCTCTTTGTTGACTATGTGTTCTTTAGGTAGGAAACCAAATTTTTTCTTGAAGCATTGGCTAAAATATTTGGGATCGTTGAAACCAACAGAATAAGCTAGCTCAGAAACGCGTATTTTTTTCTTTTCTTCCAATAGTCGGAAGGCTGCTTGTAAGCGTATGCTGGAAATGAAGGCCAGAGGAGTCATGTCTGTCAGTTGTTTTAATTTTTCATTTAATGTACTTCTAGACATTTTCATTTCTTGTACGAAAATGGTTGTATCAAATTCGAGATCACTTAAATGGGCATTTACACATTCTACTGCTTTTCTTAAGAATTCTTCGTCTTGACTTGTATAGTCTAATTCTTTGGCTTCGAATATTAGTTGTTTTCTAGAATCGCCATTGGAATGCTCTTTTTTCTTTAGAAGATTTTCAATCTTTGCAAGTAAAACAGATATGTTCAATGGTTTGCATATATACCCGTCTGCTCCTACTTCATATCCGGTTATTCTGTCCATATCGCTGGTCTTAGCCGTTAATAGGATTACCGGTATATGCTTCGTCTCAAATTTTTCTTTAATTTTTCTGCATAATTCAAATCCATTCATTCCAGGCATCATTACATCAGAGACAATAATATCTATTTTTTTATCTTCCAGCTGAAGCAATGCATTTTCTCCAGATGAAGCCACAGTAAGATCAAAATGATCTGTAAGAATACGTTTCATTACATTCCGTAAATCATCATTGTCTTCTACGAATAATAATGCGGGTTTAACCTTATGTTCGGAAACGATATTGTTGCTTGGCTCATGCAGACCTTGTTCTACAGATGTATTGGAGATGAGGTTAGTGGAAAGTTCTGTTTCAGAAATTTCCCAGTTTGTATCATCTTCCTCGATTTCTTCTTTGCTATAGAACTCCTTGTTTATAGGGATGCTGACAGTAAAAGTATTTCCTGTTTCTTTGTTGCTATAAACATTTATTTTTCCATGGTGAAGTATGGTTAAATCTTTAGTCAAGGATAATCCTATCCCTGTACCGATGGTATGAAATTTACGATAATCACCTTCATAAAATCTTTCGAATAAATGTTTTTGTTTATTATCAGGGATTGGTTCCCCAGGGTTATTTATACTTAGTTGAAAAAGTTTTAGTTCACTGTTATAGGTTTGTGATATTGTAATAGTTTTGTTCTCAGGGGTATATTTGGCCGCATTGGATAAGAGATTGTAAACTATCTTGTCGAGTTTGTCACGGTCGAAATATCCTTTATACTCTATGTCCATATTCAAGAACGTAAAATGTAGGTTCTTTTTACGGACAAGAGGAGAGAAGGCCTGTGCGGAATGTTGTAGGAAAGTTGTTAAGTTACCATAGGAAACTTTTAATTTCTGTTTGCCATTTTCTACTTTCCTAAATTCTAATATTTGTTGAATTAACCGTTTAAGTCGTAATAAATTGTCTTCTATTTCAGGAAGAGAATTTTGAGTCTCAGGGTAATGTAATTTGATTTCATCTATAGAAGCTGAAATTATGGATAATGGAGTTAATAATTCATGGGTTATATTCGTGAAAAATTGTAATTTACTATGATTGATTTCTTCATTTTTCTCACGCTGGATATTGGCAAGTTCTACCATTTGTTGTAGCTTGATTCTTCTTTTTATGATTTTGTAAGTGTACCATATACATAAGATAATGATAATGGTATAAATGCAATATGCCCACCAGGTAAGCCAGGGGGGAGGTAATATGGTTATTTGGATGGAACGGATGTTGTTAGACCACAGGCCATTGGGGTTACTACCTCTTACAGAAAAAATATAAGTTCCGGCAGGTAGGTTATTATAAAATGCTGCTGGATGATATCCTTCGGTAGAGATCCATTGGTTATCATATCCTTCCAATTTGTATTCATATTTATTTAAAAGAGGATTTATGTAGTTCAATACGGAAAATCCAATACTGAAATTGTTCTGTGTGTAAGAAAGTGTGATATGCTGGGCATACTCCAGGGTTGAATCTACGATTTTTCGCTGTTCACTGACTGGCATACGTGAAATGGGGGTATCATAAATTCTTAGTTCTGTCAATACAACTGGATATGAAACTGTATCATATTTGATGTCCGCAGGAAAAAAGTTGTTGATACCATGTATCCCGCCAAAATATAGCTTCCCATCTTTTCCTTTTGCACATGCATTTCGGTTGAAAATATGATCTTGCAGTCCATCTTCTGTAGTAAATACTTGTATGCTTTTCTTTGTTTGATTTTTATGAATGTGAATCATTTCTGAAGTAGTAGTAATCCACAGTCCCTTTTGATTGTCTTCCAATATACATGATATTACTTCTCCTTTTTTCATATTGCTTGGTAATGCATACTGAAAACAATCTTTTTCAGGATTGTAAATACTAAGTCCTTTCCCGTTTGTTCCTGCCCATATTGTATTATCACTGTCTATGTATAGTGTCATGGCTCCGATTGATATTGCATTTTGGGCTTGGATGGTGTATTGTTTGGCGGTAAAATTATTATTGTGAGGAGTTAACTTCCATATTCCAGAATTGGGTGTTGCAGCCCAGATATTTCCATCTTTATCTTCTTGTATACGAAATATGGACTCTTTTTGAGGAATAAATGTTTTATTCTCAATTAAGTTATTAATGGCATACATCTTTCTTTGTTTGTCAAGTAAAAAAATGCCACTTCTTGTTCCTAGCCATATATTTCTTTTAGAATCTTCGTATACGGAGTATATACAAACATCCGTTAGTTGTGGGTATGATTCAATATTGATTTCTTGTACTTTTTTCCCATCAAAAATCCATAGTCCATCATCCCATGTGGCAAAACAATACTCTCCATTATCTCTCAGTTGAATAATTTCATTGACTGTAGATATAAGAGGTAATTTTTGGAACGCATCAATTTGGTTGTATGGAATGACTTCCTGAGTTTGCATGTTATATTTAGCGAACCCAAATCCCATAATTCCTATCCATATCCAATGATTATCGATTGGACAAATAGCTCTTACTGACGTACTAGGAAATATTTCTCTTACGGTTTTTAGGGAGTTTAGATTAAATTTACGTGTATTGGTATTGGCAATTCGGATTCCTCCCCCAAGCATGCCTACCCACATTAATCCATCTTTGCTGGATAGTAATGCATCTACTTCATTAAAAGGTAGATGCCCACTTTTATTACTTGGATAATAATTGGTAAATGTTCCATCTTCTGATTCCATAATGCTGAGTGCACTTCTGGAACCTATCCACATTTTACCGGTATTTTTATCTTGAGTAATGGCATAAATGATGTCGTCTGCAATACTTGACGGATTATTCTTATCGTGGGTGTATCGGATAAATCCGTAGTGTTGCATATCATAAGGATTTTGCATTTTCAAAAGCCCACATCGCCATGTGCCAATCCATATATTTTCGTCTTTATCTTGAAATATGATATGTGCTGAATTACGTGAGCATACATTGTGGTATGTATATAAGCGCTTTTGTATAGGGTCGTATCGAAAGAGTCCTTGACTCCAGGTTCCAATCCAGACATGTCCTCGTTTGTCTTCTAATAAAGACTTGACGTCAAAGTTTTGAATGGTTTTATATAACGTAAAATTTTCTTCATTTTTTTTCTTTACAAAGAGTCCCTTATTAGTACCAGCCCATATTGTCCCCTCTCGTGTGCATGCAACGGCTTCCACATTGCTGACTTGAGGATTAGGCAAGTGTATTTTTTCAATGGTTTCATGTTTTTTATTTAGTTTGTATAAACCATTGTGTGTACCAATCCATAAATTAGCTTGATTATCTTCTGCCACTATATTAATAAATCCATCAATTGATTTTTCCGTATTTTCAGATTCAGCATGATAGATTTTGGTGGAATAGCCATCGTAGCGTACTAATCCATTATAAGTGGCAATCCATATATATCCTTCTTTATCTTGAAAAAGATTACGAATTTCATTGGTTGGGAGTTGTATATGGTTTTTCAGTGGAGTGAAATTAATTTCTTCAGTAGTTGAGGGTATTCCCCAACAACAGATAGAGAATAAAATATATATTTGGAATAGCAAAAAAGTTTTTTTCATATCAGGGTTAAATAGTAATCTTTGCACAAATGTAAAAAGATTATTTTCAATATAAAAAAATAAAACAGTCTTATAGTAATGACTTGTATTATAAATGAGATGAATAAATGATTCTATTTTTTGACAGAATTGTTTTATGTAGAGCTACTGTTTTATCCTACCTTTGTAAGGTATCTTAAAAATTAATATCAATGAAAAAACTATGGATGGTGCTTGCCTTATGGGGAGCTTTAGCAGCGCAGCTGCATGCACAATGGAAGCCGGTTGAGGGACGTATTAGAACACAATGGTCTGAACAGGTAAATCCTGATAATGTATTACCAGAATATCCACGGCCTATTATGGAAAGAACAGAGTGGAAAAATCTGAATGGCCTTTGGGATTATGCAATTATAGAAAAAGGAAAACATACCCCTTCTGTTTTTGATGGGAAAATTCTGGTACCTTTTGCTGTAGAATCTTCTTTGTCGGGAGTTGCTAAAACAGTAGGTGCAGAGAAAGAGTTGGTCTATCGTCGTTCATTTGAAGTTCCTTCGTCTTGGAAAGGCAAAAAAGTACTTCTGCATTTCGGAGCGGTAGATTGGAAAACTGATGTATGGGTAAATGATGTAAAGGTCGGTAGTCATACCGGAGGATTTACTCCTTTCTCTTTTGATATTACAGAAGCTTTGCAGGGAAAAAACAATACTTTGATAGTAAAGGTGTGGGACCCGACAGATAAGGGTTACCAGCCAAGAGGAAAACAGGTATCGCGTCCTGAAGGTATATGGTATACTCCGGTGACAGGTATATGGCAGACTGTCTGGCTGGAACCGGTAGCTGCCCAGCATATCGCCCAACTGAAAACAACTCCGGATATCGACAAGAAGACTGTCAAAGTGGAAGTAGCCACCAACGTATGCTCTCCAGACAAAGTGGAAGTGAAAGTATTCGACGGCAAAAACCTCGTAGCCAAAGGAGCAGCGCTCAATGGCGTACCGGTAGAATTAACAATGCCGGAAGACGTTAAATTATGGACACCCGAGTCTCCTTCACTTTATAATATGGAAGTCACTCTTTATAAAGACGGCAAAGCTGTAGACCAAGTGAAGAGTTACACCGCTCTCCGCAAATTCTCAACTCATAAAGACAAGAATGGTATTACACGCCTGCAACTCAACAACAAAGACTATTTCCAGTTTGGTCCGCTCGACCAGGGTTGGTGGCCGGACGGCTTATACACAGCGCCAACAGACGAAGCATTGGTATATGACTTGAAGAAGATCAAAGATTTCGGCTACAACATGGTGCGCAAGCACGTAAAAGTAGAACCGGCACGCTGGTATACTTATTGCGACCAACTCGGACTGATCGTATGGCAAGATATGCCGAACGGAGGTCGCGGTCCTGCCGAATGGCAGATGCACAAGTACTATGACGGCGCAGACGCCATCCGCTCCGCAGCATCAGAAGCTAACTATCGCAAAGAATGGAAAGAAATTATCGACTGCCTTTACTCTTATCCTTGTATTGGCACATGGGTACCTTTCAATGAGGCTTGGGGGCAGTTTAAAACCCCTGAAATAGCAGAATGGACAAAGCAATATGATCCTTCCCGTTTAGTGAATCCTGCCAGTGGAGGTAATCATTATACCTGTGGTGATATGCTCGATTTGCATAATTATCCCGGTCCGGAGATGTATTTATATGACGCACAGCGTGCAACTGTACTCGGAGAGTATGGAGGAATTGGTTTAGTGCTGAAGGAGCATCTTTGGGAGCCGAATCGTAATTGGGGATATGTTCAGTTTAGTACTTCCAAAGAAGCTACCGATGAGTATCTGAAATATGCTAATATGCTGAAGGATATGATTGCACGTGGATTCTCGGCTGCTGTTTATACACAGACTACAGATGTTGAGATCGAAGTGAACGGATTGATGACATACGACCGCAAAGTAATAAAACTGGATGAACAGAATTTGAAGAGGGTAAATACGGAAATTTGTGAAAGTTTAAAGTAAGAAGCCGGATTAGCCATTTGGCTGAACAAGGCAACTCATCTGT
>ENA-UEQH01001127-UEQH01001127.1-human-gut-metagenome-genome-assembly--contig:-NODE-1127-length-11467-cov-3.011238_pt1 | contig 11467 bp, 8 predicted proteins | sample MGYA00242945_ERZ507943 | MGnify/ENA primary metagenome ERZ507943 (study PRJEB26167, sample SAMN06115418) | human gut metagenome | host: Homo sapiens | place: China:Hubei | collected 2015-03-06 | study... | reverse complement strand
CCAGTTGTAGCTTACGGCCGTCGGCAGGTCGGCCAGAAGGATCGTCTGCGACTCGTTGCACGAACTGCCCGTGAATTCGCGATTGTCGAAGCGCGTCTTGAAGTCGGCCTCCCAGCCGACGCGCTGCGCCTGCACGCTGCCCGCGCAGGCGATTGCGGCCAGCAGGCCGAAGATTTGTCTGATGTTCATAGTCGAATCGGGAATATCGCGCCAAAATTACATATTTTATCCCGATTTGTGTTACTTTTGTCCCCGAAATTAGCTGTCGGTCATGCGAAAAATCACGAATGAAGAGTTGCATCGCCCCTCGGTCGAGGAGTTCGCCGCGATGCCCAAGCTGCCGCTGGTGGTCGTGCTCGACAACGTGCGGTCGGCACAGAACGTCGGATCGTTCTTCCGCACGGGCGATGCCTTCGCCGTCGAGCGGATCGCCCTGTGCGGCATTACGGCCGTGCCGCCCTGTCGGGAGCTTCACAAGACGGCGCTCGGTGCCGAGCAGAGCGTGGCATGGACGCATCATGCGTCGACCGTGGAGTGCATCGACGAGCTGCGTGCCGCGGGTTACCGCGTGCTGGCCGTCGAGCAGGTCGAGGGCGCGGCGATGCTCGACGCGTTGGCCGTCGATCCGCAGGCGCGTTATGCGCTCGTCTTCGGCAACGAGGTCGAAGGGGTGTCGCAGGAGGCGGTCGGCCGCTGCGACGGCGCGGTGGAGATCCCCCAGTTGGGCACCAAACACTCGCTCAACGTTTCGGTGTCGGGCGGGGTCGTTTTGTGGGAATCATTTTGCCGGATTTGCTCAAAAGCGTAACTTTGCCGGCGAAAAACCGCCGACGCGGCCGGAACGCCCCCGACGGATCATGTCAAAATATTAACCAAAACAGAAGAACGAATGTCTGTTGAGAGTAAAGTTCGGGCGGTTACGACCCTCCGGCTCAAAGAGATGAAAGATCGCGGCGAAAAGATCGCCATGCTCACGTCATACGACTATTCGATGGCGAAGATCGTCGACGCCGCAGGTGTCGACGTGATTCTGGTGGGCGACTCGGCCGCCAACGTCATGGCGGGTTACGAGACGACGGTTCCCATTACGCTCGATGCGATGATTTATCATGCCCGTTCGGTCGTGCGTGCCGTGGAGCGGGCGCTGGTCGTCGTCGACCTGCCGTTCGGAACCTATCAGGGCAACTCGAAGGTGGCGCTCGATTCGGCCATCCGCATTATGAAGGAGACCGAGGCCGACGCCATCAAGATCGAGGGCGGCGAGGAGATTCTCGAATCGGTTCAGCGCATCCTTTCGGCCGGCATTCCCGTCATGGGACACCTCGGTCTGACACCCCAGTCGATCCACAAGTTCGGCACCTATGCGGTCCGCGCCAAGGAGGAGGCCGAGGCCGAAAAACTGCTGCGCGACGCGCACCTGCTGAGCGAGGCGGGCTGTTTCGGCATCGTGCTCGAAAAGATTCCCGCGGCGCTGGCCGCGCGCGTGACCGCCGAGATTCCGACCCCGACGATCGGCATCGGCGCCGGCGGAGGGTGCGACGGGCAGGTGCTCGTGATCCACGACATGCTGGGCATCAACAAGGGTTTTTCGCCCCGGTTCCTGCGCCGTTACGCCGATCTGCACAGCGTGATGACCGACGCCGTGGAACGGTATGTCCGCGACGTGAAGGAGTGCGATTTCCCCAACGAGAAGGAGCAGTACTGATCCTTCGTCCCGAAAACAAAAAGCTGCATTCTCCGTTAGGGAATGCAGCTTTTTTCATGGTATACGGGCGTTTTACCGCCGGATGACTATGTCGTCCGTGTCGGTCGTGTAACCGTCGGCGGGCGCCTGGTCGAGTGCGTTGAAACTCTTGTTCTGGACCCGCTGAACGGCTCCCTGGCCGTTGCCCGACGTTCCGCCGTTGGTCCGGATCAGTTCGCCGCAGAGGGCGATGTCCCAGTCCGTGCGGGCTTTCCAGGCGGCGTCCTGCGCGGCGTCGCCGAGCGGGCTCTCTCCCACCTTGCTGCCGGTTTCGAGCGAGATGTAGACCCATCGGTCGTCGCTGAGACCCTCCACCGAGAGCGTTTTCACCTGCGCCGGTTCCGGTGCTGGGCCTTTGTCGCCGGAGCCGTCCGACGCGCATCCCGCCAGTATCGCACATCCCGTCATGGCGAGCAGCAATATGCTGTGTTTCATCGTTTTCATCGTCGTCAATCCGTTAAACTGTTCAGGTTGCGGCTGCCGTCGCCCTGATAGAGATACTTGATCGTCACCCGGCCCGCACCCCGGTCGTAGTCCGTGACTTCGAACTTGGCGTACTTGCCGCTTGCGGTACGCAGCACGTAAGGCGCCGTGTAGGGGGCCCAGAGGTTGTCGAGCCATTGTATGGCCGACGCCGAGGTGGTTTTGAGGGCGGTCGTGGCGGCCGCGAAGAGATTCGCGCCCTTTTCCAGCACGACTGGTTGCGGAAGGTCGCAGACATACTCCTTCGGGCCGTCGGCATCCCGGTAGTCGATCACCGAAAAGGCATTGATCACGCCGCTGCCGGCCTTGCCGATCTCCGAGCGGGTGACCGTCAGGAAGTATTTCGGTTCGGTGTAGGAGGCGTATTTGGGCACCGCCTCCGTGAAGTCGAACGCGAGTTCGATGCTGTTGTCGTCGCTGTACTCTCCCTGCATGGGGTGGTCGCCGCCCTGATTGGCCGCGATAGCCGATTTGAGCGTGACGGTCGGCGTCGTGGCATAGGGCTTGTCGGCCACGCCCATCGTGAAGGCGAGGTCGTTGCGCGAATCGTAGGTCACCTTAACGCGGAATACCACCTGCGGGGAGTGCACCGTGCAGCTGCATCCCGTAACGTCGTGGCTCAGGGTCTGCGACGGGCGGTCCTGCAAAAAGAAATAGTAGGGCAGGTAGTAGCGGCCGTCGTCGCCCCACCACGTTCCGTAGGAGTTCACCACGATGAAGGCTCCCTTGTGGATCTGGCCGTCTTTGGAGAACTCCACCGTGTCGTCGTATCCGACGATGGTCATGGCGTGTGCGCCGTCCGTGGCGAGTTTCGTCAGCATGTAGGTGTAGCCCGTTTCCGACGGTCCCGAATAATTCGAGTCGAAAGTCCATCCGGTGGCCAGCGCCGAATAGGAGAGGATGCCGCCGTGGGCGCTGCCGTCGCCGGCGTCGTAGAGGTAGCGGCGGGCGAGGTCGATGCCCTCCTGCGAGATCACTTCGAACGAGATGATCTCCTTCACGCGGTTCTGCATCGCCCGGGTGTACTTGTCGTAGCCGCTCGCCCATTTGAACGAGAAATAGCTCGAAGGGTCGGGGAAGTCGGCCAGCGACATGGCACCCTGCTGCCGGGCGATGTTGAGACCCTGTTCGGCGAATCCGCCTTGGTCGATGCCGTCGTTCAGGAAATTCCAGGTGTAGAAATAGCTGAATGTATTGGCGTCCGAGGCTTGGGCGTCGCGGTCCAGCAGCCGGTTCATCTCGTAGGTGAACAGGTAGCGGATGCCCGACGACTGGGCGCAGGAGCCGCCTTTTTGTTCGAATACCTTCGGGAAGTATTTGAGCTTCGAGTTGTCCACGCTCGCGGGCAGGGTGCCTTCGAGGGGTTTCGACGGCGTCCACGAGGCGGCTGCTGCGCGGATGGCCCGCACCTCGTCGGTCAGCTTCGGAACCTCGTAGGTCCGGGTGGGCTGCGCCGTCGCCGGAAGCCCCGCAGCAGCGAACAGAAGCAGGAATAAGATCCGTTTCATCATTTCAGACGGTTATAGGTTTTCAGCGCTTCGCTGCGCACCGCGGGGGCGAGCGATTCGTCGCGGCTCATGTCGAGGGCCGTTCGGGCGATCTCGTCGCCGCGCACCGAGAGCGTGAACCAGCCGAAAGCCTCCAGCATGGCCTGCTGAACCTCCGGATCGTCGCTTCGGCGCATGTAATCCAGCAGTTCGGGGACCATGAAGTGCACGTGGTAGTTGCGCATCGCACGGATGTCCTGCATGCGGCCCTTTTTCGTCCGTTCGGGGTCCATGACCGACTTCATCGTGGCGGTCCAGCGCTTTGCATTGACTTCGATGGAATGGCGGATCAGCCTGTGCACCGTTTCGGAGTCGATGTAGTTGGTCTCGGGGAACTGCCGTTCGAATTCGGCGATCAGTTTCTCGCCGTCGAACATCGGCATCGCCTGTTTGAGCGAGAACTCCACGCGTTCGGAGGTGTTGTTGCGGATCGCGGAGGCGATCATCGCCGGAATGAGCCGTTCGTCGCCGCTCTTGGCCAGCATGTTGGCGGCGAAACGCTCGACCATTTCATAGTTGTCGGACATGCCGAGTGCGATGGCTTCGATGAAGTTGTCGTCGCGGCACTCCGTGAGGTTGACGAACGCCTGCATGCGCAGCTGGTGGCTGTCGCTTTCGCGGAAGATGCGCAGCAGGTCCGCCGACGAGAGGTCGCCGCGGCGGAAGAGCTTTTCGACGGCCAGTGCTTGCAGGGCGGGATAGCGGTTGTCCGAAAGGAGCCGTTTCCACGTCGCGGGGCTGTCCTGCCGGAGCAGTTCGTCCACGTCGATCCGCTTGTCGGCCGACGCGAAGCGGAAGGTCGGGTCGCCGATCAGGTGCTGTTCCAGATAGGGGGCGTATTTGGCCAGGTTGCCGACGCTCATGCCCAGTCCCGTGAGGCCCACGTAGCGGTCCACCCATTTGTCCTGCAATACGTTCACCGAGTTGGCCAGCACGGCGACGGTGTGTCCCGGACTGAAAATGTAGGCGTTGGCGATGCTGCTGTCGCGGTGGAACGAGCCGTTGAAGCAGGCGTCGAGCGACACGACGCGGCATTCGGGCGTGTAACGGCCGAAATCCGAGAGGTAGAGATCCAGATCCCAGAGGTAGAGGGAGTCCGCCGCCCGGGTCTCCGGATCGTCGGCGCCCTCGAACCATGCGTCGGGAAACTCTCCGTAGCGGCGCGTGATGCGCGCCCGGGCGCTGTCGGCCGGGATGTCGTGCGAGATGGCGTGACGCATCGACTCCCGCAGGTACATTTTGATCTGCGCGATCTGCTGCTTGGTGTCGTTGGTCATCGGCAGGTTGTTCAGATACTCCGTGTCCCAGTCGCCGTGGTGGTGCAGGACGGCGAAGTCGAGGTCGCGGCGCTGCATCTCGTTCATCAGCCGCGGCTTGATGTGCGCATCGCGCTTGTGGTCGATGTAGCTGATGCCGTTGCGCTGCCGTTCGAGCCACGGGAAGTGTTCGAACAGCGTCGCTTTCTCGTCGATGCGGGCCACCATCGACTCCGAGATGAAGCCGTTGCCGCTGAAAAAGAGAATCTGATCGACCGGTTCAGGATTGCGTTTCGCCTCCACGACCTTTTCCAGATAGCCGCGCAGTTTCTCATAACGCGAGGTTCCGTTGCAATCGGTGGGGCGGATGCGTCCCGAATAGATGTCGGGACGGGTCCGCTGGGCCGATTCGGCGGTCAGCGAATAGTAGAAACATCCGGGATGGATGCTGTCGCGTCCCAGCGGGGCGAATTCGAGGCTGAAATCGTCGTAGAACCGGTCGGAGGGGACCGACGACTCCCAGCGGTCGAACGCCGTCTGGTCCATTTTGAATGCGCTCGTGAGGTGCTGGGCGTCGCGCACCATCACTACCGGGATGTCGCCGATGAGCACGGCGCCTTCGATCGGGGCTTTCGGCTGCTTCCAGAGCTGGCGGAGCACCTGCCGGAGCGAGTCGGGCTGGCCCGTGCGGTCGATGACGAAGTGTACTTCCAGACCGCTTTTCCCGATTTCGGCGGCGTAGTCATCGACCTGCCGGCGGGCTTCCTCGTAGCTTCGGGCGTCGATCACCACGGCGAAGCCACGGCGGGGCGAGGCTGCGAAAAGTTGCGCGGAAGCGATTGTCGCCACTGCTGCCGCGAGGAGTATTTTCTTGAATGTTTGCATGTGTGGGAAGGCTGTTTTGTGTGTCAGAAAAGAATTTCGGCGCCGAACGTGAACCTGCGGCTGTCGGTGCCTTCGAGCAGGTCGGTGTAGTTCCCCTCGCCGATGTAGCGTTTCAGCGAAGCCTCGGCGTAGAGTCCGGCCCACAGTTTCCCGAAGAGGCGGCGGTAGCGTACTGCCGCGTTGCCGCCGATCCAGGTCGCGGTGATGTATTCGAATGCCGGGGCGGTGTAGGCTTGTTTGATGCGCTCCTGCACGTGCTGCGAGGAGGTGATCGGAGCGGCTCCCCGCACGCCGAGCGTCGCCGTGATCCGGTTGCGGCCGAACGAGAAGAATTTCGACGCCTCGACCGACCCGAGGATGCGGGTGTAGCTGCGGTTGTATCCGTCGCCCTCGTAGTGGATCGTTTCCGAATCCTCATACCGCCCTGCGGCGTGCAGCGCGAAGGTCGGAAGCCCGTCGCGGAGCTTGTCGAAACGGTATTCGGCCCGGAAGACCGAGACGGTCTCCTTGTTTTTCAGCCCCGAAGCCTGCACCTTGTACGAGATCTGGTTGTTCTTGTCGGGGTCGATGTAGGCCGTCTGTTCATACCAGATGCCCTCCACGCGCTTGTGGTCCCATCCGACGATGACGTTGTGCGTGCGCCGGGAGTTGCCGAAACGCAGGCGGTCGCTGACGCCGAAACCCGTGCGCGAATAGTCGCCGCCGAGGAACGTGAATACGGCGCCGCCGTCGCGGGCCTCCTGCGTGCTCGACGCATAGGTCGCTTCGAGCAGGTTGGCGACGCCCCGGCCGCCGTCCCAGGCGAATTGCAGGGCTCCGGTGTATTCCGTGCCGGTGTAGTTGCGCGGGTAGGAGAGCGACGTGCCGGTTGAAATCGTGCTGTAATCGCCCAGCCCGTTGAAACGGAAATAGACGTAGGATTCGCGCGGGTCGATGACCTCGTGCGAGATCGACTCGCTCATCAGGTCGAATCCGCCCGAGAGTCCCAGCGAGAATCCGCCGCCCATCAGGTACTGGACGCCGGGCGTGATGACGAAGTGCATGCCGTCGGTCTTGGGCCTCGGGTCGGTCTGGTTGGCCGAACTGCCGGTGTCGTAGTCGAGTCTCAGGGCGAGAATCAGCCGTTCCAGCGGCTTGTAGGCCACCGTTCCGCTCAGGTTGAAGCGCTGGGTGTTGAAATCCGACGGGATCGAATCGCCGAGGATGAAAGGATTGTCGTCGGCGACCTGAAGCGTCGAGTTCCAGCGCCGGGCATACTCCTTGCCGTCGTTGTAGGCGATGCTGCCGGAGCAGATCACCTTGTCGAACCGCTGCTGTCCGGAGATTCCGACTCCGAAGGCGTTGATTTTCGAGGATTCGTCCACATCGTGCAGGTCGCCCCGGCGGATGTCGTAGTCCGCATGGAAGTCGAGCAGGTTCCCGACGGGCGAGAACCACAGCGCCGAGGGGTTGTGGCTCCGGGAATAGAGGTTTCCGGAGCGCTCTACCTCCCGGTAGACGGGAAGCTGCGCTTTCTGCTGGGCACGAAGCGTTCCGCCGCCGAAGAGCAGCAATGCGCACAATGCGGTACCCGGGTATCTTTTCATCGTAAGAAATGCGTTAGGTGTGGTGTCGTAAGACCGAAACGGCGCATTTCGACGGCACCGTTTCGGTCGTGATCTCGGAATCGGGTTCCGGCCTTAGTCCGCCTGCGTGGGGTGTACGCCGGGGGTAAGCGGCTGCTCCGTCAGGAAGTCGTTCGTCGAGTTGTTGGTGTCCTGATAGTAGGCGCGGCCTCCCTCGACTTTGGTCACCTTGCGGCGGATGCTCTTGCCTGCGAATCCGGTTACGGGGGCCTGTCCCGAATCATCCTTGGACAGCAGCAGGTGGAGCTGTTGCGATTCCGTGGCATCCCAGATTTCTACGGCGTCCAGCAGATAGTCGCTGGGGATCATCAGGTTTCGCTGGGTCTTCGTGGAATTGGGCTCTGTCATGAAGTTGCCCGAGTCGCTGGCGTATTCTTCGGGAGTCGTTCCGTCGGGCAGTTTGGCAAGCAGGAAACAGCCTTTCGAGTATCCCGGATTGAGGTTTCGCTGGGTATTTTCATTGAAAAGTATCGTGAGATCCGGAGCGTCGTAATTTACATCCGCAGAGGGGATCGTAACGTTCTGGACATAGACTTCCCAATCGGCATTGGAGAGGTCAGTACCCCCGTTGCTTGTCCAGTCTTTGGCGTCATTGGCTATGACCACGCTTTCACCGGGCTGCAAAGGGTGTTCCTTGCCCGTGCCGGGGAATGCCGCCGCAACGCCGTAGACCGGATAGAGGGGGTATACCGATTCCCACGGGTTGACGTTCGCCGGATAGGGCGGGTTTATCGTCGCAACGATCAGTCCGTCGAGATACTGCACCTCGTCCGAGTTGTTGACGATCTCGAAATAGGTGTCGGTGAGCGTGTAGTTCGAGTTGGATGTCGAGTATATTTCCTTGAATACCAACGGGGATTCGTAGACTTCGGACAGTGCCACCGCAGCGGTTTTGTCTCCGAAAACGTCGGCAGCGACCGAACCCGTGAATGTGACCGTGGGAGAGTATTTGCCGGTAGCCATAATCTGGTACTGGCCCGACGATACTTCGAAAGTGACGGAGGTCGTCCCGGCGGCGGTGGTTTCGGTATAGGTCAGTTCCTTGTCGGAGTTCACGGCCGTTACGGTCATGGACGGGAGTTCCGACGCTTCGTATCCTGCGGGAGCGGTCAGGTTGACCGTCAGCTGGAGTTTTTTCGATCCGTTGTCGCCTCCATCGTCGTCATTGCCGTTGTCGCAGCCTGCGAACAGGAGGGTGGCGCCTGCTGCGAAGAGCAGCCCGGCCTTTGCCAATAAATTCATCCTTTTCATCGTTTCCTGATTTTTATGATACAAATGGTGATTTTTCGAATTATCTGTTGCCGATACGCAGTTTCAGTTCGGCGCCGAAATACATGTCGGGGTAAATCTGCTTGTAGCCCGTGCGGGTGTCGTAGTAGTGCCAGCGGGAGGTGCGCGTGAAGTTGTTGGCCGTGAACGAGAGTTCGGCGACGCGTCCGATCTCCTTCGTCAGGCGGAAGTTGAACATCACCCACGGGCGGAACGTCTCCCGGTCGTAGGCAGTTGCAAGGGACTTGCTGACCATCTGGGAGTACTCCGGACGCTCCTCGAATCCCTTTTGCCAGACCGTGTAGTTGCCCTGCTTGTCGTAAAATCCGACGGGCATGACCTGCATGAACTTCCCGTCTTCGGAGAGGCTGAAGAGGTCGTTGCCGCTACCGTCCTGCCAGATGTTCTGCTGGCTTTCGTACCAGACGACCTGCATGGTCGTCGAGAATACCAGCTTCAGCTGCGGGATGTGGGTGATGAAGCGGAAATTGGTGTTCACGCGGTTTTGCAGCGTGCCGCTTCCGGCCGGCATGAGGCGGATGTAGTCGTAGGTCTCGTTGATTTTCGAATAGTACTCCTGTTCGTCGGTCCGCCTGATGTGGAACCACGCTCCGTCGATGATCAGCGAAGTGCGCAGGGCGCGCCAGCTTCCGAGGTCGAAACTGTATTCGATACCTTGTTTCTCGGTGTGCGATTTGTTGGTGGGCCGGTAGTAGGTGGCGATATAGTCCTCCTTTTTCGTTGCGGCCTCGACGGTGCTGCCCGATGCGTCGGTGTAGGTCACCTTGCCGTCGGCGAACCGGAGATCGGTGGCCTCCGACGGTACGTCGTAGGTCTCGTAGTGCATGTAGTGGGGCGTCGTCGAGAAGCCGAATTCATCGGTGTGCTTTTCGCGGAAATAGGTCACCATGCCGCGCACGCGCCCCAGCCGGAACGAGAGTCCGGCCTCGTATTTGCGGCTGCGGGCGGGTTTGAGATCAGGATTGGCCAGGTCGGTCAGGACATCGGTCGTCAGAACGGCCAATGAACTCGTCGGATCGGCATTGGAGATCTTCGCCAGACTGACGCGGTCGAAATAGGCGTTGTCCGGATAGAGGTAGAGCAGCGTGGGCATCTTGTAGGAGAGTCCCCAGCCGCCCGTGACGGCGACGGCCGCCTTGGGACCTTCGTACAGCGAATAGTTGAGGTTGACACGCGGCTCGGCCACGAAGATGTCGTTCTGCTTGGCCTGCGGATCGAGGAACATGTTCGTCAGGCGCACACCGGCTTGCAGGGCGAGCGACGTTTCCCCGATCTTGAGATTGAGCCTGTCTTCGAAAAAGAAAGCAAGATTGTTCAGCGCCGGAATATCCCGAAACGACCGGGGGCGCAAGGTTTGGCTCGAAATATTTTGTGGCGGCTTGTTTATGTCATAAAGAAGCCCTCCGCCGTAATTGGCGTCATACCGCCAGTCGATTCCAGCCCGGAGATTGGTAAAATTCCCCCCCCCCTCCGAGTTGGATGATCTTGTTGGCCTTTACTTGCAGGTAAACGCTGAACGGCTTACCTTCTATTTCATAGTCGGAATAGTACGACGACGGAAGAAAGATACCTTCATAGACGCCCGGTTTCAGTGTGTTGGAGATCACTCCGCTGGCAGAAGCCACATATTCGTGCAGCCGGTCACTTTGGTAGGCTTGCGATAACATGAAGCCGTATTCGAGGGTCGTGAGGGCGGATCCGTTGATCTTCCAGCAGCCGTCGTTCTTGTTTTCGAAGGTGCTGCTCGTGACCTGCATCTGCGGGTCGGTCTTGCTGTTGTTGACGTTCGAGTAGAACGAGCCGTTGAGGCGCAGGAGCATGGGGCGTCCCGCCACGTCGAAACTCTTCGAATAACCCAGCGTCGCGGAGATGCGGTCGTAGCCTAAGTAGCGCTTGCGCGTGTCGCCGAACGACTGCGTCCAGTCGATGCCCGCATTGATCGCGCTGCCGTTTTTGAGCGTGAATCCCTTGCCGGCGTACACCATTTTCGAATAGGGGTCGGCCTTGAATTTGGCCTCCCAGGGCGTCGAGCCCGTTTTGGTCTTCACGATGACGACTCCCGAGGTCAGGTTGCCGTATTCGACCGACGGAATGCCGCGGATCACCTCCATCGACTCCACGTTGTCGGGCGATACCGAGCGCAGATCGACGCCTTTTCCGGCCGTCGTCTGGTCGCTCATGCCGTTTTGCGACTGGTTCGAGGCGCTTCCCGCGAGCGACGGGGAGAGGGCCTGCAAGTTGCCGTCGTTCGAGAGCGGAGCTCCGTCAACGATCACCGCGGCGCCCAGGGCGTTGTTGGCATTGGAGCCGATTTCGCGGATGGCGGCCTGGCCCACGCCGTTCAGATTGGGGTTGACCGACAGATTGCCCGGGAGGAGCTGGAACATGTCGCCGATGCTCATGGGCTGGATGTGGCGGATGGCCTCTTCGCCGATCTTCGACGTGGAGCCCGCGCCGGTGGGCTGTGCCGTCACCACGACCTCTTCCAGTCCGAGGCTCAGCGGCGTGAGGGCGATTCGGAGGTCCTTGATGTCTGCCGAGAGGACCAGTTTCCGTTCGACGGGGCTGTATCCGAGGAACGAGACATTATAGGTGATGGGGCCGCCTTTGAGCTTGTCGAGTTTGAATGCGCCCTTC
>ENA-UEQH01001125-UEQH01001125.1-human-gut-metagenome-genome-assembly--contig:-NODE-1125-length-11473-cov-51.946034_pt1 | contig 11473 bp, 7 predicted proteins | sample MGYA00242945_ERZ507943 | MGnify/ENA primary metagenome ERZ507943 (study PRJEB26167, sample SAMN06115418) | human gut metagenome | host: Homo sapiens | place: China:Hubei | collected 2015-03-06... | reverse complement strand
CTGGACTACACGCTATCTGCAAGAAGCTATCAAACTTGATGATTATGGTAAGCATGGAGCGTTGGCTAACAATTTCACTGAAACTCTGCCTGTTCTGGAAGCAAATGATGTGAAATCAATGCTCAAAGACCCATATATATTTGATATGTTGACTTTCACTGACCAATACAATGAGCGTGATGTAGAAATCGGTTTGGTGAAGCATGTGGAGAAATTCCTTGTAGAAATGGGGGCAGGCTTTGCTTTTATGGGTAGGCAGTATCATATAGAGGTGTCAGGTGATGATTATTATATTGACATATTAATGTATAACGCCTTTCTGCACCGCTACTTAGTAATCGAATTGAAAGATACAGAGTTTATGCCAGAATATATCGGCAAACTGAATTTCTACTGTTCTGCAGTAGATGATATTCTTTGCCGAGAGGGGGACAACCGGACTATCGGACTGTTACTTTGTAAGAGCAAAGACCGTATCAAGGCAGAATATGCCTTGCGTGATATTCAAAAGCCAATTGGAATCTCTGATTACGAATTAGGACAAGCCTTGCCGAAAGACTTTCGTGGCAGTTTGCCTACGGTTGAGGAAATTGAGAGAGAACTGGAAACTAAATAAAGAAAATACTTATTCAAATAATACATATCAAATATCTGCCCTAGAATTGAATGAACTAATTCATCTGTATATATAAGTACGGCAAAAACAATAGCGGCTGCAACGATAAATTTAATAGTTGCAGTCGCTATTGTTGTATATAGGGGCTTGAAATTAGCAAATAAACTTGTAGAACTTAAATAAAAATACAATGAAAAGAAAAATTAGTGTGATAGAAGCTCTGAAGAGCTTAGTGCAAGAGTTACTTATTGCCGGCCGTATCGGGACAGCCCATGTTTATCATTCCACTTTAAACCGGATACTCCATTTTAACGGTTCAAAACCCTTGTATTTTGAACAAATCACCCCATTGTGGCTTTCGGCCTTCCAGAACTATCTGATAGGACGGCAATTGCACTGGAACAGCATTTCCACCTATATGCGTATGCTGCGTGCTGTCTATCTTCGGGCAGTGGATAGAGGAGAGTGCTCCTACAAGCCCCGCCTATTTAAAGGCGTTTATACCGGTACCCGCTCTACGGTAAAGCGGGCCATTTCTGTGGACGAGCTTAAAAAGCTGTCTGTACCCCATCCCGAAGTAAAAGCGGAACTGAATAAAGCACGTATGCTTTTCCTGCTGCTTTTCATGTTGCGCGGAATCCCGTTTGTAGACCTCGTTTACCTGCGCAAGTGCGACTTGAAAGATGGAGTAATTTGCTACCGGCGGCGTAAAACCGGTACATGGATAAGTGTCCGTCTTGATGCGGCGGCTGTCCCGTTGCTGGAGGCGCTGCGAACACAAGACGACCGCTCTCCCTATTTATTTCCTTTTATCACTCCCGAAGGAGACAACCCTTATGCCCAATATCAGAAAGCGCTTCGGAGATTCAACTTTCATTTGAAAAAACTGTCGGCTCTTATCGGCTGTACACCTTTAAGTAGCTACAGTGCTCGGCACAGTTGGGCTACTACCGCCAACTTCTGTAACTTCCATCAGGAACTGATAAGCAATGCCATGGGGCACTCGTCTGTGCGGGTAACAGAAACTTATTTCAAACATTATTCGGATGAGGCCATTGATAAAATGAATCGGAGCGTCATATCACTGGTCATGGGGGAAATCTAATAGAAAAATAGGTAAAATTTAAGAAATATACCTGCTGTTACTTTGTAGGTAACCGGATTATTTGATTGCAAATAAGATACTTTTTTTTGATAAAAACAAATAATATTCCTTGTATTTTTATTAAAAAGCTAGATTTTAACTATTCGGCTGTTTCTTTTTCAGACTTGTTTTACAAATTCTGCCGTTACCTACAAAGTAACGGTGTAAAGCTTTGTAAATCAAGGAAAAATCAATAATATGAAACGAAGTTTATTCCTTTTAATGCTTCTGTTTAGTATAACAGTATCTGCACAGAAGATAGCCGTAAAGACGAACCTGCTTTACGATGCTACGACGACCCTGAATCTGGGCACAGAATTCCGAGTTGCGCCCCGCTGGACCATCGACCTGTCGGGAAACTACAATCCCTTCTCTTTTAAGAACGACAAGAAGATGAAGCATTGGCTGGTGCAGCCTGAGGCCCGCTATTGGCTTTGCGAGGCCTTCAACGGTCATTTCTTCGCACTGCATGCGCTGGGCGGCCAGTTCAATGTGGGCAATCTGGATCTGGGCATTTTCCCGTCGACCGAAGGCCGCCGTTACGAAGGCGGAATGTACGGTGCCGGCTTGGGATACGGTTATCAGTTTGTGCTTGGCAACCGCTGGAACCTGGGCCTTGAGATAGGCGGCGGGTGGATACATGCCAACTACGATAAATACGACTGCCCTCACTGCGGCGAATGGCTGGGCAGCGGCAGTAAGAACTACTTTGGCCTGACCAAGGCTGCCATATCCCTGATTTACATTATTAAATAGGAGGACCCGAACGATGAAGAAACACATTATATCCGTAGCATTATGTCTGGCTCTTGGCGCTCCGCTCTTTGCCCAGACTGCCTACCTGAACGAAATATCGCTTGATAACCGCCGTGTGGAAAAAGTGGCGGGCCGTATGGTCCAGGTAAGCATGGACCTGAATCTGGACCAGCTGGACATCAAGCGGCAGCATTCACTGGAGCTTGTTCCCGTACTGGTATCGGCCGACGGTGCCAACCGTGAGGAGCTTCCTCCCGTTATCATCGAAGGCAAGGTACGCAACAAGGTGAACCGCCGTGCCGAAGCCATCGGCAACGTTACGCTGCATCCCGATGCGCAGGCCACTGTCCGCCGGAAGAACGGCAGCGAGCAGACCGTTCATTATGAGGCTTCCGTACCCTTCAAACGCTGGATGATAGGCAGCGAGCTGCAACTGGAAGGCCGTGTTAATGGTTGTGTCCAGTGCGAGGAAGGCAACGAGACGGCCTATACCGGCGACGTACTTCCGCCAATGACTCCTCAGTATGCCACTCCGTTCCTTACTCCGAAGGAAGAAATCGTGAAGCGCCGCTCGGAAACACGTGCAGCACGTCTGCAGTTCCGTCAAGACAGTCACCGCATCGACCCGAAGTTTAAGAACAATGCAGCTGAACTGGATTCGGTTCGCAACTCCATTACGTTGGTAAAAGACAACAAAGACCTTACAATAACCGGTATTTATGTAACAGGTTACGCTTCACCGGAAGGAACTTTCGCTTACAACATGAAGCTTTCTGAACGCCGTGCCAAAGCCTTTACGGAATATATGAAGGATGACTTGAAGAGCGTAGAACCGAAGCTCTATCATGTAGACTGGAAGGGCGAGGACTGGGTAGGCTTGCGTGCGGAAGTGGTGAAACACCCCCAGTTGCTCAAAATTGATGAGGTATTGAACATTATCGACAACTGCGGTGACGATAAGGATGCCTGTGAGGAACAGTTGAAAGCATTGGTGCCGCCCGAAATCTATAAACGTCTGCTGAACGAGATGTACGGTCCGGTCCGCCGAAACGAGTACCGCATCGAGTATAATGTCCGTCATTTCGACTTGGAAGAAGGCAAGCAGATGATCAAGACCCGTCCGGAGCTGATGAGCGTGAGCGAAATACAGAAAGTAGCCGACAGCTATGGTAAAGGCAGTGCCGAATACATTGACTGTTTGGTACGTGGTGCAAAAGCTTATCCTAACGATGTGACAGCCGTGAACAATGCGGCTCTGGCGCTGATAGAGGCCGACCGTGCCGAAGAAGCTGTAGCCTTGCTGAAGTCCGCTCCCGAAGAGGGTGCCCTGCTGAACATGCTGGGTGTAGCCTATATGAAGACCAACCGTCCGGATGCTGCGCGTGAGGCATTCCGCCGTGCAGCCGACAAGGGTTATACGCAGGCTGCCGAGAACAGCCGCCTGATGGATGCCTATCTGGAATATATGGCAGAATAGGGAATATAGAAATAAAGAAATAGAGATTATTAACACATAGAATTACTAACTAAAAGTTTTAATGTTATGAAAACTAAAAGTTTATTGTTGGCATTTGCGGGCTTAGGTTTGTTCGCTTGCTCTAATGAAGATTTGAATGAAAATCAGTTTCCTGATGGTAATGGTGTTGTATCGGTTAAAATTGTATCTCCTGAGGCACTTACAAAAGCGATGCCTACTGAATTGCCAGATGGTACTACTGCAGGTTCAGTGAAAGTGGTTGGTGATATCACCATTGCATTGGATGCTGAAACGGGTGGAACGACTCATACTTTAACACAAGAACAAATTGCAGGTGGAGCAACTACTGTTAAATTCTGGAATGTAAAAAATCCTACTAAAGTAAGAGTTTATATGAATGGTGCACCAACAAATGGTGATTATTCAGCCAAGAGTATTCTTGATTTGCAGGCAGCTCCAGCCAGTATTGCAGCTTATGGAGAGGCGACTCCATCTCTTACTGATGATACAGAATCACCTGCAGCTGACACTAATTCAACAAAAAATGAAGGTAATGATCCAAAGGATTCGGGTAAAAAGTACCAGATGTATACAGCAACTGTAACGATGAATATACCTGTAGCACGTTTGGAAGTATCTGGTATTGCTCATAAAAATCATGCAGAAGCTGAAGAAGAAGAAAGTTGTGAATATAAAACATTGACCATTGACGGTATTTATTTGGATAATGTTAAAGCTACTGGAGGAGGTGACTTTGCTGATTATAAGTTTACTGGAGATGAAGCTGGATCTGGTGAAAATGCTATTTTAGCTTACCCAATTGCTTCTCCTAATAATAATTTTATGGCCTTTGATAAAGTATGGCCAGGAACAACTAAGGCATATGCATTTAACTTCTATCCTGGTGCAAGTACAGCGCAGAATCCGGTGTTGAAAATTTATTTTGCGAATGCAGAAGCAGCAGAGGGAGCCTTGCCTAAAAGTTCTCCACGTTATGCAATGATTACAAAATATGTTGCGTCAGGTGCTGGAAAAGATGGTGATGCACTTACTCTTCAAGCAGGTAAAGTATATCGTATTACTAATGCTATTTTGGATGATAAAAATATCATAGGTGATGAAGGTGGTAATACATTATATGGTGTAACTGTTGAAGTTACAGAAGCTACATGGAGTGTACAAACTATTGACGGTGTATGGGTTGAACAATAACTCCATTTCCTTATATTCTAAAGTCTAGTGGCCCAACCCGCCACTAGACTTAATTCTCAAAACATACAGATTCTTAATTCAGAAATAAAATTATGATAAAGTACATAAAAATAATGTTGATGACGCTGCTGGTTCTCGTCCTGCCGAGCAGTTGTATCAAGGAAGATTTTGACGACTGTAACAATGTCACTATCTATTTCCAATATTTGGCCGACGGTGATAAGGACGTATTGTATCAGTATATGAGTAAAGTAGACCTGTATGTTTTCGACGAAGACGGACACATATTGGGTGTCGGCCACTACACTCAGGACGAACTGAAAAACTTTACTGCAATTCCGTCGTTTAAATTAAAACCCGGGAAGCGATATAAAGTCGTAGCTGTTGGTAATGCATACGACCATACACAGGTTGTTAACTTAGAGTCGGCAACCGACTTTGAAGAAATTTATATCCAGAGTCCGTATTGGGGAGTACCTGATCCGGTAACTAACCATGACGACAATTATTTAGGTCAGAAAGAATTTGTGATGCCAGTCCAGGAAGGTGCAATGTATAGAGATACAGTAACACTGTATAGTTCGCATGTAGACATAGATATTGAAATCACTGGCCTTCCCGCACCTACTAGAGCTGATGACCTGCCTATCAATGTGCGTATTGAGAACTCGAATGCACAGACATCTTTTAATAATAATATAAACCTTTCAGAAAAAGGAACCTGTTATCCGGAACTGATTTATGATGCAGAGAAGGGATGCTATCGTACAGACGATTTTGCATTATTCCGTATGGATCATGATGGAGAGTTGGATGAAAGTTGCTGTGAGCACGAACTTGTATTAAGTACTGCCGATGGCAAAGAACTGATACGAGGAAGCCTTTATAACTTTATAAAGCGTAATGAAGAATATATTGATGTGACGAAACAAGAGGCTTATTTGCCTATCGAAATAAATTTTATAGAAACTGATGTAACAATTAAGTTGCCGGCATGGTATGTAGAAGATATTGAACCGGGATGGCAATAATGAAAGGAGGAATGTGATATGAAAAAATCAAGAAGATACTATTTTGTCATTGTTGCTTTGCTCATCATTGCTTTACTCCCTGTGTCTTGTATAAAGGATAATTTTCCGACAGGAGAAAAGGCTTCGGTGACAATGACATTTACGGCACGATCCTCTGCCGTTTCTTCATCTGATGTTTTGCTGAATAACGAGCAGATGCAGAATCTGAGAGTGATTGTGGCTCGTGGCGGTACAAATGATATCCTTTATAATCTGACTTATCAGATTGCTCCAGAAGAAACGTCAAAAACGATCCGTTTTGGGGAGTTGACTATCAGTGAGGAAGGTGAGGATATTGATTTTTATGCGATTGCCAATGAGACTGCCTTTTTAAATAAGGGAGAAAGTCTGGCGGGTAAGAACTTGGATTTGGCTGCTCTCAAGCAGCGCATTCTGAAAAAGGATTTTAATAATCCGGCGCTTTCCCTGATCCCGCAGGCTGCTTTTAAAACGATCAAGGTGGGCAAGAATCAGAATAAAACAGCTTCCATGAAGCTTGTTTTTCCGGTTGCCAAAGTGCAGTTAAGCTTTGACAATCAGACAGGCAGCCCGGCAACATTGACTAATGTGCATATTGCCGAAATTGCTGATCAGGGATATTTGTTCAAGGATGTTATGACGAACAATCCTCCCGGAACCTCTCAAAAAGGAACAGTTCGTTTTGGAAATAACGGAATTCTGGAAGTTCCGGTTACTCCTGCATCGGACATGTCTCCTTATGTACGCTATCTGTATCCCGGACAGAAAACAACAGCTTATAAACTGAGTGCAACATGGGGGAATAAGACTTATGAAACAACTTTCAAATTGAATGGAGAAGAATTGACTGCGATAGCTAATGGCCAGCAGTTTAATTTCAGAATTACTTTGGTTGCCAACAGATTGAAAGTGGCTTTGGAAGTTCTTCCATGGAATGTGGATGATGCAGAGATTGATTTCTCAACAGAGTTCAACGGTTTGCTGAATCCTGAGTCTACAGGAAGTCTGAAAGTTGTAGAAAGTGAAGGTACGAAATCCATAGCTGTGGCTACAGCAAATGACGGAACTCCACGCGAAGCAAAATTCTCGTTTAAGATGTTGTCTCCGGTTGGCGTACGTTGGACTGCACATTTGGACAATACAAATGACTTTGAGCTGGTCGGTGAACCTTCCGGCTACGGAGCAGCTGATGCGGTACCGGTTCTCTTTAGCGTAAAACCTAAAAAGAACTTTGACGCAACGAATCCGTTGAGCGTGAAACTGTTTATTACCGTGACTTCGCCATTCGGTGAATCCTCCAGTGATGGTATTCAGGTCATCAATCCGGAAGAGAACGGAGTTTACCGTTTCCCGGGTACTGCAACTGAAATCTATATCCGTCAGGTTAGTGAGGAGATATTCGATGGTTTGACAGAGACTGTAAATACAAAAGAATAAAAGGAGGTGTGCGATATGAAAAAAAATGGATTATTATATAGCCTGTTTGCCTTGTTGATGCTGTTGGTTTCTTCATGTATCACCGACGAGGATTACCGTACAGAAGGCATGACTGGTGACGCTTTGGTCATCAGGATGGAAGCGCCCTCCATTATGTCTCGGGCTACAGAAGATGGAGTTGATGCTCTGAATGAAAATCTCATTACTCAGGCTCAGGTGCTGATTTTTGATAATACGGGACTACGCACTCCGGACGGTTATCGTTCTTTTACTTTTTCACAAGGTAAGGCTGAGGGGATTATTGCATCTGGTAACTGGAAAGAGAATACAGAACTTTTCAATAGGGGAGCAGATGCTGCATACGACATTTATGTGGTAGCCAATGCTCATGCTGGAAATGAATCACTGAAGGGCATTACTACTGTTGAGGAATTGTTGAGTTCTGTGGATGAAGATGCTGATATCTGGAAGTATGAGTTAGCCAATACTGGTTCGCAGACTTATCAGAATAAGCGTTTTGCGATGAGTGGTGTGTCTGAAGATTTCATTCCTCAAAATGTGGAAAATGAATACACTCTTTCTGTTCCTATGGAGCGTTTGGCTTTGAAAATTGAAGTAAATATCAGTTTTAACGATGATTTTAAGGCAAAATTTGATCCTACCGGTTTTTACAGTAATGTGCGTAATTATGCGACCCGAGCCTTGTTACGTGCTGATAAGGAAGATAATTTCTCAGATAGAGGACTTGCCGGAAATCAGGCCGATGATCCAATGGCTACGGCTTGGCAGAAAGATTTTGATGCTTGTACGGCTAAGTTGATACTTTATACTTATCCCACCAATTGGGGAAATAACGTGCTTGAGGAAACATTTGTTTTGCTGAATATTCCAGGTAATTATACAGAAACAGAAGACGGAGCAAGTACTCCTGAGTATAAACCTTCTAACTACTATAAGATACCTATTCGCCTGGGAGATGTTTCAGCACATCAGATTCATCGCAATACGATATATCGTGTCCATGTAACAGTGGATCGTCTGGGACAGCCTCAGATAGATATTCCTGTTGAATTGAAACCCAAATATGAGGTGATGCCTTGGAGCGTAGTTAATATTGATGTGGATGGTGGCGACTTGAACTATCTGGAGATTCTGAAGGATGAAGTGATCATGAAGAATATTGCAACCACTGATGAACAGTACTTTACTTCTTCATCACCGGTGACTGCAAAAGTAACTGAGGCTTATTATTATGATAAGTATGGTCAAAAGCAAACCATTCCAACTTATCAGTATTCACAGTATGGCATTTCGATGTCTCCTGATCCTTCTATTGCAGGTACTTTGGAGATTAATTCAAAGATTCCAACCAATAACGGAATCCGTTATATTAAGGTTGAGGTAAGCAATGAACAGGGCTTGACTAAGAATTTCATGGTAAAGCAGTATCCTTTGGAATACATTGTTACAGTGCCGGGATGGTATTCTTATCGAGATGATTTTGGGTCTACTTATGAAAATATGGGCGGAAGAAAAACATGGAATGATCTCTTTGCTTCCAAAGTTTATACACAGAATACTATCTATGAATATGCTTGGTATAATTGGAGTTGGAGTTGGTATGGAGGATCTTGGAATCAATACTCAAGACCTACAACGGTACAACTTGGTGAAAAACAAAGTGATAATCCGAATAATAATATGTATTTTGTTCGGATAACCAAAACATCTGATGAATATATTCTTTCTGTGCCGGCAATGGATGCAAGTGGATATACTGAAAGTTCTGCAGAAAACAATAAATTGGTCGCTCCTGCATTTATGATTGCTTCGCAGTTGGGTACTGTTTATCCTACAGATTTTAATACAGCTAAAAGGCATTGTAACCAATATGCTGAGAAATCGATTGCCGGTGAAGTCTATGATGACTGGAGATTACCAACCGAAGCCGAATTGAAAATCATTGATAAATATCAGAATACTGACGGTTCTGTTATAGACGAGGTGTTAGGCGGAAAATATTATTGGGCTGCATCAGGAAATAGAGTTGCAACGCAAAAAGGGTCATCTGCACAGTATACATATATCCGTTGCATCCGTACAGTGAAAGCTTCTGAGCCGATTGTTGAAGATAAAGAATAAAAGGAGGTCTATTATGAAATGCTTAAAAACAATATTTTTCGGTTTGTTGGCACTACTCTTTGTTGCTTGTCAGGATGATGTGCTAATTGATTCGTCAATGAAGGGAGGAGTTGATGTCAATGGAAATATCCAGCTCTGCTTTGAGACAGAAATATCTGATATGCCCGAAGTGAACACAAGAGCGGTAGACCCCGATGGTTATGGAATTAACTCTCTGTGGTTGTTCTGCTTTGACGAGTATCGGCATTATATAGGACATGTGCAGGCTGAGGTTACCCAAGCAGGTTCTTCTGAAGAAGGTGCCCGAGGAAGCTTTACAGCAACAATTCCAGGAGCTACTCGCCATCTGCATTTCATTGCCAACTTGAACGTAAATGACTTTGAAGATGCACCGAATCTGGGACGTTTGGATACCGAGGTTATTCCTCAGTTTACTACTACATCCGGTTTGCTTTCCTATTGGGGATATAAGAGTTTTGCATCAGAAAGTGATTTGACTTCTTTTGCAGGAGGCACGGGCAGTATGGTGAGCATGTTCCGTAACCAGGCACGTATTCGTTATCAGCGTCAGGATGCGGGAGCAAATTTGAGCATTAAGGGTATGGCTATCATGAACCAGTACTCAAGAGGCACTGTTGCGCCATACAACCGTAATGCCGGTGTGGGAGGCGATCCTTATCTCTTTGCAGATGCTTCTTCCATAACCGAACCGACTTTGTGTGCTGACGAGGATGTTTTGGTTGCTACAGATCCTACAGATGTATCTCAATTTAATGCGGGTCAAGGTCGTTTTGTTTTCGAACATGCCAATAATGCTGATGATCCGATGTATCTGATTTTCCGAATCAATACAAATGGAGGTTCTGCTGAAGACGGTAACTGGAAGGATGATGACCGCTATTATAAAATTGCTTTGGTAGATGGAGAAGGACGTCAGTTGCCTATTTTGCGAAATTATGATTATGTTATTAATTTTAAAGGTATCCCCAGCAATGGTGGGTATGCAACCTTTGAAGAAGCTGTAGCTGGTGCTGCTGCCAATAATGTATGGGTTTCTATCGATCAGACTATTCCGGCTATTACGGATGGAAAGAGCAGTTTGGCTATTGTGGGAGCCACAACACAAATCATCACAACCAAATCTTTGAGTACTGGTGGTGTTTACAAATTGGAATATCAATGGTTTGATGGTAGTGGTACGGGAATTGTTCCAGAAGTAACTTGGGTGCAGAACAGTGGTATTGCAGAGGCTGAAATCGACAATAACTTTGTGCCGGGTAGTAATCTGGAAAATCCGGGAATAGGAACAATTACAATTACTCCGAGTGCCATTGGCCGCCCGCAGTATGGTATCCTACAGGTTAAGGCTGGAAAGTTTGTCCGTACGATTAAATTAATTTCGCTGTCCAATTTCTCTTTTACTCCAGTATGGACTTCTTCAGGACTTCCGATGAGATCTGGCGAGCCGGTGGCTATAGCCTTCACGATTCCGGAAGATTTCCCGCAAGAATTGTTCCCGTTGGATGTGAAGTTGGCTTGCAACCTCTTTGATGATGACGGAACCAATGTGAATATGAATGGAGAACAGACATTCTTGGATGTTGTGGTGGAAGACTGTAAATTCATAGTGAACGAAAATG